>ERZ791645.1359-NODE-1359-length-15855-cov-2.487342_pt1 | contig 15855 bp, 9 predicted proteins | sample MGYA00509939_ERZ791645 | MGnify/ENA primary metagenome ERZ791645 (study PRJEB30046, sample SAMN00715249) | human gut metagenome | study: EMG produced TPA metagenomics assembly of the A metagenome-wide association study of gut microbiota in type 2... | reverse complement strand
TGATTGTGCAAGGGCATGATTCACCGTTATTGGTCTATCCTATAACAGAACGACAGATGTTGGCTCTGACGGACTGGGGAACGAATACGGCCAACAAGAAAGCCTACAACATACTCACGAGTATCATAGGAAAAGATTTCTATATGCCGAAAAATTTCGTCCATGCCCGTAATGCCAACGGTCGCGTGGCGATGGGGCTACATGGCTACCGCATCGGTATAGGTGAGTACGGACACATGGGACGTCTGGGTATGCCCCCTCCATTTCTTGGTTGGACACCACGCGAGCAGTGGGGTTTCCACCTACGCAGAGTTGGTGGGCAGCTTTTCTTTCCGGGGCCATCCATCGTACCCGAACGCCCAGACGGGCGCATGAAGCCCGGCGAACTGCAATCGGGTGGCTACGGCTTTTACTACAAAGGCGGTCAACAGGAGCAACCCATTGTACAGCAAGATGTATTGAAGAACTTGCAGGAGGTCATTACACCGCTTGTCAGCCGTCCGCGCAGCAAGGAACCGGCACAACCGTACAAGGAGTTGATTGCTTCACCAGTCTATTTTTCCAACGAGAAATGGTCGGAGTGCCTTACTTCGCACGGTCTTATCGTGGATATGGAACGGAGGACACTGACCGTACAATCGGAAAGTGTCAATGCCGATATGGTCTATGACCTGACGGAAGAAGAAGTGAAAAAACTGGCTACCGCATCCATCGAGGAACAACCTGTAGAGAAACGGCTGGATCTGCTGAACGGCATTATCGGAGCGGACTTTGCCGATAAAGTAACGATGGAACAGCTCAACAGCGAACAACGCATCAGTATCGGCCTGCATCCCGAAGTGCGGCATGAACTGGAAGAACGGCAGCGGCAGGAACAAGAATTATTCATGCAGCAAGAAACTCCGATGCGGCAGGAATACATACAGGGCAGTATCGGTGCAGCCGTGGACGGGCGTGACCTCCAACTGCTCAACGAAAGCAAAGGCTGGTATCGTGAGGAGAAACATGGCCGGGAAGTAGAGGTCAGTGACATTGCCGTGCAACCGGCACAGACGGAGGGTAAATACAAGATGTCCGCTGTTATTGACGGACAGGTCATCAGCCACGAAATCAGCCAGAAAGACTACGACAAGTTTCTTGCTGTGGATGATTACCACCGGATGAAACTTTTTTCGAAGATTTTCAACGAGGTGGATATGAAGACACGTCCTGAAGCGAACAAGGGGCTTGGCGTGAAGATATTCGCTGCCCTTACCGCCGGTGCTGTGGTGGCATCGGAAGTCGCACATGGCTTCCATCACCACCACTCTCCGGAGTTCTATGGCGAACGTTTCAGCGGACCGCCACATCCATACTTCAAGCCCGGCGTAGATACACCGAGAGATGTGGCCATCCGTAATTTCGAGGCACAGATGAATCAAGATATTAATGAAATGAGAAGAGGGAGGTAAACCTATGAGAGACGGAGACCTTACATACGATGACTTCCTGCAACGACTAAACATCCAGGACGTATTGATTGACGCAGGGTATCACCTGAACCGTCGTGACGGTCTGCGCTATCCCTCGTATGTCCGTTTGGACAGCGACGGCAGACGTATCCGTGGTGACAAATTTATTGTGACACAACAAGGAAAATGCTGTTTCCACGCACAACAACAGAAAGTTTATAACATCATTTCCTTCATCAAGGAGCATCCGCACTTTTTCACGGAGTACCATGCGGGTATGTCTCCGGACAGACTGGTGAATCTTGTCTGTAACAGATTACTGAATATTCCCGTCACTGAACGGAAAACCAGAATAGTGAACCCTAAACGAGATGTAAAGCCATTTGACATAGCGGATTACGACATTCATAAGTTCAATCCGCAGAACCGGGAAACGCAGAAAAAATTTTATCCTTATTTTAAAAGCCGAGGTATCGACCTTTATACACAATATGCCTTCCATCGGCATTTTTATCTGGCTACGAAACACCGGGAGGACGGTGCAGCCTACACGAACCTGTCCTTTCCACTAACCCTGCCCAAAGGCGACGGAGAGATTGTGGGACTTGAAGAACGAGGACGTGCACGTATGGACGGGAGCGGCAGCTACAAAGGCAAAGCCGCAGGACTGTGGATTGCCAGCCCTGCCCGCACTTCTCTCACCTCCGCCAAACATATCTATTGGTTCGAAAGTGCTTATGATGCGATGGCATATTACCAACTTCATCAGGCAGAAAATAAGGAGTTGCGAAAGGCGGTTTTTATCTCTACCGGAGGGGCACCAAGCCAGCAGCAATTCAAAGGAACGATAAAGGTAACTCCCCATGCCTCACATCACCTTTGCTTCGATCATGACCGTGCCGGACAGGTCTATGCCATCCACTTTGCTCTCACTCATGCAGGCTGGAACTTCTCCACCTGTCTGTCACAAACCGGCAGACTGATTGTACAGAACAACAGCGAAGGCTATCCACAGTATGAAATAGGACTTGAACCATTCAATTTTGAAAAGATTACAGCCATTCTGGGTATAAATGATGCAAAACAAAATTTGAAGAATGGGGAGCATGACGATATGGATATTGGGGACGGCTATCTACAGGAAATGAGCATGGTTCGTATGGATGAGTACGAAATGGCTCGTGACGAAGGTTCTGCCAGTGAGGAAGAATTAGAGAAAATGAGAAGCAATCTGGAAGCCATCGAAAAAGCGATTGATGCTTCCATTTCCGGTCCGGAAGCTACAGGATGCATCTTGTATGAATCTGCCGCAGAGGGTTATAAGGATTGGAACGACCAGCTACTCGGCAAACGGATAAAACCAGAGAAGGACAACCTTGACGATTGGGAAATCAGCGGTAAAGCCACGCTGAATCATGCCTTGTCCGATTTGCCCGAAGTCAATCCGGAACATATCCGAAACGGATTATACGACGAAGCAGACCATGAGGCTGTGCGAAAGCGTCTTGAACGTGCGGACAGAGTAATATTCTCCTTTGAAACCAATGACCAGGGAATGTCAGATAAGGGTTTTCAGGAAATGTACAAGATACGGGAAGAACTTGCCCGGTTGGAAGTGGATATAACCAATTCTCTCTCCGGCATGAGAGAAGACTTTCACTCCCATTTTCACCGATAATCCATAAAACCTATGCAGAGAACTTGTCACAAAACCATTGTCATCCATCCACATACCGGGCAATTTGTCATCAACGAGCTGCCCACTCTCGTGCTGTGCGGCACTGTATGGGTGTACGGAGGCATGGAAGGGCTGCCATTGACAGCTATTGCCACAGTAATTGCCTTGATACTCTCGTTACTGTTACTCTACCGTTATCTCTACCTGCGGCGAATCCGTTATTGCATCGGCACGGAACAACTTGTCAGTGAATACGGTATTATCCGTCGCAAAGTGGATTATATGGAGCTGTATCGTATCGTGGATTTTCAAGAGCACCAAAGCCTGCTGCAACAATTTTGTGGGCTGAAAACCGTACGTATCCTTTCAATGGACAGAAACACGCCCCGTCTTGACCTGATCGGTATCTTCCATAGGGACGACCTCGTGTCAATTATCCGTGAACGGGTAGAAACTAACAAACGAAAAAAGGGAATATATGAAATCACGAATCATTAGTCTGGGGCTGGTTGCCTCGCTGGTATGCCTGCTTCCACAGGTGGCAGAAGCCCAAATTGCGGCTTCCAATCCGTTGGAATGGACTGCATTGGCCGAAGGTAACGAACTGATAAACGGGCAGATTGAAAAACAAATAAAGGGACAGACACAAACAGCCTTGCTTCAGAACAGTATCGCTACCGAGTTCAACCAAATCCACAAGTGGGAGAAGCAGTACAACAGTTACCTCAAGACAGCAAGCGGTTACGCTTCATCACTGAAAGCCTGTACGCATCTCTACAATGACGGTGTGCGGATTTTCCTCACGCTGGGAAAATTAGGCAGGGCCATCCAAAACAATCCGCAGGGCATTGTGGCCAGTATGAACATGAACAACCTCTATATAGAAACAGCAACGGAACTTGTCTCTGTTTTTACATTGCTGAATGACGCTGTGGCCAAGGGTAGCAACGAAAACATGCTTACGGGGGCAGAACGCAGCAAGACGCTATGGGCGTTGAACGACCAACTATCGGATTTTAGCCGGAAGTTGCATCTGCTCTATTTGAGCATACGGTACTATACTTTCAATGATGTGTGGAACAACGTAACGGCAGGAATGCTTGACCGTGACAACGGTGAGGCAGCTCGTATGGCTCTGTCCCATTGGCACAGGGCGGCAGCTCTCGTCCGATAAAATATATCAGTTATGAAATGGACAATTTGGATAAGTATATTACTGCTGTGTCTTACCGGTATCGGTGAGGTACAAGCGCAGAATGACCCTGTACTGGCCGGAATGATTGCAGTATATACCGAAAAGGCAGAGAAGGAGCTGAAGAATCAGGAAAAGGTCATGCTGATGCAGACCACCGGACATATTTGGACAAAAGAAGAAGTGCAGGCGACAACAGACCTGCAACGAGAGTTCAATAACTATCTGAACTCTTTTCGGTCAATAGTCTGCTATGCGGCGCAAACTTATGGGTTCTATTATGAGGTATCGAGGCTGACAGACAATATGGGCGACTTCACCAAGCAATTGAAGCGAAGTCCAGCCAATACGCTTGCCGTAGCCCTATCCACACAGCGCAACAAGATTTACCGGGAACTGATGATGAACAGCGTGGAAATTGTGAACGATATACGCACAGCGTGCCTTTCGGAGAACAAGATGACGGAAAAAGAGCGTATGGAAATTGTCTTAGGCATCCGTCCAAAGCTCAAAACAATGAACACAAAGCTGCAACGACTGACCAAAGCGGTAAAGTACACGACAATGGGTGACATTTGGCGGGAAATTGACGAGGGTGTACGTCCCGAAGCTGATAAACGCAGTATCGTGGACGCAGCCAAACGACGTTGGCGACAGATTGGAAAGAATGTAAGACCTTAAAAATGTAATGATATGGGAATTTGGGATTCAATATTGAAATATGGCGGCAAAGCAGCAAAAGCTACCGGAAGAAGTATGGGACATGCTGCACTGCATCCTTCACAAACCTTACGGGGCACAGGACAAGCCGTCAAGACCGCAGCCATCGGCGGTGCAGTCGGTTATGTGGGTTGGGAGAAACTAACCACAGATAAGAGCGTGGTACATATCGTAAGCGATGCGGTCATAGGGAAATCGGCTACGGATACCCTTGCAGATGCAGCGGACGGTGTGCGAGAATTGACAAGCAAGGCCGGAGAAGCAGTCGGTTCCGTTAGCGGTACGGTAGCTGGCATAGACTCAAAACTGGGTGGAGTATCGAATTTTCTACGGCAAGTCTCCAATGGCGGAGTTTCCGATATGTTCGGTAACTTTTTCCGTAATCTCGGACAGGGTAACGTGTCGGGATTGAGTATAGCGGGACTGGTCGCAGCAGCATTTCTTATATTCGGACGCTTCGGCTGGCTGGGCAAGATTGCCGGTGCATTTCTTGGCATGATGCTTATCGGCAACAATGCCGGTATTTTCCGCACACCTGACACGGGAAATATACAACGAGTACAGGCACCCGCTCTTCCTGTTGAAGAACAGACGAATAGCGGAGGGATGAAAAGATAAGAATAAGAATACGAATCAAATATAATCACATAATGAAATATACAGAAGAAATGATCCTGCAATCCGAAAGTGGATACTGTATGCCTTTTGAAGAACGGCAGGGCAAGGATGTGAAACTATCGCTCGGCTACGGCGAACAAACCGATCCGACAACGGGAAAAACATATTTTCATCATGGTATCGACTTCGATGTACGGTGTTACACGCTGGCGGCTGTCGCCAGCGGTATCGTGTCAGGTATAGGCAATGACCCTATACTCGGCATCTGCCAAACTATACGCTATGGGGAGTATGAAGTGACCTATGGGCATTTGTCAAATGTCTTCGCCCAGTTCGGACAGCGTGTCAAGGCCGGACAGACTGTAGCTTTAAGCGGTGACAAGCTGCATATCGGGATACGCTTCAAAGGTGAGGAACTGAACCCGCTGGAATTTCTAACCATGCTGTATGGTAATATCCAAGCATTGTGTCATGCTGATGGAGGCGAAGCGGCAACATCTCCCAACATGGAGATGGCACTGACCACCGATTACGAGCAGGACAGACAGGAAATAGAGGAATTGATGCTACGTTTCCTGCCCTACTACATGGAAGACTTACAGCGTGGTGCATACCGACTTCCTCCACATACGGAGCAGTCACTCCGCCATGTCTTTACAATGGGAGCAGTCAAAGAATATTTCTATGAAAATATGCCAAGTATATCCAACCCACTCGGACTGGGACATAAAGCAATGCCGCTTGCTTGTAAGGTGCAGAACCTACTCATTGCGGACTTCCTGCATTACCTTGCCCTACGGCATGGCGTGTACTTATCGACGATGGGCGATGATGTAAAAAAAAACTCTACGACGAAGCCCTGACCCATAGTGGTATCATTGACCCACTGGCAGAATTAGACATAGACATCCAGAGCTTTGACATACCGAGAGCAGTCACGGTATATCCTGACCGGGCCGGTGTGCGCTGGTGGACGAAAGCATGGTTCAATAACCGGGAAGAGGGCGAAGCATCGGTGGAGATTGAGCGAGAACAAGCGATACGCTTCATTCACGACAACATCGAGAAGGATGTATGGCTGGAAGAGTTTTATCCCAAACAGATGGAAATTTACCACAACGCCATCGAGCAGACAAAAGAGCAATTATTAATGAATAGAATAGGATAAACATATAATACACTATGGACGGAATCAAGCATAGCGGACGGTTTGCAGAAATGGAACGCCTCGTGAACGACTATTTCAACTGCCATATCGCACCCATCATGTCAAAAACGCGGACTGACCTCATACGGAATCAGGGAGAGGAAATGAAAGAATATTCCACCTCTTTAGGTGGTATTCTCAGTATGATGGCATCTTCGGCACAACCAATGAGCGACCCCTATCAAGCACTCAAGGTCACAGGCGAATGGAACTCCAAAACAACAGAGGACTATATCGAGATGTGCAAGACGGAGATTACCGGCTCCAAGGAAATGCAGCAAGACCTTGCGTACATGGCCGGACAGTGGCGGGATACCGTCGTGCAGGAAATCGGGAGGGCACGTTACGATGAGTTATCAGAACAGCTCGGTTGTGACCTCGCCTATGCCTATATGGACCACCGGATAGAGGAACTGATGATTGACCGGTTGGTGAAAGAACGTATGCCCAAGTCTTCCGCTGACTACATCATCCGAAAGGCTGCCGAATCGAGTCTGCTGGGATTATCGCAGACGTTAAGCCGTTCACCGCTGACCGATGAAATAGAGGCACGAGGCGAAGCAGCTTACCGCCCGAACAGATGGGAAAAAGGTACGGGATGGATGTTGGGCACAGCCGCAGATACCCTAATGATGGGTGGTGCAGGTTCATGGACGGCTCTGGCAAAATTTGCCGGTACAGATGTGGCTATTGCAGCCATCACCAATCATTTTGAAGGCAAGAAGCCTGATACCCTTTCAGTAGAACAGTGCATCAGTAAAGGAGTGTTCGGCAGAGACAGAAACGTATTCGACGATTTTCGCAAAGAGGCAGCCCAAATACAAATCAAAGAGAACACGGCGATTGGTACAGACAACAAGCAACTGAAAAAGAAAATCCCTGTCATGGACTTTGGCTTCATGGAATGGACACAAAACCAGAATAGCGGTTTATTGTGGCCGAATGTACAGAGCAAGGAAGAACAGAAACATGAGGAACGGTACAAGGATGTGCCGATTGTTGTTGCTCCCGGACAGGAAGAAGCCTACTTGCAGTCTTTGGAACAACGTGACAAAGCGAAAATGGTCAGGACAGAACAGGATGAAACTATGAAAGAAGAGAAGCATGAAACCGTTGTTCCTGCCAATGATGCGGAACAACATGTACAAACGATACAAAGTGCGCAAGTAGCACAGGGAAACGGAAACGGTTGGGGCGGACTGCTTGGTATGCTGGGACTGGATGGCATAGGTAATATCACAGGCAATCTCGGTTATGTAATGGCCATGCTCCCTGATGTTCTACTGGGAATATTCACAGGCAAGACAGAATCATTGCATTTGGAAGACAATATGTTACCGATAGCGAGCATTGTGGCGGGTATGTTTGTGCGTAACCCGTTGCTGAAAATGCTCCTGATTGGTCTGGGAGGTATGAACCTGTTGAATAAGGTAGGACACGAGGCCTTGAAAGAACGAACAGAGGGAAAACTGAACGTAACAAATGAGAACAATGTGCAGTACCGACGCTATACAAATGAAACTCTGAACCCACGTATAGTAAACCCTGTATTGCAAGATAGTACGTTGATTGCCACGATAGACCGAGTACCGTGTACCATCCAGTTGTCACCGATTGTAGCAGAAGCCTACCGTACCGGGGCATTGCCTTTGAACACGCTGGCAAATGCTGTCCTTGCCAAGAACGACCAGCTTCGCCAGGCTGCCGCACGGAATTATGAGGACGGAAAACTGGAAACCATCGTGCGCCCACGGGGTATTCAATAATCCTATAATCAAATAAACGATATGAAAGAAAAATCGCAAATCGAAAAGAAAGCCGAGGAAAAACAAATCACCTTGCTTTCTACGGCTTTGAGTGAAGCCTCGAATGCCGGTGGACACTGGCTCAACGCATCAGGAAAGGGATACCCGCGCCTCTATCCAAAGGGTGTTTCTGTCAGCGCATTCAATGCACTATTCATGACGCTGCATTCTGATAAAAATGGATGCAAAACCAACCAGTTCACGCTATTCAGCGATGCCAAGGCACAAGGAGCCTCGGTGCGTGAGAATGAGCAAGGCGTTCCATTTTTGTTTTATAATTGGAACAAGTACGTTCACCGCAATAATCCAGAACAGGTTATCAGTCGTGATGACTACATGAAACTGTATGAAGAGGAACAAAAATTATATAAAGGTGTACATAACCGTGAAATTCGCACTTTGTTCAACATTGACCAGACGACACTACCCTACGTGGATAAGGAGCGATACGAAACGACGTTGCGGCGGTATGGAAGTGCAGTGGAAAGAGGATATACGGAAGCTGACAACCGACGGTTGCATATTCAATTCAACGACTTCCTACTGAGGATGCGAGACAACCTTGTGCCTGTTCGTTTGGATGGAAGCGGTGTACCCCACTACGAAACAGATAAGGATGCGGTCTATATGCCGCGACAAAGAGAGTTCAGACATTATCACGACTATATACAGGAAGCCTTGCGGCAAATCGTGAGTGCTACCGGACACCAACAACGGTTGGCGCGTGAAGGTATGGTGATGAAGCACGGTGTGGCTCCTTCGGAGGATGCTGTCAGACAGGAACGGTTGGTAGTGGAACTGGCTTCAGGGATTAAAATGTTGGAACTGGGGTTGCCAGCACGGTTGTCTGAAGAAAGTCTGAAGACAGTGGAATACTGGTGCCGGGAACTGAAAGAGAACCCGAACTTGATGGACGCTCTCGAAAGTGACGTGAACAATGCCATCGAAGTAATCAATAAAGCGGAACGGGGCGAGAAAATCGAATACGCCACCATGCGCAACCGGCGAGACACTTCAACCATGCAGGAGCAAATGCCCAAACATTATTTTGTGTCGAACGAGATTCGGCAGCATCCGGATAAAGAAACGAAAAAAATTGTGCTTGTTATTGATCCACAGGCAAAAACCGCAGATGTAATTCTTCCAGCAGGGGCTTCTACAGAGGTAGATAACGAGATACCGGGAATGAACAAGGGACGTATCATGCGAGCGTTGCAGAAAGATGGAATCGAGCAGGTACGCTTCTACAATACGGATGGTGCATTAGGTTATCGACCCGATGACAGTTATTTTGCCGAGAAGATGATTATGCTGGCCCGGCTGAAGAATTGGGCAATGGAGAAGCTCTCCACACTGGACGTGGCGTCAGCGGTCAAACAGGCGAATGAGATCGGATTTGACCACGTAGAGATGATTCAAGATGATAAGAAACGATGGGCACTTTATATCAAACCCGAAAATAAGAGCGGATATAGCATCTATCCTGATAAAGAAGATATAAACCGCTTCTTTTCAACACTCAAGCAAGCGATGGATAACATCGGTAAGGTTCGGATGGAACTGGCGCACAAGTATTATGCGCTGGCCGAGGTCAAACCTGACCTAAAGGTGGATTTGTTCCACAGCGAAATGCCGGAAATTGATTTGAACCGTATCCAGCGTGTTTCGGTTTTCAAAACCAAACAAGACGGCATACAATGCGTCGCAACTATTGATGGGCAGAAACAGCCTGCCCGAAGTGTCACTCCGCAACAGTGGCAGCGGATGTGGATAGCGGAAGAGCGTGACAGCTACAAACGTCATCTGGCAGCTACTCTTTTTGCAGACGTACTGCAAAAAGGACAATCGCAGGAAGCACACACCGGAGAGAAACAACAGAAAGAAGCAGAGTTGTGGCCGATAGAAACGGTAGCGCAGGAACGGACGGAATCAGACAACAAGGGTATTTCACCGGAACGGCAGTTGTGGGACAAACTTAAAGCGAATCATCCCGATGCCTTGCAACTGCTTCGCACGAAAGATGGTTATCGGCTCTATAACGAAGATGCGGTACAGGGTGCAAAGATATTGGGCATAGCCCTGAAAGAGTATCCGGAACGGGACATTACGGCTTCAACGGAATTTCCAACGGAACAGCTCGACAGCTATCTGTCTAAGCTCGTCCGTGCCGGGGCACGGGTTGCTATAAGTGACATGGAGGAACAAGAAACACACAGAGGTTTTCATAGATAAGGAGTAAAGAAATGAGCAAGAACCAACTATACGCAATGAAATATGCAGAGTATGCTATGGAGCAGATGCGCCGGTACGGAATCCCCGCATCCGTGACGTTGGCACAAGGCATACTGGAAAGTTCCAACGGGCAAAGCCGTTTGGCGCAGAACGAGAACAATCATTTTGGCATCAAGGCTACGCCTGCATGGATTGCCGAAGGAGGAAGGTATGGTATATATACTGACGATAAGCCGAATGAGAAGTTTTGCAGTTATGACAGTGTGGGTGATTCATACGAACACCACTCCCGTTTTTTAAAAGAAACCAGCCGCTATGCCCAATGTTTTGCACTTTCGCCCGACGATTACAAGGGTTGGACACAAAATATCGAACAGGCCGGTTATGCCACAGGCGGAGAATATGCCGAGAGTCTGCAACGGATTATAGAGCAAAATGGCTTACAGCAGTATGACAAACTGGTGATGCAGGAAATGGAGACACAGGGTAAGCGGTTCGGTACGGAACATAATCCTCTCCGAACGTCTGAAAATTCAGAGTATGGTGCGGAATACTCATTCCCGGTAGAGCGTGAAGAGTTTCTTTTTGTTACCTCGCCTTTCGGTATGCGGCAAGATCCGATGGACAACACGAAACAACAGATGCACAAGGGAATTGATATCCGTTGCAATGGCGATGCGGTACTGGCTACTGAAAACAACGGGAAGGTGGTGGTTGTGAACCAGAACAAGAACACGCCCGGTGGGAAATCGCTGACTGTGGAATATACCCGAACGGATGGTAGCAAGGTACAATGTACTTATATGCACCTTAAGGAGGTTGCTGTAAAGGTCGGTGATGTAGTACAAGCCGGTGGGAAGCTCGGCACATCGGGCAACACAGGTACACGTACAACGGGCGAACATCTACATTTCGGCGTGACAAACTTCTATGCAGACGGAACAAAGCGTGACATCGACCCTGCGGCTTATCTGACTGAAATCGCACAGAAAGGTAATATCAAATTGGAAGTGTTGCACAACGGGAACAGCCTGCTCACCCGATATAAAGGAACAGAAGAGAATGCCGCCGGCAAAAACCTTTCACCCGACGGATGGATGAAGAAGTTGCTTTCGTCAGAGGATAGCGGTGTGGGAATGTCAGGATGCAATGACCCTATAGTAGAGATGGCGATGACAGCCTTTAGTTCCCTTATGCTATTGGCCGTACAAATCGACAACAAGAACGAGGAGGAGCAAAAGACTGCCATATCCAAACAAATGGATAGTGGACGCATCAATCTGAAATCATTATTACCGGGCATGAAAAACTGCGAACTGGCAATCAGTGAAAATGGAAAGGCTATTCTGCGAGTGAACAATGGAGAACTGCGCATGTCACGTGAGTTGACTACTGCGGAGTTAAGCCGTCTGTCGGCAACACTGAATAACAATACTCTCACAGAAGAAGCCAAAAGGATACGTGTAACCGGTATGCTGAATACGGTTATCCTCTCGGAAGCGGCTTCACAGAATTTTGAACAAGGGATGTCCCAACAGCAGGGACAGACAGAGAACCTAAAAAGATAGAAGCGTGGCGATATGGTAAAATGCGTGATGATACAGCTATGCAGATGTCTGTTCGGACTATCCTACCTTGCCTTGTATGTCCTGCTCTGCTACCAACTCTTCGGCTGGATGGCAACGCTCCTTATCATGAGCGTTCAACTGTTCCTTGCCGGATGGTTGATTTGGGCAATGATACGAGCACCCGATTAAGAGCAATGATTTAGCAGTTCAACAACAAATCATGGCAACACAGTTGTCGGGTGATTATGTATCACATTAAAAGACAATAGAAATGATAAAATGTAATGTTACGGTATGCGGCGTCATCGGACGTGATGCGTCGATACGCACAAACAAGGAAGGGAAAACGTTCTTGGTTTTCCCTCTTCGAGTGATGATTCCTGACACAGACGGGAAGACTATGCCTATTGAGGTGGATGTCAGCAAAGATACTGCCGGAGAGGAGGTCTCCAATTATCGAAATGGTTCCCGCGTTGAGGTTTCGGGGACAATGTATCTCAAACACCGTGGTGACAAACTTTATTTCAATCTTTTTACTAACGAAATTCGTACAGCTACGGCAGATGTGAAGGATACGGTCAAAGGCGAATTGGTATTTCGAGGTAAGGTCGGGCAGCATATCGAGGAAAAAAGGGATAAGAAAGACCAGCCTTACACAATGTTCTCGGCATTCAGTACGGAGAAAGTAGAGGATGGCTTTGAATACCAATGGGTACGTTTTTTCTGTTTTGGCAAAGAACGCGAAGCATGGTTACAGCCAGGCGTGCGAGTGGATGCCAAAGGTGAAATAACCCTTTCGGCATATAACGGGAAGGTGAATGTTTCATGCAAGGTGGAAGAACTTGTACAGTATGTAGCAGATTCGTCTAATTCCAATCAGTAAAGGATATGGCCGGATATAAAAAACAGCACACGGACGGGCCGAACAGCGAAGATAAAGCATTAGACCTCTTCGCTGAAATGATGATTGAGAAAATCGAGAGTATCCGTAAGGATTGGAGAAAGCCATGGTTCACGGAAGAAGCGTTACAATGGCCCTGCAATCTTTCCGGACGCGAGTATAATGGCATGAATGCCATTATGTTGCTTATACATTGTGAAAAGGAAGGTTACAAGATTCCGCGCTTCTGCACTTTTGAGTGTGTACAACGGCTCAACAAATCCGATAAGGACAATCAGGAGAAACCTCGTGTTTCTGTACTTCGTGGAGAAAAATCATTCCCAATCATGCTGACTACATTCACCTGCATACATAAGGATTCTGGTGAGAAGATTAAGTATGATGACTACAAAAAACTATCTGATAACGAGAAGAAGGAATACAATGTTTATCCTAAGATGCAGGTATTCCGAGTCTTTAACGTGGCACGTGCGTCCGTAATGGTCGCGTAATAAATATCTCGATAATAAGAGATTAGGTTAGTGTTCAAAGTTTAGAAATAAACAATAGACCTATCCCCGACTGACTTACTCGGAGAGGAAACTCAAAGAGGAACACAGCACGTCAGTAAAGCGATAAGTTAGCTAATTGCCATGCTACGACTGAATTGCAAGGGGAAAGACAGATATGAGGATGAAGCCTGATTGGTTGAATGATAGTTCAGTGACAGAAGTTGAAGTTGTGGCGAAAGGCAGTTATATACGCCACATCATGGTACTACAGCCCATTGCGCGAGGGCAAGTAGCAAGAACAAGCCATGACACGACCGCAGTAAGTGGAGAAAAGAACGAAAGTCGCATCCGACAATCTGTTGCCTATCGAAAGATAGACGTTATTACGTGGTTAAACGGAGATTACCTAAATCGGAACGCCGTAAGGCTATGAGGATTTGCCTCTGAATATCCGACAAGGTAACGGAACTCCCGTAGTAGTCTGAGCAAGGGAAAACCTTGTACATGGCGAAGGGGAGTAGTTAGTAACTTTAATACAAACAAAAGAAAACGAGAGATTCGTTATGAGAAATCCAGAGATTGTATTAAACACATTATGCCAGCACAGTAAGGTCTCGGACTATAAGTTTGAGCGACTGTACCGCATTCTGTTCAACAAAGAGATGTTCTTCATTGCCTATCAGCGCATATATGCGAAGCCAGGCAATATGACTCCAGGCACAGATGGTCAGACTATCGACCAAATGAGCATTGGAAGAATTGAACGTCTCATCGAAACACTTAGGAATGAATCCTACAAGCCGCATCCTGCTAAAAGGGTGTATATACCAAAGAAGAACGGCAAGAAACGCCCTCTTGGTATACCATCCGTAGAGGACAAGCTTGTGCAAGAGGTAGTTCGGATGATTCTTGAAGCCATCTATGAGGGGCACTTTGAAAGCACCTCTCATGGTTTCAGACCTCATAAGAGCTGCCACACAGCTCTGACAAGCATTCAAAGGACTTTTACAGGTGCAAAGTGGTTTATTGAGGGAGACATAAAAGGCTTCTTCGATAACATAGACCACGATGTACTCGTCAGCATTATGCAAGAGCGTATTGCAGATGAAAGGTTTCTTCGTCTTATCAGAAAGTTTCTCAAAGCGGGGTACATCGAAGACTGGAAGTACAACAACACGTATTCGGGAACTCCTCAAGGTGGAATAATCAGTCCTATTTTGGCAAACATCTATCTTGACAGGTTCGACAAGTACATGAAAGAGTATATTTCACACTTCGACAAAGGGAAAGAAAGGGCTCACAACAAAGAATACTGTTGTCTCAACACGAAAACAGTAAACCTAAGGAAGAAATGGAAAGCGGAAACAGATGAAACTGTAAAAGCAGAACTGTTGATGAAAATAAAAGCCATGCACGAAGAGAAAAATAAGATGACATACAGACTTCCAATGGATGAGAATTATCGGAGATTGAAATACGTGAGGTACGCAGACGATTTTCTGATTGGAGTTATAGGGTCAAAAGCAGATTGTGAACGAATCAAGGCAGACATCACAGAATATATGATGAACAACCTTAAACTCGAACTTTCTGCTGAGAAGACACTCATAACTCACGCAAAAGAGAACGCTAAATTCCTCGGTTTTGACATCACCGTTAGGACATTGGATGTGTTTAAAAGGAACAGCAAAGGAATCAAAAAGCGAGAATTTGTTGGAAAGGTCATGCTTATGCTCTCTTCTGAAACAGTGAAAAAGAAGCTTCTTAGCTACGATGCTGTAAAGTTTACGAACGTAAACGGCAAAGATGTATGGAAGCCAAAATCACGGGAGAAAATGGTCGGTATGAAACCCGAAGACATCCTTGCACAATTCAACTTGGAAATCAAAGGCTTCTACAACTATTACTGTATAGCCAACAATGTTTCGTCAACATGTGCCGATTTCGGCTACATTATGGAGTATAGTCTTTATATGACTCTTGGTCAAAAAT
>ERZ791645.1353-NODE-1353-length-15920-cov-3.904822_pt1 | contig 15920 bp, 15 predicted proteins | sample MGYA00509939_ERZ791645 | MGnify/ENA primary metagenome ERZ791645 (study PRJEB30046, sample SAMN00715249) | human gut metagenome | study: EMG produced TPA metagenomics assembly of the A metagenome-wide association study of gut microbiota in type 2... | reverse complement strand
GCTATTTTAGCATAAAAAGATAATCAACAATACAATGAACAAGCTCATTGTATTCTCAATTATCTTTTTATGCTGAACTGTTACAAAATATGAACAAAGTGTAAAGAGACATAAAAATAGCAAAAAATAAGCAGATTTTGATGTTGTCAGACAATTACCTGCAAAATCGAGTCTGCAAATGCTTCATTTTAGGGCGTTCCCAGAGGGGAGCGTAGAAATGGAGAAAGCCCGATAAAGGGCATTATTAAAAAAGTAACGCAAACAATGATAAAATCGCCATTTAAAGCAGTTAAGTGGTGATTTTTTTGTATGTTATTAACAAAGAAATCTATATAAAATAATGCATATTGCATAAGAAAATAAAAAATCTAATATTACAAAATTGTTTATAGTGTACCAAACCATAAAAAATATTTCTAACAATATTCACATATTAAAAAGATAAATCGTATGTTATCATTATTTCACTTAAGAAAAACAAGCATTTTCATCTGTTTATCAGATGATAAAGTTCAGTTATGAACATATATTTCTGAAGCAAATACTGAAAGAAGGTGGAACAAGTGTCTAATAAAATACAAAATAAAGGAAAATCTAAAAAGAATAGAAAAACTGATGAAGAAGTGATACAGATAATAAGAAATCTTCGTTTGATTGACGATGTATTATTTGAGAAGTTTATGGAAGATGCAGCGGCGTGCGAAGAGTTATTACAGGTAATACTTGAAAATTCACGGCTGAAAGTTAAGCCGGAAACATTAGTTGCACAAAAGTCATTAAGAAATCTTGCAAAGAGATCAGTTCGCTTAGATGCATATATTGAAGGTGTTGAAGATAAAGTATATAATATAGAAATACAGAGATCAGATAATTGCAATCATGTAAAACGCGTGCGTTATAATGCATCAACGATAACAATTAATAAATCTGAACCGGGTGATGAATTTGAGGATGTTCAGGATGTAATAGTAATTTATATATCCGAGTTCGATATGTTTGGAGCAGGAAAAACAGTGTATCATGTAGAAAATGTTATAAGGGAAACAGGCAATTCGGTAAATGATGGTCTTATGTCAGTATATGTCAATACTGAAGTGGCAGACGATAGTCTGATAAGTGACCTCATGCAATGTTTCCTAAAAACAGATTTCGAGGATGATAAATTTCCAAATATATCAAGAAGAATGAAAGAATTAAAACATGGTGAGGAGGACGAGAAGATGTGTAAAAGTGTAGAAGAATATGCCGAGAGAAAAGCGAAAGAAGCAGCAAAAGAGGCAGCACAAAAAGCAGCTCAAAAAGCTACAGAGGAGGCTGTAAAAAAAGCTATGGCTGAGAAGAAAAAAACGGTAGAAAAATTAAATGATATGGGAATGGATATTTCTTTAATAGCAAGTGCTGTAGATATGGATGAAGAAACTATAAAACAGTGGTTAGAGAAATGATGTTTTCACAAAACGAGCATTTCCTAACGACTTGCCCTTACTATGTCTTTCGTGGTAATATAAACAACTGTACGACAAAGCAAAAAGTACAGATTCAAAAGAAAAAAATATCTAAAACTATTAAGAAGCAGAGTGGATTGCAAATATCTGCCTGACTGGTAAAATGTTTTTGTTACACGAAAGGAGTAAAAAATGAGTAATAAACAATCTTCAGCCCCTATTCAGGAAAATAAGATGGGGATTATGCCAATAGGAAAACTGGTTTTCAATATGTCACTGCCGATGATGGTTTCGATGATGGTGCAGGCATTATACAATATTGTTGACAGTATATTTGTCGCAAAATTATCGGAGAATGCTTTGACGGCGGTTTCACTTGCATTCCCTTTGCAAACGCTTCTTATTGCGGTAGCTACGGGAACCGGTGTAGGTATGAATGCACTTTTGTCTAAGTCTCTCGGGGAGAAAGATTTTAAGAAAGCTAATAAAACGGCGACAAATGCAGCATTTATATATGCGGTAAGTTATATTATTTTTCTAATACTTGGATTTACCGTAGTGAAGCCTTTTTACAGAAGTCAGGTGGGAAGTGCCGATGCTGAGATTATGACCATGGGAGTTGATTATCTTAGCACGGTCATGATTTTTTCGTTTGGTATTTTCACGCAGGTGTTTTTTGAGAGACTTCTCACATCGACAGGACGCACGATTTTTAGTATGACTTCCCAACTCAGCGGTGCGGTTACAAATATTATATTAGATCCGATTTTAATCTTCGGTATGTTTGGTGCTCCTAAAATGGGAGTGACGGGAGCTGCTGTTGCCACTGTTATCGGCCAGTGTGTTGCAGGGCTTGTTGCAGGAACTTGTAATCACAAATTTAATCATGAAGTTAGATTTCAATTTAAGGGATTTAAGCCTGATTTTAAGATTATCGGAACGATTTATGCAGTTGGAATACCTTCTATTATAATGCAGTCTATCGGCTCTGTTATGACATACTGCATGAACCGTATTCTTATTGAGTTTTCATCAACAGCTACGGCTGTTTTTGGTGTTTATTTTAAGCTACAAAGCTTTTTCTTTATGCCTGTATTTGGTCTGAACAACGGAATCACACCTATTATTGCCTACAATTATGGTGCGAGACAGCGTAAGCGTATGGTAAAGACGATAAAAGTAAGTCTTGTGACGGCTTTTTGTCTTACATTTATTGGATTTGTTCTTTTTGAGAGTATTCCACAGGCATTGCTTGGATTGTTTAATGCCTCTAATGATATGCTTAAAATAGGTGTGCCTGCACTTAGAACGATAGGTGTACATTATCTGATTGCATGGTTCTGTATTATTGCCGGAACCGTATTTCAGGCACTTGGAAAAGCAGTATTTAGTATGGTTGTATCAATCATGCGTCAGCTTGTAGTTCTTGTGCCGGCTGCGTATCTTCTTGCAAAATTTGGCGGACTTCATATGGTATGGTGGTCATTTCCAATTGCAGAGGTTATGTCATTTATTGTGTCACTTACATTTCTTATAAAAATCTGGAATGACATTATAAAAGATATTCCTGAGGGACGGGAATAAGGCGGATAGCAAACATAAAAATAGGTGACCGGATAGGGTTGATGCATGAAAAAGCTGTTTTGCTTCTTCCAAACCGTCAAGAAGCTGCTTGTTTACATCAAACATACTTTTTAGAAAGAGTGGAAAATCTGCATTGTGATTCCATATATACTTTCCGTCAGCAATAACAAAAGCACCACTGTCCGGATGGACATGGTGCATAAGGTAACGGTATCTTTTCTTAATCAGCGTATTTTGCTGACGGGTCAATGTTTTTTATTGACATATGTACTGCTGCGAGCGACGATGTAGAGAGAGCGTGCCAGTGGCATTATTTGTTATACATCCTCGATTGACACAGATGTATATTACAATTTTATTCCTTTGAGCAGCTTCGCAAAAGGACTCTCGTCAGTATCATCTTCCTTATCTGCACGGAACTCGTCAGGTATTTCATAAGTATCTTCTTTAGCGTCAGGAACATCATCCTCAAGTGCTTTCATGCTGAGTGATATTCTGTCACCGTCAAGTGCAATGATTTTTGCAGATACCGTGTCCCCGGGTTTGACAACTTCTTTTGGAGATTTGATAAATTTATTTGTAATCTGTGATATATGACAAAGTCCTATAAGGTCTTCACCTATTTCAATAAAGACTCCATATGATTCCATGCGCACAATCTTTCCGGAAACGGTTTCGCCAACTGCGAGTTTTGAAACTTTCTGCGAATGTTCAAGCACAGCGTTTTCTCTTGCGATTTCTTTTGCTGAGAGGACAAGTCTTTTTTCGTTTGCGTCAGCGGTAATGATAATCGCATTTAAAGTCATGCCGACATAGCTTTCAGTGTCCTCAACATAGTCAAGACCGATTTTTGAAGCAGGAATAAATGCTCTTACTCCTTTGACAAAACCTGTCACACCACCTGGATTTGCTTCGGTAATCTTGACGGAAAAAACAGTGCGGTTTGCCATATCATTTTTGAGTTCATCCCATACAAGAAGATTGTGGGCAGCTTTTTTTGATAAGATGACGGCTCCGTTGTCACCCTCAGCGTCAATAACCATTGCACGGATAGTATCGCCGATATTGCAGTCGTTTTTGATGGAAAAAGCAGGGTCATCACTACATTCTTCGAGAGGAATGATACCCTCTGTATAATAATTCAAATCGACGGTGAGTTCTGTTTCAGAAATTCCTATAACGGTAACATTTAAAATATCACCCTCTTTTATTACTTTAAAAGAACTTTCAAGTTCCTTTTCAAAATCTTTCATGCTTGTAGCATTGTTATCAGCCATATATTTGTACCCCCTTAGTTGATATATCTTATATTTTAGTATAGTGTGATTGAAAATACAATGATGGATTTTCTTGAGGCAGCAATGTATTCTGTATAGCATAAATATATTTATGTTTTGCTCTTTCAATATAATCAAAAAACATAGTAGAATATCAATCAGTTTTGTTTTATGTTGTGTTATAATATTATGGGTTACTTAGAAAATGGTAAATTTGATTAAAAAAATCAAGCCAGTCGCGAAGTATTGTTGATACGATAATGTCAGTTGAAAGGATCATAGTTATGGATATTAAAATAGTAGTATGTGATGATGAGGTGGAGATATGCGCTTTATTGGAGATGATGTTGATTGATATTTTTAGGGATAAAGGTATGAGTTGTGAAGTAGAGTCATTTTATACAGGAGAAAGTCTGTGTAAAGAATTTGAACGCAGGAAATATGATTTAATCTTTTTAGATATAGAAATGGACGGAAAATCTGGGATAGATGTTGGAAGATTTTTGAGAGATGAACTGGGAAATGAAACAGTTCAGATTGTATATATATCCGCAAAGACAGAATATGCTATGGAACTTTTTGAATTTCATCCGATGAATTTTCTTGTAAAACCGATTGAGCGTTCAAAAATTGAAAAATTAGTTAATAAGTACCTGATTATTACTGAACAGAATAATAAGTTTTTTGGTTACAAAAAGAAAACGGACTATTTTAAAGTTCCGTTGTCAGATATATTATATTTTGAAAGCCATAATCGAAAGATACACATTCAAATGAAGGATAGGGAAGATGATTTTTATGGTTCAATGGATGATGTATATAAAATGGTAAAAGGACATTGCTATTTGTTTATTCACAAATCTATTATTGTAAATTATCGACAAATTAAAAAAATATTTTATGAAAAAGTTGTTATGATAGATGATACCGTATTACCGATCAGTCAGTCTAGGCGGTCTGCAATCAGGAAAATGTGTATGAAAATACGAAAAGAGGAAAAGTGATGGAAAATATATTTAACTATGCTATGGGAGGAATTGTTGATTCTTTGGAAGTATATATTATATTTCGTTATATGATGATATTTTTCGAGGATGCATATGTTAATGACAGATTAGCGTATATTGCCTATGCAGCACGCCTTTTTATTTCTCTTGCCCTGCGTTTTGCTTCCGTATCTCCAGTTATTAGTGCCGGAATTTCATACGGGAGTATTTTTTTTGTTTCGCTTTGTTATGTGACAATTATGTCAAAAAGATTGATTGTTTCTGCGTTTATTTATATGTGTTCATTTTCCTCTGAGGCAGTTGTAGCTGTGATTGTTGGAATAAGTGGTTTTGATGCTTTTGGAAATACTGAGCATATATCGGTATTCTGGAATTTGATAATAGAAATGATTTTTTGGAGCATTTCATTAATTATCAGAAAATTTAATAATATAAATGAAAAGCTCAAAGTACCGAAATCTTTTGTAACATTTATTATAGTGATTACTGTGTCTATGATATGTTTGGAGTGCATGATTTTTTCTCAGGAGAAATTGGATGAACGAATAGCGGGGATTTCACTGGTCTGTCTTATATCATCTGTTTTTATGCTGATGTATTTATATGATTCTTTGACCATAGTAATTAAGGAACATATGGAAACAGCAATTGCTAAAAAGGAAAAAGAATATTATCACAAACAATCTGAAATGCTAACAGAAAAATATGCAGAATTAAACAAATATCGTCATGATATGAAAAATCGAATGATAGCTATACAGCAGATGGTTAATAAAAAACAATATGAGTCTGTATCAAGATATACAGAGGAATTTGTTGAGAAAATAGAATTTGCTACTCCATACTGTAATACGGGAAATATTGCATTGGACAGCATTGTTAATTATAAATTAACAAAAATGACAGAATTGGGGATTTCGGTAGAAATTGATATAGTGCTTCCATCTAACCTGCCAATTAATGAGGATGATTTAGTAGTTATTGTGGGAAATCTTTTAGATAATGCAATGGACGGAACAGGCAGGATGGAAAAAGCAATAGATAGATTTGTTCAAATTGATTTTTCATATGAAAAGGGAAGTGTCTGGCTTTGTGTGAAAAACGCTTATAATGGTTGCTTACAACGACGAGGAAAGAGTTTTTTTACAAGTAAAAAAGACAAGACAATGCATGGCTTGGGCTTGCAAAATGTAAGGGAAATTGTTGAAAAGTATAACGGTTTGTTGGAATTTTCAACAGAAGATAATTTATTTGTAGTGGATATTGTTCTGCATATGTAGGTAAGAAAATTGAATTTTTGTAAAAATGTCATTGGAAAGCACAGAGGTCAAGTGGATATTCGCAATCCGCTTTGCTACTTCTTTGATAGTGCGTAAACTTTAAATTTCAACAAAAGTTTATATAGATTCATACAAATGGCCGTACAAAAGATGAATATATGGTAGAATGAATAAGTCAAGAGAAAATAAATATAAGAGATGTGATTTAAATATGAAAAATAATTTTATAAAAAGAACAATTCGGACAGCAGTGCTACATACTGCTACAAAACAAGCAAATAGTGTATGTGCTTTCTTCTTTTATCAGCCAAAATTACCAGAGGCAGTAAAAAAGCTGAGGAAGTTTTGATGGGAAAAAAGCTGACAAAAGCAGTGGCAAACTGGTTGTTATATGATGATATGGAAACAGGAGAGCTTAACGAAATCTATATGTATGGTGTAGGACAACTTGGAATTAACATATTTAATATGTTAACAGCATTGACTATTGGATTTTTATTTGGTGAATTGCTGGTTTCAGTTGTATATATAATTTCATTTGTATTTTTACGCTCATATGCAGGTGGGTATCATGCTTCAACACCAATGAGGTGTTATGCTTTAACTGTTGCATCAATAATACTTGTACTCTTGACTGTGAAATATGTATCATTAAGTGTATTTTGTCTGCTATTATTATTTATAATGAGTAGCATTGTGATTTTGTTGTTGGCACCTATTGATACTATTAATAAACGACTGGATGAAATTGAACACATTCATTATCGTAAAAAAGCTAGTGTAGTGTTGGCACTTGAATGTTTAATAGTAATTTTAAGTTTAGTGTTTCATAATATTCTGTTTTTGGAAAGTATTATTTTTTCGCAATTTACAATAGCGATATCGTTAATTTGTGGAGAGTTAAAAAATTATTTACAAAGTGATAGTGTGAATGGAGGAAAAATGTTATGAAAAAGATGATAAAGGTAGTATGCAGTTTTGCAATCGCAATGACAACAGCGTGTGGTGTGATTTGTGCAGTAGCATCTGCTGCAAATCCAAATTCTACAACGGGAAAATATGCTTATATGTCTGGAGTGATTGACTATTCGTCTAAAGACAAAGGGGTGGTGAGTGTTAAGAATACTTCTGGCACGACTAGATATATTTCAATTAAATCATATGTTTTAGGAAATAATGCAGGTAGTGTTGCGTCTGGAAAGTGGATTAGACAATCTAAAGAAAATGCAGGTAAATTTTCAGCATCTGCAACAATAAGAAAGAATAAATCATCAACATCGACTGTACTTGAAACTTTGAATTTAACAGTATATTAGTAGTAAAATATATCAGATTTAAAATTATAAGGAGTGACATTTTTATAAAATAAATGACACTCCTTATTTGAATAGGAGGTGCTGAATGAAATATATTTGGTTTAATATAAAAAGCTTTTTCATAAAAAAGAAATTGATATTTATTTTATCTTTTTTTTCTATAATCTGTTCGTGTATTATGATTCATTTTTCTTATGGATTATATCAAAACTATCAGTTAAAAAAACAGTATGATTTGTCAGATGAGAGAAAGATTGTATTGACTTTACAAGGGGATTTTGATGAAACATCAGATAATGAATTAAATGATGATGAAAGCTATTTTATGCCGGCTGATTCAGCAAAAAGTTATGTAACGGTGGATTTATTAAAGAAATATGTGGCGGAATTTAGTAATTCTTATACGGATAAATTGAAATACATTGAAGCGACAGCGATAGTAGACAAATTACCCTTTCATATGAACTTCTCTATAAAGGATGGATTGATTATTAAAAGTGATGAATTTGAAAAAGAAGTAGAAGATAACGCTATGTTGGAAAGTGGAAGATATTTTACGGAGGAAGAATATCGGAAAGGGGAAAAAGTTGCTATTTGTTGGGATTATTTACATTGGAATACAATGTCCTCTCCTGTCAGTAAGCGTATGGCTGTGGACAAGAAAATACTACATATTCAAGGAAAAGATTATAAAATTATTGCTTATGGAATCATTGATATTGACAGACCGGTTATACCAATTACATCTTTGGAGGATACGACGCCTTTTACCGGAGAAATAGTATTTAATTTTAAGAAACCGATTAGACAAGAGCAGTACGATATTGTGGTGGAAAAAACTGAGAAAATTTTTGGTGATAAAGCTGTTGTAGCAGCGGCAAATCTTCCAGATGATGATGCGGTATATCTGTATAACACAATTATAATGGTTACTATTTTTATTACACTTGTTTCTGCAATAAATTTTGCTGTTTTGTATCGTTATATTCTTTCCAGCAGAAAGCAGGCACTCATGGTTTACAGGATTTGTGGGTTGAGTTTTTGCAGAGTTGTATTATTGTACTTGGGAGAATGTACAGCTTTGACTATTACGGCTTACTTTATTGGCGTTTTGCTATTTGAAAATGTAATATTGAAAAAAATTTCGGGGTATTATGAATATATGAGCAGTAGCTACAGCAGTTATATTTATTTTGTATTGTTTGCTGTATATTTTTTGATTTCCTTGCTGGTATTGACTTTAATGATTATATATGCTTTGAAAACAGACATGAAGTTGAATGTAAAGGGAGGAGTTCGATGAAACTAAAATATGCACTTTATGAGCAAAAGAAAAATAAGCTTATGACTATACTGTTTTTTATTCAGACTATGATTGTTTTAATTATGATTGTCAGCATTATTTCAGCAATTTTTTCCAGATATGAAAAATACAAGCCTTTGGAAAGTTTTTTTCGTGGAGATGGTCTGAATATGCATATGACTGATTTGTTGGGGAGAAATGGGCAGAGATATCTTCCTTTTACGGAGTCATCTGATGTGGAAAAATATTTAAAGAAAGCGCATATGGTTAGTTCATATTCTATACAGATGACATTTGATATTGATAATAAAAAGAATGAGCTTGGCACATGGTCACCTGTCGTTGGATATGATGATGAATTACTCTCTGCATATACTCCTGAGATGGAAACAGGACGCTGGCTTAGGATAGAGGATGCAGATACTGATATGATTGAGATTGTGCTGGCACAGAAAGAGAATAGTCATAAAGTAGGAGATATTATAACGCTTACAACATCTGATGTAATAAAAGATTCGAGGAAGTACAAGCTGTCAAAACAGGTTAAGGCTAAGGTTGTAGGAATTCTTGCAGATGGAGCGAGCACAATTATGCGTACAAAACATTATGGAGAATATTCTGATTTTAGGGATTATTATTATCCGTTTAATAGGGACGAGGAGGAAAGGGCAGTCGTATTTGTATCAAAGAGGGATATAGAACATAACAATCGAATTAATGCTGCAACTGAACAAAAGAATTTGATAAAGGGTGAAAAATGCATATGGCCGTATATCATATCAGGGCCATGTTTTATACAATATGATAAGGGGATTTCAAAGAAGGAAAAAGAGTATAATTCAAAATATCTTGCGGTTAATGGCAGGTATGTATTTCGTCATACATCGGTAGAAATGAGAGAAAATAGTATGGAATATATTATGAATCAGATGAATATATTAATTCCTATTCTAATTGCTATGATTATTCTTACAATGATGTCTATTATTAGCAGTACGGTAATTATGATACGACAAAATATGCATAATTATTCTATCTATTATATGTTGGGGTTGACATGGAGAAAATGTATGTCTATTCATGTATTAAGTGTAATTATGATGCAGATGGGAATATTTGTGTTTACGATATTTTGCATTGGTATTTGTAAAAAGTTGGGTGCACTGGACAGAACTGTTTTTGCTCTGGGAGGCTGGCAGTTATTAGGTTGTTTAGTGATGATAGTGTTTTTTATTGTATTTAGTATCGTGCTGTCTTTTTTGTTGATTGGAAAGAAATCAGCAAAAGACATTTTAAGTGAGGTAGAATAGTGTGAAAAATAACACTGATGTGTTTATTTTTCACATGGTTATTTGCTTCTGAGCGAAAACAAATAGCCATGATTGCAGATGAGAAATCGCATACGCGAATTTCTCATCGCATCTTTGTAATAAAATCGCTCAGAAATGAGGAATAAAATGCTTAAATTAGATAAAATAATAAAAACATATAATAAGGGCAAAAACAATGCTTTTGAGGCACTTCATGGTATATCATTAACAGTAGAAAGTGGGGAGATGGTTGCGATTGTTGGAACATCCGGAGCCGGAAAATCTACCTTATTACATATTCTTGCCTGTATTGATGGCTACGATTCGGGAGAATACTATATTGATGATATGGTAATAGGTAAGCTTTCAGAGGGAAAGATGGCGGATATTCGCAACGAGAAAATCGGTATGGTGATGCAGGACTTTGCGCTGATAGAAGAATTTACTGCATTGGATAATGTGATGATTCCACTGGACTTTGCGGCAAGAGGTAAGAAAAAAGGGAAAAAAGAGAGAAAGGAAATTGCTATAAAAATGCTTGAAATGGTACAGATGCAGAATTTTGCTGACAAGCCTGTTAACAGTCTTTCGGGTGGACAAAAGCAGCGTGTAGCGATTGCCAGAGCAATCGTAAACGAACCTTCGCTGATTTTGGCTGATGAGCCGACAGGAGCTTTGGATACGGAGACAACCAGAGAAATTATGAAAGTATTTATTGATTTGAATAAACAAGGAAAAACAATTATTATAGTTACTCATGATTTAACGGTTGCAGAGCAATGCAGCAGAGTAATAAAAATTGAAGATGGTGTGATTATAGAGGGTAATTAAAAGTTTAGTTTTATGCGAGATGATGCTGGGAGGAGGTTTAAGAAAAAGAGTATTAGATTCAGGTAGAGTAAATAAAATCAATATCCGTGATAAATGCTATAAAATAAGCATTTATGAAGCATGGGTATAATTTATAAAGTTGTAAAGTGGTGTTATAATAATATTGTTGAAAGAAAACAGCTGAGTAAATTATAAAATTGATTTTGCAGATAATGATTTAGATAGGAAAATAAAATGAACATACTGATTTCAATAGATTCTTTTAAGGGAAGTATGACTTCAATGCAGGCAGGCGAAGCAGCGAAAAAAGGGATTTTAAAGGCTGTTCCTGATGCGGATGTGTTGGTATGTCCTCTTGCTGATGGTGGAGAGGGGACAACAGACGCACTGACCGAAGGTATGGGTGGCGAGAGGATAGAACTTGAAGTCACTGGACCTTTAGGTGATAAGGTATGCTGTTATTACGGCATATTGAAAGAGAACAAAACAGCGGTTATGGAGATGGCTTCGGCAGCAGGAATTACACTTGTGCATGAAAAAAATCCGTTAGCCGCCACGACTTTTGGTGTCGGTGAAATGATTTTTGATGCGATTAAAAGAGGTGCAGAAAATATCATTATCGGAATAGGCGGAAGTGCGACAAATGATGGCGGTATTGGTATGCTTAAGGCACTTGGATATGAATTTCTTGATAAAAACGGGAAAGATGTAGGACTTGGTGCATCATCACTTGGAAAAGTAGAAAAGATTGTTGATGATAAAGTGAATCCTCTGATTTCAAAAGTTAAATTTCAGGTTGCGTGTGATGTTGATAATCCGCTGTGCGGTGAAAACGGTGCGACCTATATATTTGGTACGCAGAAAGGTGTGACCGATGAGATGAAGCCTGTTATTGATAGGGCAATGAAACATTTTGCAGAAAAAACAGCGGAAAAACTTGGTGTATCATGTGAAGATATTGCGGGAGCAGGTGCGGCTGGCGGTCTTGGTTTTGCATTTCTTTCATATCTAAATGCGGAACTTAAACCGGGAGTTGAACTTATTATGCAGGCAACCGATATGGAAGAAAAGATAAAAATGGCTGATATTGTAGTGACGGGAGAGGGACGGCTCGACAGCCAGACCGTGATGGGGAAAGCACCGATAGGTGTGGCAGGACTGGCAAAGAAATACAATAAAAAAGTGATAGCGTTTGCGGGGAGTGTATCTGACGATGCGGTTTTGTGCAATGCAAACGGAATAGATGCATTTTTCCCGATAGTGCGTGGAGCGACAACATTGGAAAAAGCAATGCGAACGGAAAATGCCGTAAAAAATATGGAACTTACGGCGGAGCAGGTGTTCAGATTGGCAGCAGACTTTATGGTACATTAGAGTTGTATTTAGCGTGTGTAAGGGGCGTGGTTGTAAAGTGAAAGGCATTATTATATAATGATATTGGGGTCAAAAGGTATTTTGACCCTTGCATCATATAATAAAACCAGTAATATTGTTTTGGGCGAAGGATGGAGGAGAGTTGCTTATGATAAAAGAAAATGAACCAGATAATCCGGTTTTGGCGATATGCTATGATTTTGACAAGACACTGTCGCCTGATGATATGCAGGCACAGGGCTATATCCAGTCGATTGATTATGAGGTTGACGATTTTTGGAGAGAGTCAAACGAACTTTCAGAAAAAAATGAGATGGACAGAAATCTTGCTTATATGTATCTGATGGCAGAGAAATCGAGGGGGAAAGTTCTTTTTACAAAAGAAACTTTACATAATGACGGGGCAAAAGTTAAACTTTATCCGGGTGTGGCAACATGGTTTGACAGGATAAATGATTACGGTGAAAAAAAGGGCGTAAAGGTTGAACACTATATTATTTCATCGGGATTAAAAGAGATGATAGAAGGCACGGAAGTTGCAGACAAATTTAAAAAGATTTATGCGAGTTCGTTTTATTTTGATGAGAGCGGGGTCGCCGTGTGGCCTGCACAGGTGGTAAATTACACCAATAAAACGCAGTTTTTGTTCAGGATAGAAAAGGGAATACTTGATGTAAATGATTCAAGGGTGAATGATTACTTTAAGCCAAATGAATACAGAGTTCCGTTCCGCAATATGGTCTATATCGGCGACAGCGAGACGGATATTCCATGCATGAAGCTCGTAAATATAAACGGCGGACATTCAATAGGTGTCTATGATTCAAAAACGAAAGACAAGACAAAAGTTTTTAATATGCTCGAAGAAAACAGGATAAAATATTTTGTTCCGGCGGATTATACTAAAAAATCTAAACTTGAAACTCTGGTAAAGCAGATAATTGACAGGACGGCTTCAAATGAAATTCTCGAAAGTTTCCATTTTGATTGTGTAAAAGAAAAAAACAATGTGCATAATACACTTGATTATTACAACTTAAATGCGGATAAATTTGTCGCAAGTACATTACAGGTGGATTTTGAGGAAACTCAGAAAAAATTTATTGAGAAACTGGATAAAGGGGCATTTATTCTTGATTTTGGATGCGGTTCAGGCAGAGACACAAAATATTTTCTCGACAACGGTTATAAGGTGGATGCGGTTGACGGTTCAAAAGAGTTGTGCAGGCGTGCGAGTGAATACACGGGAATTTCTGTCAAAAATATGATGTTTACTGAACTTAATGTAAAAGAAAAATATGACGGTATATGGGCGTGCTCGTCGATACTTCATCTGACAAAGGATGAACTTGAAAATGTAATGAATAAAATGACGGCGGCATTGAAACTGAACGGGATTATATATGCGTCATTTAAGTATGGAAATTTTTCGGGGGAGCGTAACGGCAGATATTTTACTGATATGACCGAAGAAACATTTGAAGAATTGATTAAAAAGTAGACGGAATAACGCTTGAAGAACAGTGGATAACATCGGATGTGAGAGTAGGCAGAGGAGAGGAAAAGTGGCTGAATGTGTTGCTGAGGAGGGGCTAAGAACAGAGTGGGAGCGATGGATATTGTTTGGTTGAAAAATCAGGAATAGAGATAAAAAGGATATTCTGCCATAAAAATATATAGTAATATAGTGAGCAGGCTCAGATATTGCCATATATTTTTTATGGTTAGATTGTTTCAAAAAGAAAAATAGATAATAGGTATAAATTGTAATCATATAAGTATGATGCTATAATAGTATATAGATAAATATTGTCCAATTTTAATATTTGAGGTGGTAAAATTTGGATATACAGCATTTAAAATATAAAAATGACTTGAATATAGACAGCTTCATACATATGCTTGACGATACGACAGAATGTTATAAATTCTATTGGCTTGATGCATTGTTAAAATTATTTTCGCTTGGAAAGACAGAAATTTTCTTTGATGACCTTATAAATCAGATGATAGCAGATGCGTGGTATTCTGTTGTTGAATATCATCTGCATCTCGGCCCTAAAAATGCTTCGGGAAAAATAATGAATAGTTTGGAAAGAGCAGTTATCAAATTGTCGCAGTTGACAAATATTCCAAATGATGCAGACAGAGATACGATTATAGTGGCTGTTAAAGAAAATGACAGAGAGCTGCATGGTGAAAAAGACCAGTTGACGAAGAATGTGCCTTATCGTATGCTGTCTCCGTTTATGCACGAAGTTAAAGGAAATGACAGGATATGGGATCAAAAAAAGAGATTGATAGCTTATATTGAGCAGTTAAATAAGAAAGAATGTATTCCATATCAGATAACGAATGGAGCAGGTTTGAAAAAGCGTGTCGTTATCAATGAGGAATGGCAGGATTTTTTCATGGACAATTTTGTCACGATTTCAGGCTGGATAGAAGTGAAAAAAGTACGGTATTTGCAAGGGAGAAATCCTGGTGTACCGGGGATAATCTATAAGCTTGTTCCTGAAAATAATAAACAGAGAAAATTAAGATATGTAAGAAATTTGTGGAATACTATAATCGAGACAAAACCCGTATATGATATATATTCTGAAAAATTGCTTGGATTAAATGATTTTGATATAGATCATTTTGTGCCGTGGTCGTTTGTGGCAAATGATGAACTGTGGAATTTACTTCCTATGGATAGTTCGCTTAATTCAAGCAAGAGTAATAATCTGCCACAGTGGAAATATTTTGAACTGTTTGCAAAAAATCAATATATGATGTATGAAAGTGCAAAAAGCAGCGAAAAGATAATGGACAAATTTAAGAAATGTCAGAGAGATAATCTTGTGATGCCGTGGTCGATGGAAGAATTATACATTGCCGAAAATGACAGAGAAGCGTTTATTAAGGTTTTGGAGGAAAAATTGCATCCGGTGTATGACTCGGCAAGAATACAGGGGTATGAGATTTGGAGAATGTGAAATGTTATGGTTGATAAAAATGGCGGTAATAATATTCTGCCAAAAGAATATTGCAAAAATATGACATAAAATGGATATGAGAATTTGCTTATACAAGGTATAATAAATACATGGAGTTTAACAAATCGAAATTTATAAAGGAGAATATTGATGAAATTATTTTTATGTTCGCACTTTTCAAGTGTAGGAAGTCTGATAAAGGAAGAAATTGA
>ERZ791645.1351-NODE-1351-length-15937-cov-3.902468_pt1 | contig 15937 bp, 16 predicted proteins | sample MGYA00509939_ERZ791645 | MGnify/ENA primary metagenome ERZ791645 (study PRJEB30046, sample SAMN00715249) | human gut metagenome | study: EMG produced TPA metagenomics assembly of the A metagenome-wide association study of gut microbiota in type 2... | reverse complement strand
TCTCTTACGGTTTTCATCAGAATGCAGTGCCCTCCCCATTTTTATCGTATTTTGCAATCAGTGCCATACTTGCAATAATGAAGATCATCAGGACCAGTGAAAGTCCTGAGCCTGTATGCCAGTTACTTCCCTGCTTAAATTCCTGTTCGATGACATTACCAATGAGCAGGATTTTGCTGCCGCCTAAGATCTTACTGATCACGAAAGTGGTCAGGGCGGGGACAAATACCATAGTGATACCGCTGAACATGCCGGGCAGACTTAAGGGGAAGATGATCCGTACAAAGGTCTGCACACCGTTGGCACCAAGATCATAAGCGGCGTTGATTACGCTCTTGTCGATCTTGACCAGTACATTATAAAGAGGCAGTACCATAAAAGGCAAAAAGTTGTATACCATACCCAGTACGATGGCAGAGGGTGTATTGATAATATTTAACGCCGGCAGATGCAGGGTGGAGAGGATGCTGTTGATGACACCTGTCTTCTCAAGCAGTGTCTGCCATGCCAGGGTACGAAGCAGGAAGTTCATCCACATGGGCAGCATGACCAGCATCAGCATGATATGCTGCTTGTTCACCCGCAGGCGGGACAGGAAATACCCCACCGGGAAGGCGATGACCAGACAGATAACGGTAGCAATAAGCGCCAGCAGCAGGCTGCGGGCAAACACCGAGCCGTAGCCGCTGATGGAGGTAAGGTTATTCAGGGTAAAGTTGCCCTCGGCGTCGGTCATGGCATAGTACACCACAATGAACAGAGGCACAACGGTAAACAGCACCATCCATACAAAGTACGGATAGGCCAGCTTTTTATCATAGATCTTCATGGCACATCACCCCTCGCTCCGCGCCATAATATGGATCTCGTTGGGGCCGATGCGCATACCAATGGTCTCGCCGGGGGTACAGGCGCGGGTGGAGTGGATCAGCCACTCGCGGCCTTCGCACTCCACGTGCATCTCAAAGTGCACGCCCTTGAAGATAACATCATTCACCACGCCCACAAGCTGGCCTTCCACGGGGGATACCACTTCGATATCCTCCGGGCGCACCACCACCTGCACGCTCTGCTCCCGGGCAAAGCCGCGGTCCACGCAGGGGAAGTCCACGCCGGAGAAGGACACCAGAAAGTCCTTGTGCATCACGCCGTCCACGATGTTGGAATCGCCGATAAAGTCTGCCACAAAGGCGTTTTTCGGCTCGTTGTAGATATCCTCCGGGGTACCGATCTGCTGCACCTTGCCGCCGTTCATGACCACGACGGTATCGGACATGGTAAGTGCTTCCTCCTGATCGTGGGTGACGTAGATAAAGGTGATGTTCATCTCGCGCTGCAGGCGCTTGAGCTCCAGCTGCATCTCCTTGCGCAGCTTCAGGTCCAGCGCACCCAGCGGCTCGTCCAGCAGCAGGATCTCCGGCTCATTGACCAGACTGCGGGCAATGGCCACGCGCTGCTGCTGACCGCCGGACATCTGGCTGATGCTGCGGCGCTCGAAGCCCTTCAAGCCCACGACCTCCAGCATATCGCGCACCTTGCGGCGGATAGTGTCCTCGTCCAGCTTTTTGAGCCGCAGACCAAAGGCCACGTTCTCGAACACGTTCAGGTGCGGGAACAGCGCATATTTCTGGAACACGGTATTCACCGGGCGCTTGTAGGGCGGCACACCGGTAATGTCCTTCCCTTTCAGCAGCACCTTGCCGGCGTTCGGCTCCAGAAAGCCTGCGATCAGGCGCAGGGTGGTGGTTTTGCCGCAGCCGGAGGAACCGAGCAGCGTCACGAACTCCTTGTCATGGATATCCAGATTCAGCCCATCCAGAATGCGCTGTCCATCAAATTCCACTACGATATCCCGCAGTGAAACGACCACCGAGTTGTCCATTTTATATGTTATCCTCCTTGTTCTCAGATACGAAAAAAGACAGGGAACCTGCCCCATCTTTTTTGCGTATAAGGGATGCTCCGCCCCACACAGAAGCATGATCTTGCGCGGCGGACTTACCCTGTCACGGTTTATAATAAACAATCACAGTCGGATTGTCAATCACTCTGCCGATGTTTGCCGCAACTTTATAAAAAGCCGCAAAAAAATATACGCTGCACCTTGTTTTCGGTGCAGCGTACAAAAACAATTATTCCTGCGTTTTCAGGTCGCTTTCCGTCAGCAGAAGCGCCTGCACAGTGCTTATATCCACTGTGTATACCGAGGTATCTCCCTCCACTTGCAGATACCACCCATCCGTACCACAGGCGTAGGCCAGCTGCACGGTGGAGCCGTCCTCGCTGGTGACTGCGGCGGTGAATACCGGTGCATCAAAGCCGCAGGCAGAAAGGTCGGCGTCCGTGGCTTGGGCGGTAACGTAGGTGCACAAGGCAGACAGCAGGCTTTGCACCTTGTCCTGTGCAAGGCTGGCGGTGGGGTCAGAGGCCAGCCGCCACACCGTCTCGTAGGCAGAGGAAGAGGCGCTGTCTGCGTCCGTGCTGTCGGCGCTTTCGGTCGGCTCGCTGACGGCGTTCAGGGTGACGGAGGTGCCGTCTGCCAGCGTGTAGGCTACCTGTGTAATGGCCGAAGCCGTGAGCCCGGTGGGACAGAAGCTGCCGAAAAGCCCGGCCTTATCCAGCTGGAAACAGGCGACCTTGTTGCCGCTGACGGTATAGATGGCATCGTCCCCGGCTTTTTGCACATAGAGATCCCCGGTGACCGGGTTTTCTGCCCCGAAGGTCAGGGTAGTGCTCTGCCCTGCCGCCGTAACCGTGACGGTGAGCTGCGGGCTGTCCAGTCCGTAGTCCTCCCCTGCCTGCGGTGTCAGGCTGCGCTTGGCGTTCAGCGCCATCAGGGCGGTGCGCATGGTGTTGCAGGCGCTCTCGTCCAGATGATAGGCGGGGTCCTGTGCCAACTGCCAGCTGCCGCCGGAATATTGCAGGGTGTAAGTCTGGCCGTTATAGGTATACTCGATCTGCTCCAAATCCTCGGCGGCAAAAGTGGAAAGCGGGATACCGCCTTCGGCGGCGGCACTGGCGGCCTGCTCGGCCTTGGCGTTGCTGCGGGTCACTGCCCACAGCGCCGCGCACAGCAGCACTGCCGCTGCCAGCAGCGCCAGCAGGACACACTGTTTTGTTTTCATGGCGGTCTCCTTATCTGCGGCGGCGCAGCAGCACCACCACTGCCCCGGCAATGAGCACCGCCGCCGGGAGCACGAACACGAAGGTCAGCCCCAGTGCTGCGGCAGCGGAGCCTGCCACCGTAATGGGCTCGGCTTCCAGCGCCTTAGTGTCCACAAGGATATCCTGCCCTACCAGAGAGGCGGCGCAGCCCTGCAAAAAGGTCAGATTGCCGGGCATGGACTGATAAAGCTGCTCGTTATCCATGTTGGGACAGCCGATCCAGAGAACCTCGGCGCCGGTGTCCTCGTTCCGCGCCCAGACGGCCAGTGCAAAGGGGCCTTCTGCGTCCCCGTCCTCCCGCTCCATGGTGGTAAGGTCGTTGATGTCGGCTTTGGCATAGGCAGCGGAGGAGCTGTTCAGCAGCGGCTCGGCGGTGACATCCTCGGTCTCGGTGACCGTGATGCCCTGCGCCACCGACAGCATGACATGGGTATTGGTATTCACGCCGTTCAGCGCGGTGCTTTCGGTGGGCGTGCCGTAGTCCGGCAGCAGCGACCATGCAGAGTTATACAGTGCCTTGCCGCTGTCGCCCTCCACCACCATGCCCTCTGCGCGGGCAAGGCCGAACTGCGCCAGCACAGCGTCCAGCTGCGGGGTCTGGGCGTAAACACTGCTGGTCAGCAGCAGCTTGCCGCCCGCCGCCAGATAATCTTGCAGCTGGCTGATCTCATCCACAAGGCCGTCCCCTGCGGTAAAATCGCTGGTGGGCGCGTTGATGATGAGCAGGTCGCAGTCCTCCGGAATAGTGCTTGTGAGCAGATCCAGCGGCTGTGCGTCGATATTCTGGGCGTCCAGCGCATCGGTCAGGGAGTCGGTCAGGGTCTGCTCGCCGTGGTTGGTGGTATAGTAGGCGTGGCTCTGCCCGGCTGCGGTAAGCTTATAAATGGCAGAGGTGATCTGCTTTTCGCCGCCAAAAGTCACGCTGGCAGAGCCGGTTGTGTAGTAGTCGGTATAATCGTACTCGTACAGGTCGGCGGCATCCAGTACGGTGCTGTTCTCCCCGCAGGTGACGATCAGACTGCCGGTGGAAACATTCTCTGCGCCATACTTTGCGGCAAAGGTGGGGTACAGGGTGGGGTCCTTCTGTTCCCAGCTCAGATGCCCGCTCTCGGCGGCGTAGTGATCCAGCAGCTTTGTGATGATGGTATCCTCGCTGCCGGTTTCACAGAGGTAATAGATGTGTACATCCTTTTCCAGCCCCTCCACCAGCGCTTTGGTGCTGTCGCTCAGGGTGTACATTTTGGCCTCGGAGAGGTCGAACTCGGTATATTTTGCAGGGATGGCCCGCACCAGCAGGTTGAGCAGCACCGCCAGCACCAGCACTGCTGCCAGCATAGCGGTGGACAGCAGCCCGCTACGGAACACCCTGCCTTTCTGAGAGGCTGCATTCTTGTTCCATTTCATCGTTATGGCCTCCTCTCAGTTCCAGCGGCGCTTTTCCAGCCCCTGCGCGGTGAAAAACAGGAACACCGCCGCCACGGTCAGGTAGTAGACCAGCGTGGGAATAGAAAAACTGCTGTTGACAAACTCTTCAAAAGGGGTAAACAGGCATAGAGCGCTGAGCACCGCGCTGAAGGCTTCGGTCAGCCAGCTGCTCTTGAGCAGAAACAGCGCCGTAAGCGCCACGCAGCACCCCGCAAAAGAAAGGCAGCCCAGTGTGAAGCTTTTGCTGCGCAGCCCTGCCACCACGCTGAGCGCGGCGGCAATGGCGGTGAACAATGCCAGCGCCACCGCGCTGCCGGTGGTGAACATGGTGCGCAGGCTGGGCATCATATAGGCCAGCAGCAGCGCCGCCACACCGGACACGGCGGCGATGATCTGGTTTTCGGTCAGGCTGGAAAGGAACACCCCGATGGCAATGGCCGCGCAGCCCATGAGGTAATAGCACAGCAGCGCGGAAAAGTTGGCCAGCGTGCTGGTGCCGGTAGCGCCCAGCACCTTCAGCACAAGGATCATGCCCGCATCCACAAGGCAGGGCAGCGCAAAAATGACGCAAAGGGCAAAATATTTGCCCAGTACGATGCCGCCCACCGACACCGGGCTTGTGAGCAGCAGCTGGTCGGTGCGACTGTGGCGTTCCTCGGCAAAGGAGCGCATGGTGAGCACCGGAATGTAGAGCAGCAGCACAAAAATGGTGCGGTACAGCGTGTAGTAGCCAAAATCCGGCAGGCCGTAGCCCAGATTCAGCGCCACAAAATAGATAGCCGTAGCCGCCAGCATAAAGGCGGTAAGCACCGCACCGATCATGCCGTGAAAGCAGCTGCGGAGTTCTCGTTTAAAGATGGCAAGCATCTCAGTTCTCCTCCCCTTCTGCCGGGGCTTCCTGCTCCGGCTTTTTTTCGGTCAGCGCAAGGAATACCTCCTCAAGGCTGCGGTTCTCGGCGGCAAGTGCCAGCACGGTGCACCCGGCCTCGGTCAGTGCCCGGGACACGGCGGCGCGGCGGTCGGCGGCGTCCTCGCTCTCGGCGGTAAAGGTGACCTGACCGTCCGCAGCGCTTTCCAGTTCTACCTTGCAGATGCCCGGCACGCTGCGCACAGCGGCCAGCACGGTGTCGGGCTCGCCCTGCGCGGTGGCACGCAGGCGGCTGCCCGGGTTCAGGGTCTCGCCCAGCTCCTCCGGGCTGCCTACCGCCACCAGACGTCCTTTAGAGAGGATGAGCACCTGCTGGCATACCGCCTGCACCTCGCTGAGGATGTGGCTGGACAGGATGACCGTGTGCGCCCTGCCCAGCTCCCGGATGAGGTTGCGGATCTCGATAACCTGTGCGGGGTCCAGCCCTACGGTGGGTTCATCCAGAATGATAAGCTGCGGGCTGCCCAGCAGCGCCTGCGCGATGCCCACCCGCTGACGATAGCCCTTGGACAGGCTGCGGATGACCCGGGGCAGCACTTCTTCCAGCCCGGTGCGGTGGGCAGCGGCCAGCACCTGCTGTTTGCGCTGCGCACGCTTGACTCCCTTGAGCTCTGCCACAAAGTCCAGATACTCCTGCACGGTCATTTCCGGGTAGAGCGGCGGCTGCTCCGGCAGATAGCCCACACAGGCCTTGGCCTGCTGCGCCTGCTCAGGCAGACGGAAGCCGGCTACCTTTACCTCGCCCTCGGTGGGCGCCAGATAGCCGGTAAGGATATTCATAATGGTGGATTTGCCCGCGCCGTTTGGCCCCAGCAGGCCGTAGATCTGGCCATCCGGCACCATAAACGAGAGATCCTGCACAGCAGGGCGGCTGCCGTAGGACTTGTTCAGGTGAGAAACTTCGATCACAGCAAACTCTCCTTTTATTTCAGAAGCTGTTTTGTGGAAAGCGGCGTAGAACCAGCGCTTTCCGGTTTGGAACTGCTTTAGTTTAGATGGAAAATGTGTTCAAAATAAGACAATCCTGTGTGGGAAAGCGAAATATTTGCCACCGCGAAACGCAAAAATGCCGCCTCCCGAAGGAAGCGGCATGAGATAGCCTATAATTACTTACGGCCGAAACGCTTGTTGAAGCGCTCAACACGTCCGCCGGTGTCAACCAGCTTCTGCTTGCCAGTGTAGAAAGGATGGCACTTGGAGCAAACTTCGACGTGGATCTCAGGCTTGGTGGAACGAGTCTTGATGACGTTGCCGCATGCGCAGGTGATGGTGCAGTCAACGTAGTTCGGATGGATACCCTGTTTCATTCTTTTCACCTCATTTCTGGTTCTGACGTTCGGGGCCATATTATAAATGTATGTGCCCATCACAACCTTCAATATCGGCTACCCCGTCGAGCGGCCTTGGAAACGATTGCCTTACTATTATAGCACGAATCGGCCAGAATGCAAGAGGGAAATTTAAGTTTTTTACAGCTTTTGCAGCGTCCAGCCTTTTTTTGCTGCCAGTTGCTCCAGCTCCCGGTAAGAAAGCCTCAGCTGCGCAATGTTGAAGCCCGGCAGCTCCGCAAGGCAGCCGCCGTCCTGTGCCCGGTGCAGCAGTTTGCGCACCGGCAGTTCCGGTTCGCCGTCCAGCGTATCCAGCCCGGCCACATATTCTCCGCACCGGGGCAGTGGCTGCTGCCAGTCGATAGTTTTGCAGACCCTTGCAAGCGTAAGGTGGTTGCAGGTCACCGTCTGCCGGAATTCCAGTTTCATGATGCTCTCCCCTTTTGCGCCGGAGATTCACAGCTGTTCCCGGCGCGATACTATGATATAACATTTTGTTTTATATGTCAATATAACATTTCGTTATGCCTATACTTTACCTTAAATAAAGCCTTTGAGGTAAATACCATGTATCAACGTATCCGGGATCTGCGGGAGGATCGTGATCTGCTGCAAAAGGATGTTGCGGCGTATCTGAAATGCACACAGGTCTGCTATTCCAATTACGAGACCGGCAAGCGGGATATCCCCACCGAGGTGCTGATCCAGCTTGCCGGTCTCTACCATACCAGTACCGATTATATTCTCGGCCTTACGGACGACAGCGCCCCGCCCATCCCCCGCAAAGCGTAAAACTGCCCCCAAAGCAGCGCGATTTGATGCGAGCTACTTTGGGGGCAGTCTGTTTGATATAAAAATATTTCACTATGGCCCCGCATGGAAAGGTTCTTGTAAACGCGTCCATACGGCATCGTCTATGCAAGAATGATTCCTCTCACCTCTCCAAAGCTTCCAGAAAGCAGAGCAAAAAGAAAGTCCGACAATCATTCGAATCAACGAACAATTCTGAGATTTTCAATGTCTCCAGCGGGGGCAACCCCATACTCTGTCTTCAGAAAAGGATTTTAAGTCCCTCGTGTCTGCCAGCCTTCGGCAAAGTCAATTTTCGTTCGTTGTATCGTCTGATTTCTCATTGTGAGAGAGATTTTTCCTTCGCGAGCGAGAGGGATTCGCACTTTTTTGATAAGACGATATTACCACATTTTTCGCCCCATGTCAATCATGTAAAATTGTTTCATCTTGTCGTGCTTGATCTTCGGAGCGTCCGGGACCCGGGGCTTCCGCCGGGGCGTTCGCCCTGCCCAGATGCGCTCCTCAGGGTGGGTATAATGGGGTGGATAATGGTTTTGTTGGCATATTGATAGACTGGCTTTGGCGATGGGTTGTCTCTGATTTTCGAAGAATACTTTTGAAGCGACTGAATTTATTTTTGATGTGCTGATTGCCTTGATTATTTCTTATCCGTGTTGTTCCTTTGCTTTGCCTCCGCTCTCCCCTGCTGTTCATCTGCTGTAATTTCACCGGAAGTGATTTTGGACTATGGAATAAAAACAGGTATATTATTGTTTGATACAAAACAATTATTCTATTATAAAACCGTATGGATGAGATTTTGTAGCCACACCCACACGGTTTGAGGGTTAAAAAGATTATTTCAGCTTTTCGAGAATCTCGTCTGCACTCACGCCGCTGGCCAACAGCTTTTTCAGCACATCCTCTGCTTCAGCTTTCTTAGCTTCTTCAGCGGCCTTAGTATCTGCCTTTGCTTTCTTCGCTTCCAAGGATGCCACTTCTTTTTCGGCCTTCTTCAGAGCAGTCTTCTTCTCTTTAAGTGTATTCTTCTGCTCCTCAATTGCTTTCTGGATGGATGCGATCTCAGTATTCAGGGACGCTATAGCCTCCTGTTTCTCCGCGATTTGGGATGCGTAGTCGGTATGGGTAGTATTGGGACGGTTTTTGCTGCCTTTTGTTCTGGGCATAGGTGATAACCTCTTTCCTTTTATATATTCTTTAGCTATTAAAAAGGTAATGATGTGCGTGCGCGAAAAGCTCCATCATCTGATACGGTCTCGACATTAAAATATGGATTTTTATGATAGAATACAGTATTCTCCTGGTGCATATAAAACACACACGCAACGCCAGTAACCGTTTTATCTTTTACATACTTACGATAATGTAAAAGGCAGTCATCACCTATTACATCCTCTGCACAATATCTTCCTAACACATCCGTATTGCTCGTTCCTGTAACAAGAATTGTATCAAATGGGCACTCATGAGCATACACTTTATTCTCAATTTCACTTACTAGCAGAATGTACAGTTCTTCTGGCATAGCATCAAAAGTAGTATCTGCCGAAATGTACGCGTAAGCCAAATCTTGATCTGGCTCATCTTTTAATTTATGCTGATAAACACCCGAAATAGAATGCTTTCGATTTTCAGTATAAGTATCTTTTACATACTCTTCTTGAAACACAGTCAAAAATTCATTCCATGAATTATTCAAAAAGTCTAATGTTGCTTGGAGCTGATCGGATAATTCTATCTTGTCATGCTGCACATCTTTACGAAAGAAGGGACCAATTTCAGTAGTATTGGAGCTTCCCAAGATACCCATTGAGAGCTTATTTGCGATATCTCCTGTGTGTTTAGTTCTATTATTTATCGCTTCAATATACTGGAATTCTTGCGATTGTGCTATTTTATTTAGCCACATTTGCATTTTAGGGAAAGCCGTACTATATGTTTGCTGATTAAAAGTTGTAATCATTTTCTGAATATCAACAGAGTCGACCTTCTTCCCCTTATTAGCCAGCAATCCAGCATTAATGATCTGACTCATAGAGTCAAACGCATTCATAGTATATTGAAAAAAATCGCGCAACAATTTGTCAAACAAAAACCATGGATTAACTTTTTCTCCCGCAACTCTTACTTCATATACTGGAGAATTCTCTGTTGTAACTGATAATCGTTTTACTTTTTTCCCATCTTCAGTAACATCATCAACAAAATCAGCAGAAATATCCTGTTGCCAACGCACAGTTTTCATTGTCATTTTACCAATGATATTATTAATTGTATCTGCGCAATACTGCACGGTGTCAATATTTTTTTCTGTATATGTAATAAACTGCCACGCCGAATAAACCTTATGCGCAACTAACTCTTTCTTCATTGAATCATTCGCCATGTTTATTCCCCCTCAATTAGTTTGTTTCTTTTACATAGTATTCTCTCCACATCTTAGCCGCTTATATCAGCGTTGCCTGCTGCTCACCACGGAGAGGTGTGTGATATTATTACGAGCAGCGTAGGGAGCTACCGCTCCCATTATATCACAAGTCTGTAAATAAATCAGCCTTGTACACGCCTTTTTCCAACATGTTTTTAAAGCTGTCCTTTACGGCTGCGGCATCCTCATGATAGGTCATGCCATACCAGGTATCGTTGGTTTTCAGGACCTTCACAGACATCTTGCCTTCATTCAGCAGTTCACCGATGAAGATGGGGATCAGATACTCGGCTTTCAATGGATTACCCGGTACTTCTTTCTCGAAGAACTCCTTGAAGCCCTCCTCCAGCACATCCAAGAACTCTGGTGTTAATCCCCACATATTCATGGATACCAGAGAATCCACATCAACAACCACGCCATCTGCTTCCGCTCCATCCGCAGTCTTTATAATATTCTTGGTTTCCACAACCTCGGTCAGGTTGTTCTGCTCATCCATTTTGCAGATACCACGGGTCACGCCGCCGTTATCAGACAGTGTGTTCTTCAGCACAAAGCCTGCCATACAGGATTTGCCTCCGTTCACCAGATACTCATGGACAGCCTTGAAGCCTTCCTTGCCATAATAATCGTCTGCATTAATGACGATGAACGGAGTTTTAATTACGTCCTTCGCTGCAAGCACAGCCTGACCGGTTCCCCACGGCTTTGTACGGCCTTCTGGAAGAGTTCCCGGAATATCCTTGATATCCTGAAATGCGTAGTCGACAGTTACATTATGAGCGGAACAAATGGAGGCAATGCGATCACCGATAACCTCTTTGAACTCTTTCTCGATATCCTTACGGATGATAAATACTACATGATTGAAACCAGCTTCAATCGCATCATGGATTGAGTAGTCCATGATGATGTGGTTGGCATCATCGACCGGCTCCAACTGTTTTATTCCTGTTCCAAATCGGCTGCCGATACCAGCAGCCATGATAAGTAATGTTGTTTTCATAACCTCTTTTCTCTCTTTCGTTTAAAATTACAAAACCATAAATTATTTTTTGTTGCCGAGTTCTTCCATGTATTTTTTAGCATCCTTCATAAAGCTGACCGCAATCATCACGATTACCGCACCAATCGGAAATGCCGCCACAATACTCACCGACTGAAGATTATTCATAGAGCTTTCTGCAAACAGCAAAGCAATCGGAAGCAAAATCAGCAGAATACACCACATCAACTGAATGCCTTTATTCGGCTGCTCGCCATCCTCCAATGTGTGATAGCTATAGCAGGATGCTGTCAAAGCAATCGAATCAAAAGAGGTCGCATAGAAGGCAATCATCGTCAACAACACAACTACCATGATAACAGGTGCACCGGGCATTGTCTTGATGATAGACACAATCATGCCATATAGATCTCCGCTTTCCAGATACTGTGCAATAAAGTCAGCCTTTCCAGTGACCTGCATTCCCATAGAGTAGTTACCAAGTACGATAAAACTTGTCAACGTAGAGCCAACACCAAATACATAGCCACCAAGGATTGTCTGACGTACTGTTCTGCCACGAGAAATGCTGCCGATAAAGAACGGAGCAGCCACGCACCAGACCATCCAATAAGCCCAATAGTAAATCGTCCAGTTCTGCGGAAAATTCGATGTACGGAGCGGGTCAGTGAACGTAGACAGATCAACAAAGTTCTGAATCATCCGTCCAAAGGAAGAAAAACCAGTTTCAATGATATATCGTGTGTTCCCTCCGAATAGAAGTACAAAAGCAATCAGACCAAAAAACATATAAATGCAGATATTGGCCAGTTTACTAATACCCTTAAATCCGTGCAGAAGTGAGTAAGTATATACCACACAAGTAATCAGCAGAATGATAATATTGATGACTGTTCGACTTACAGCAACATGGAACAATTCACTAATAATAGTTGCCATCAGCGGTGTTGCCACGCTAAATGTGGTAGCAGTACCAGCCAGGAGTGCAAATACAGCTAATAGATCAATAATACGCCCTGCCCAGCCATCGGTGTGCTTTCCAAGGATCGGGCGGCAAGCTTCTGAATACTTCTGACGGTTTCTTTTTCTTACATGAAGCATAAAACCAAAGGCAACGGCCAGTACCAGATAAAATCCCCAAGGAATAAAGCTCCAATGGAACAGAGGATATACGCCTGCCCAATCCTGAATGCTTCCCATTTCTGCCAGATGAGGATCCGTCGCATACAGCACCCATTCCGAGAACGAATAGAACAAAATATCTGCTGCAAGGCCACAGGTAAACATCATGGAGCCCCACGCAAAGAAGGAATACTTAGGCTTCTCATTCTGCTCGCCAAGGACGATGTTACCATACTTAGAACCGGCAATATACAGAGAAAGAATGAAAATCCCCAATCCAATTACTAAGTAATAGGTGCCAAAGGTATCCCCAAAGAAGAAACGGATCTGACTCAGTACGGCATTCGATTGTTCCGGCGCAAAAAAGAATAGAACACATAATGCAATTACGATTGTCAAAGGAACCAGTGTTATCATCCAGTCTATTTTCCCATGTTTTTTTTTCGTATTCATTTACTTCTCCTCCACATATTTTTTATAGCTAGCATCCAAAGCAATTAGCTCGCTCAGATTATCCACCTCTATAATATCGTCCCTATTCATAGGACGGATACCCAATTGATACTCCTCCGGATAACAGAACATCGCCACATCATCCCAGTAGATTTGTCGGTTCTTCTTTTGTTCAAACTCGATTTCCAGGTGATGTTTCAGTCTCTTTCCATCCTCTGCAGTCCAGCGAGAAATACTGTACAACTGCCATCCACCTTTTCCACCTGTCCGACTGCATGCCGTAACAATGCCATTCTCAACAGTCTGAAGCCACTCATCCGTTTCATCATCTGTCCAAACACTGTTATAACCAGAGCGTTCAAATTCTGGTGCTAAAATTTCCGGATTATAAATGATCTGATCTCCATCAAGAATGAAAGCATTCTCAATATACTCTCGTGCCACATAAAGTGAAGAGATGTTGTTGCAAGTATCATAGTATGGATTTTCAATCAGCTTAACCCCAGGATACTCCTCTTCAAGTGTCACAAACTGTTCTTTCAGATAGCCGACAACAACATAAATTTCATTAATTCCGTTTTTATGCAGACCATCAATAACTGTGTCAATCATCCGCACCCCATTTACTTTAACCAGCGGTTTCGGTGTTGTCAGCGTCACCGGGTGCATTCGATTTCCTAAGCCTGCCGCCATAATAATGGCTCTTTCTACTTTTGGCATTTATTCTTCCTCCCCTTGCTTTTTCAATTCCTCTTGAACAATTTGATAATAGTCTTTTGCATATCGATACTGCCGAAGCGAATACTCACCAAACTCTACGCCGAGGTTTCTCTTATACTCGCACCAGTTACTCCACAACAGACCACAAGCAGCAATGTAGCAATAAATCTTGATCCTAGTTTCATCACTGCAGCCTTCCGTAAAATAGGCTGCAATCAGGCGATCGACCTGACGTTTATTATAAAGAGAATAAATACAGAACATAGCCACATCCACATGAGGATCTTGCATTCCTGCATACTCCCAGTCAATCAGACGAATTTCTTCTTTTCCATCTTTCTCCACAAACAGGAAATTATCCGGCACAGCATCAATATGCGTCAGAACTTTTTCCTCGATGTGAGTATCAATATAAGGTTTCAGTGACAGAACGTTTGCTTTCGTTTTTTCGTAATCCTTATATATAGAAGGCGTCCCATCCCACAGTGTTTCATAAAATTTCATCTGGCCGAAAATATCAAATTCATGATTCACTTTTAGCTTCATTTTATGGAAGTATCGCAGCCGTTTCATGCACTTTTTGACATCTTCGTAATTCGATGGATCACATACTCTGGCTCCTTCCAGAAACTCTGTAATTTTATAGCCATTTTCCGGGTTGATATATGCAATATCATCACAGATATGCTTTCCATCAATCGTTTGGTAAACCGCAGCTTCTTCGCGGCGGTTAATCAGCTGATCGGTTCCTTCTCCCGGAATACGCATAATATATTTCTTTCCTTTACAAGTGAACAGGAAAGACCGATTCGTCATACCCTTTTTAAGAACCGTAATATCTGTAACTTCTTCTGGCTTTGCTCCTAAGGCTGTACAAATCACCCGAATGGCATCTGTTTTCAGCTGGTTGGAATCGCTGTCAATTTCTCGTAATTGCTCATAGGTGTTAATTTCCACAACGTCTGTAGAATGAACCACACGAGCAGCTACGATCATCCGGTCTTTATTATAAAGTGCTTCTTCCCAGAACGCTCCGTCGTATCGCTGATTTTTGCAAAGTTCATCAATGCGTTCTGCAACGGTGTCTGCATCCTCTTTCACCAAATAGCAGATACCAATCATTGCATTGCCGCCAGAACTTTCTGGCACAGCCACAAGTTCCATTTTACGGTTAACTCGGACGTTACTTTCGTTGTCCACAAGATCACTGACCATATACCACGAATACAACTCATGTTGATGGAAGGGATTTCGGTCGCACCAAATATCGCATGGGATAATGTACGCATTCTCCAGATGCTCTTTTACAAGTTTAACGGAATGCAGATTATTCTTTGCCGCGTAATCTGCATTTACTACGAGTTCTACACCATACTCATCCATCAAATACTCGTATTTTTCTTTCATGAAGCCCACAACTACATAGATTTCTTTAATTCCCACTTCATGAAGTTGCTTAATGATACGCTCAATGAGCGGTTCTCCGTTGACTTCCAAGAGACCTTTTGGCATCTCCGTATTGATTGGAACCATGCGCATTCCAAAGCCTGCTGCCAAGATAATAGCCCGCTGCGGGGTTTTCTGCTTAAACTCAGTGATGGCTTTCATGGTAGGGCGAATCGAATCGTCCAGGTAATCAGCTTTAATAAGCTCCTTGAGTGAACGATTAACTACTCCTAATGAATGTCCTGACACTTCTGCTAAAATCCGTTGGTTGATGAAAGGTTCCAACAAAAGTGCGTTCAAAATGTCACTCTCCTGTTTGTTCATGTATGAATCTCCTTTTATTTTCGTGAACATCATGCTAATCCAATCCCAAAGCTACTTGAGATTGGCGTATATCTTAGCGTCGATAGACTTTATATTCGTGATGAGGAACTCGTTCCTCTACCGGTGGAAGTTTCATATAATCACCGTAATGACATTTTAAGAATTCATCATAACCAACCGGAACTTTTACCTTAAGATTTTCAAAATCCATATAGATATAATCTTCAAACCATTTCTTTTCATATAGGGTAAGCCCAGAATCCCAAGTCATTTCCGCAATATATCGACTTTCATTTATGTCGTATAAGTTTTTAAAGTTTTCCATTTTATCCAAGAAATACTTAGATCCTCGAATTTTTGCATAACTTCTAACAACATACTTTGCCACTGAGCGATACCATTTATGATATGTCGATTTTGTATAATGATCATCAGCACTCCACAATGTGACTCGGAACAAATCACTCTTTTTCTTTTTCACTCGTCGAATTACTTGCTCTGCATCTGACCCTGCACCATCAAGAGGATAAATATCAATAAAAACTCCTGAATCATAGCCTTGAACGTTTTCATATACAGCACGGTAGTCCATATTATTGAGTCGTGCTATATTATATGGATAGTTTTCTTCATTTTTCCGTGTGAGAAGTTTATATGGTTTCATTTCATCCTGGTGGTGTATACAATAGTCACAAAACTTCTCGTAATCATCCCGTAGCATAACAACATCAAAATCGTCATCCCATGGAATAAATCCCTTATGCCTTGCAGCTCCTAAC
>ERZ791645.1345-NODE-1345-length-16018-cov-2.861555_pt1 | contig 16018 bp, 14 predicted proteins | sample MGYA00509939_ERZ791645 | MGnify/ENA primary metagenome ERZ791645 (study PRJEB30046, sample SAMN00715249) | human gut metagenome | study: EMG produced TPA metagenomics assembly of the A metagenome-wide association study of gut microbiota in type 2... | reverse complement strand
AAAGTAATACCGTATTACCATATGAATTGCAGACTTGTAAGAAAAACTGCAATACAGGTACAAACGATTACAAGGAAAACCACCGGCATAGGAACGGTGGTTTTCCAGTAATATAAAGTAGCAAGAGAAACAGGAGGATGAAAAATGAGCAGAGTTTATAATTTTTCAGCTGGTCCGGCCGTATTACCGGAGGAAGTACTCAAAGAAGCTGCTGATGAGATGTTGGATTATCAGGGATCCGGCATGTCGGTAATGGAGATGAGCCATCGCTCGAAAGTATATGACAACATTATCAAGACAGCAGAAAAGGATCTTCGGGAGTTAATGAACATTCCGGATAACTACAAGGTATTATTCCTTCAGGGCGGCGCATCACAGCAGTTTGCGATGATTCCTATGAATCTGATGAAGAACGGCGTAGCTGATTATATTGTAACCGGACAGTGGGCAAAGAAAGCTTACACAGAAGCACAGAAATATGGAAAGGCAAACAAGATTGCCTCATCCGAGGATAAGACATTCTCGTATATTCCTGATTGCTCGGATCTGCCAATTTCGGAGGATGCAGATTATGTTTATATCTGTGAGAACAATACGATTTACGGAACAAAGTACAAGAAGCTTCCAAATACAAAGGGAAAGACTCTTGTAGCAGACGTATCTTCCTGCTTCCTTTCTGAGCCGGTAGATGTAACAAAGTATGGTGTGATCTACGGTGGTGTTCAGAAGAACATCGGACCTGCCGGTGTTGTTATCGTGATCATTCGCGAGGATCTGATCACAGAGGATGTACTTCCCGGTACACCGACGATGCTTCAGTACAAGACACATGCAGATGCAGATTCTCTTTACAACACACCGCCTGCATACGGCATCTATATCTGTGGCAAGGTATTTAAGTGGCTCAAGAAGATGGGCGGCTTAGAGGTGATGAAGCAGCGTAATGAGGAGAAGGCAAAGATCCTTTACGATTTCCTTGATTCCAGCAAGATGTTCAAGGGAACTGTTGTGAAGGAAGACCGTTCTCTGATGAACGTTCCGTTTGTCACAGGAGACAAGGATCTGGATGCGAAGTTCGTAAAAGAGGCTGAGGAGGCTGGTTTTGTGAACCTCAAGGGTCATCGTACCGTAGGTGGTATGAGAGCAAGTATCTACAATGCTATGCCTAAGGAGGGCGTAGAGAAGCTTGTAGAGTTCATGAAGAAGTTTGAGGAGGAGAATGCATAATGTTTCAGTATACATGCTTAAATCCCATCGCAGCAGTGGGACTTGATAATCTGACAGAGGATTATACAAATACAGAGGATTTTGCACAGGCTGATGCGGTATTAGTCCGCAGTGCTGCAATGCATGACATGGAGCTGTCTGATAAGCTCTGCGCGATCGCAAGAGCCGGTGCCGGTGTCAATAATATTCCGCTTGACAAGTGCGCTGAGAAGGGTATCGTTGTATTCAACACACCGGGTGCAAATGCAAACGGTGTAAAGGAGCTTTTAATCTCCGGTATGCTTTTAGCTGCCCGTGATATCGTTGGTGGTATCGACTGGGTTAAGGCAAACGCAGACGATGAGAATATCTCTAAATCTATGGAGAAAGCCAAAAAGAACTTTGCCGGTTCCGAGCTTAAGGGAAAGAAGCTTGGTGTTATCGGTCTCGGTGCAATCGGTGTACTGGTAGCCAATGCAGCAAACCGTCTTGGTATGGATGTGTACGGTGTTGACCCGTTCCTTTCCGTTAAGAATGCGCTGACACTTTCCAGAGATATTACTGTCTGCAAGAGCTATGATGAGCTTTACAAGATCTGTGATTATATTACAGTACATGTACCGTATATGCCGGAGACAAAGGGGCTTTTGAACAAGGCTGCCTTCGATCAGATGAAGGACGGTGTTGTTGTATTAAACTTTGCCCGTGATCTTCTGGTAAATGATGACGATATGAAGGAAGCACTTGAGTCCGGAAAGGTTGCAAAGTATGTAACAGACTTCCCGAATCCTGCAGTTGTTAAGATGCCAAACGTTATCGCAACTCCACATCTTGGTGCTTCTACCGAGGAGTCCGAGGATAACTGTGCGATCATGGCAGTGGAGGAGATCCGTGACTTCATGGAGAACGGTAATATCCGCAATTCCGTAAACTATCCGGCATGTGACGCAGGTGTCTGCGAGACAAAGGGCAGAATTACGGTAGCACATAAGAATATTCCGAATATGCTGACTCAGTTTACAAACGTATTCTCTTCTGAGGGCATCAACATCGCTCATATGACGAATAAGAGCCGTGGCGATTATTCTTACTGTATCTTTGATATTGACTCTGATTCTACAGAGGCATTTGCAGAGAAGCTCAGTGCGATTGACGGTGTATTAAAGGTTCGTATTATCAAATAATTACGGTGTTATGATATTTGACATCTGGATCGATTGATAAAATGTATATTTATGGGGCTTCGGTAAAGGAGGGATAAAGCACCCTCTTTTACCAGAGCCCTTTTTTGGTGAGAGGAACGGTGATTCATATGAATTATCAGGAAGCAACTGCATATATTGAGGAGATCCGGGGGAGACTTGCCAGTGACTATTCTCTGGATCGTGTGATGAAGCTTGCCGGGTTGATGGGACATCCGGAGAGAAAGCTTCGCATCGTACATATTGCGGGAACCAATGGAAAAGGCTCTGTGGGGGCGTATATTGCAAATGCCCTTGCGATGTCCGGCTACAGTGTGGGACGATTTGCGTCTCCGGCATTGTTTGATCCGAGAGAACAGATTCAACGGGTCTTGGGAAATCATTTTGGGACCGATACGGCGTGGATCTCAGAGGAAGAGGTGGCGGAACGGATCACGCAGATCGCGCAGTGTGTTCGAAAAATGGAACAGGTGGGCGGAGAAAGCCCAACGGCATTTGAGATTGAGACGGTTATGGCATTTGAGCAGATGGTACGCTGGCATACGGATGTTGCCGTGATCGAGGTCGGTATGGGAGGCAGTACTGATGCCACGAATATTATCGAGAAGCCGGTGCTTACCGTATTTACAAAGATCAGTAGGGATCATACCGGATTTCTGGGAAATACATTGGAGGAGATTGCCTCCAACAAATTTGGTATTATCAAGGCGGGTTGTCCGGTTGTTTCCGTGCGTCAGGAGCAGCCGGTGATGGAGATGCTCAAGGAGATCTGCCAGCACCGGGGATTAAAGCTTCGTGTGGCAGAGCCGGAACAGATCAGACAGAAGGATTATACCCTTGATAAGACGAGCTTCCGGTATCAGGGATATCCTCTCGAGATTCGGCAGTTAGGGGCGTATCAGCCGGAAAATGCAGTGATTGCCTTCGAGGCATTAAAGTTGTTGGCACAGACCGGATTTCATAAGGTGAATATCAGTTCGGTGCAGACAGCATTTCGCGAGACGCGCTGGATGGGACGCTTTGAGCTGATCTCAAAGGACCCGTTCCTGATTCTGGATGGTGCACATAATCCGGATGGTGCGGCGGCACTGAAAAAGTCACTGGAGATCTATTTCCCGGCACAGAGATTTTGTTATATATTCGGGGTGTTCAGGGACAAAGAATATCAGAAGATCCTGGATGAAATGCTTCCACTTGCCTCAAATGTTTATACGGTGAAAGCGGCAGGAGAGCGCGGAATGGATCCGGAGGAGCTTGCTGCGGTCGTGGCAGAAAAGTGCGGCCGGTACGAAAGAAATATCCCGGTGCAAAGTTGTCAGACGGTGGCACAGGCACTGCGGGAGATCACCAGAAACGGACACAGGCATAAAACCGTTATCTTCGGAAGTTTGTCCTTCCTGCATGAGGTCTATCGCTTTTTTGACACCAGCCGGTATATTTGATAGAATGGTGTTCGTATTTGAGAAAAAGAAACTGCTGTATGTCTGCAGCGGATTGGAGTAAAAATGGACAAAGAGAAAATTGAACAGGCGGTAAGACTGTTTTTGGAAGGAATCGGCGAAGATGTAGACCGCGAGGGGCTTTTGGACACTCCGGCGAGGATCAGTGAAATGTGCAAGGAAATCTTTGGAGGAGTCGGCAATAACGCCAAGGATGTGTTAGAGCGTACATTTTCCGCCGAGAATAATGAAATGGTTGTTGTGAGGGATATCTCATTTTATTCCGTCTGCGAGCATCATTTACTGCCGTTCTACGGAACGGTGAACATCGGATATATTCCAGATGGAAAGGTAGTCGGACTGAGCAAGCTTCCGCGTGCGGTGGAGGTATTTGCACGCCGGCCACAGATACAGGAGCAGATGACGGCACAGATTGCTGATGAGATCATGAAGTATCTGGAGCCGAAGGGTGTTATCGTTATGATCGAGGCAGAGCATATGTGCATGACTATGCGTGGAATCAAAAAGCCCGGTGCAAAGACGATGACCTATGCAGTCCGCGGAGAGATGCAGAGTGCCGAGATGCAGGATCGTTTCTTCAGGATCATGTCCAGATAGTGGGACAGATGCAGATCGTGTCCGTAAAATGGGATAGATAAGTATAATGACAGACGAGAGGAAGAAGATATGGAAATAGGAAACAGAGAATTTAATTTTGGACAGGGACATGTTTATATTATGGGAATCCTGAATGTAACCCCGGATTCTTTTTCAGATGGAGGCAGGTTTAACGATAAGGACGCTGCACTGCGTCATGTGGAAGAGATGGTGAAACAGGGGGCGGATATCATTGATGTGGGAGGAGAGTCTACAAGACCCGGTTATCAGAAGATCACTGTACCGGAGGAGATCGCGCGTGTGACTGGGATCATTGAGGCGGTGAAAGCACGCTTTGATGTTCCGATCTCGATTGATACCTACAAGGCACCGGTCATGGATGCGGCACTTGCGGCGGGAGCAGATCTTGCCAATGATATCTGGGGACTGCGTTATGATAAGCTTTTTGCACCGGATGGGCAGACATCTGTCTGGGAATGTGGCACGATGGCTGAGATCATTGCAAAGCATGATGTGCCGGTCTGCGTGATGCACAATCGCAAGGAAGCAGTATATACGGATTTTCTGAAGGAAGTGAAGGAGGATCTTTCCGACAGTATTGCGATCGGTGAGAACGCGGGGATTGACCGCGCACAGATGATCCTTGATCCGGGTGTTGGATTTGCAAAGGATTATGAGCAGAATCTGGAGATCCTTGCCAATCTGGAAGATTTTTCGGACTTTGACATGCCGCTTTTGCTGGCTGCTTCCCGCAAGTCAGTGATCGGTCTTACCTTAGATCTGCCGGTGACCGAGAGAGAAGAGGGAACCATGGTGACCTCTGTGCTTGCAGGAATGGCAGGCTGGGACTTTGTGCGTGTGCATGATGTTGAGAAAAATAAGCGTGCGCTCGACATGTTAGAAAAGATTTTAACAAAAAGACTTGCAAACAAAAAATAAGTGTGCTAATATAATAACCGTGGTTTTACGACTGCAGTATTTTACTGTATATCGTGAATTTCACATACAGGGATTACAACCAAATTCGAGGTGTGGCTAAGTTTGGTATAGCGCTGCGTTCGGGACGCAGAGGTCGCAGGTTCAAATCCTGTCACCTCGATTGCGCAGGGATTGAGTGTGTGATGCGGATGAATCCTTGGCAGGGGCACCTCGGAAGCTATTGCTTTCGGGGTTTTTTCTTTTGTAAATTTAAAGGAGGAAGATATGTCTACAGTATACATTCATGTGGGTACACCAAAGACGGGTACCTCTGCAATTCAGGTCTTTTTTACAAAGAATCGTAAGTTATTAAAGGAAAAGGGAGTCTGTTATCCGAATCTTGGGTTTGACTTTCCGGGAATCAACTCCAATCGTAATGCACACTGTTTGAATGCATATATTTACGATGAGAATCACAAGCGTCTTCGCGACCGGGAACGTGAGACTGCAGATCAGGCACTCGAGAAACTGATCGGAATGCTGGACAGATTTCCGAATTTTGTGCTTTCTGACGAGCAGATCTGGAACAACAAGGATATCAATACGGAGCGTTTAAATCATTATAAAGAGAAACTTGCGGAGGCAGGAGCAGATTTAAAGATCATCGTATATCTGCGCAGACAGGATCTTCTGATCCAGTCATACTGGGCACAGCAGGTCAAGGAGAATATGACAACCTCCTTCAGTGATTATCTGGTATCCAAGAAGGCGAAGTATTTTAAGCTGGATTATCAGAAGCGTCTGCAGGAAATGGCAGATGCGGTCGGCAGGGAGAATATGATCGTCCGTGTATATGAGAAGCAGCAGTATTACGGCGGCAATATTATTTCTGATTTCCTGCATTTATTTGATCTGGAAATGACAGATGAATATAAGCAGTCCGACCATGTTGTAAATGCAAGTCTTGAGGGTGCGTGCCTTGAGGTAAAGCGTCTGTTAAATAATAATCCGCGTTTCACTACAAAGCTTAATTTTGTGGTACCGATGCTTACGACGATCCAGCAGGAGATGGTTGGAGAGGGCGGCTATTCCACCGGCAAGTATTTTTCAGAGAAGGAGCATGCAGAATTCTTAGAAAAGTACAGAGAGGGGAATGAGGAGATTGCCAGAGATTATCTTGGCAGAGAGTACGGTATCCTTTTTAAGGATGAGGTTGTTACCGAGGGTGACGGAGAAGCTGAGACATACTCCGCAGAGGAGATGGTTGAGATCCTTGGCAAGGTTATTGTTATGCAGAGAGACCGTATCCTGCAGAAGAATGAAGAGCTTGCAGAATTGAAAGCACCAATTAACGGAATTAAGCAAAAGGTTAAGAATCTCGCACATAAGGTGTTAGACCGTTAACGATACGCTTAATACTGTACCAATTATGGGACAGAGAATTATAGAAAGGGGCAATACCATGTTTAAGATTAATGACAATTATTTAAAATTACCGGGAAGTTATCTTTTTTCTACAATTGCTAAGAAGGTTGCTGCGTACAGCGAGGCAAATCCAAGCAAGGAAATTATCCGTCTTGGTATCGGTGATGTCACATTACCGCTGGCACCGGCAGTGATCGATCGTCTGCACAGTGCCGTTGATGAGATGTCCAGAAAGGAGACCTTCAAGGGATATGCACCGGATCTTGGATATGCATTTCTTCGTGATGTGATTGCGCAGAAGGATTATCAGGCAAGAGGCTGTGATATCAAGGCTGATGAGATCTTTGTCAGTGATGGTGCAAAGAGTGATTCCGGTAATATCGGAGATATTTTCAGCCAGGATAATAAGATCGCTGTATGTGATCCTGTATATCCGGTTTATGTAGATACCAATGCAATGGCAGGTCGTACCGGTACATATGATCCGGATACCGAGAAATGGTCTGACGTGATCTACATGCCATGTACCAAGGAGAATAATTTCGTGCCGGAGCTTCCCAAGGAGACGCCGGACATCATTTATCTTTGTTTCCCGAACAATCCAACCGGAACAACGATCACGAAGGATCAGCTTCAGGTATGGGTTGATTATGCATTAAAGGTTGGTGCTGTCATTATTTATGATGCTGCGTATGAGGCATATATTTCCTCTGAGAATGTTCCTCACAGCATTTATGAGTGCAAGGGTGCAACTGCCTGCGCAATCGAGCTTCGCAGCTTCTCTAAGAATGCAGGCTTTACCGGAACACGTCTTGGCTTTACCGTAGTACCTAAGGAGCTTAAGTCCGGTGATGTGACACTTCACAGCCTCTGGGCACGCCGTCATGGTACGAAGTTTAACGGTGCACCTTACATTATCCAGGCAGCCGGTGCTGCAGTTTATACCGATGAGGGAAGAAAGCAGACAAACGAGCAGATCGCTTATTATATGAATAATGCCAAGCTGATCCGTGAGGGTCTGACAGCAGCAGGCTATGAGGTATATGGTGGTACGGATGCTCCGTATATCTGGTTAAAGACACCGGATCAGATGACGTCCTGGGAGTTCTTTGATTATCTTCTGGAGAACCTTAACATTGTCGGTACTCCCGGTTCCGGATTTGGACCGAGCGGAGAGGGCTACTTCAGACTGACTGCCTTCGGAAGTCTTGAGAACACAAAGCGTGCAATGGAGAGAATCCAGTCCGGCAAGGCAATCTAAGATTTCTGATCTGGACAGCCGTATCATTCCGGCTTGTAATCATTATGTTTTTATGAAATTGAGAAGCTCCCCACTTTCCTGTGGGGGGCTTTTGTGCTATACTTACACCGATACAACGTAGAATATACATTGGAAAGGATCGAATTTACCATGAAACAGGGAATGAAAATAATATTTGGTGCTCTTCTGGGAGTATTGCTTCTGGGCGTTCCGGTAAGATCTGCGTCAGCGGATGCGGTGGTGAGCGGAGAAGACACCAGCTACGATCGTTATATTGCATTTGGTCAGGATCTGAAGGCATCCGAGAAGCAGAAGGTATTGCAGCAGTTTGGAATCAATGAGTCTGATCTGTCTGATTATAAGACAATTGAGATCACGAATCAGGAGGAACATGATTATCTTGGCGATTACATTGATGCAAAGGTGATCGGAAGCCGTGCTTTATCCTCTGTTATGATCGTAAAGACGGAGAAGGGCAGCGGTATTCAGGTTGAGACGAAGAATATCACATACTGTACCTCCGGTATGTACTGCAATGCACTTGTCACGGCAGGACTGGAGGATGCACAGGTGACGGTAGTCGGACCATTTGGAATTTCCGGTACTTCGGCGCTGGTCGGAGCAATGAAGGCGTATTCCGTCATGACCGGCAAGGATATCTCAGAGTCCACGATGGATGCGGCAACGGATGAGCTTGTGACAACAGCGGAGCTTGCGGATTCGATCGGAGATTCCGAGAAGGTGGAGCAGCTTGTGGCTGCCGTGAAGCAGAAGGTATTCTCGGATAATCTGACAACAAGAGATGACATTAAAGATGCCATTAATGCGTCTGCCAATGCACTGGATATCAAGCTGTCTGATGACGATGTCAACAAGATCACGGACATGATGGAAAAGGTTTCCAAGGTGGATGTTGATGTGGATGCAATCAAGGATCAGGCGAAGGATATTTACAATAAGCTGAAGGACTCCGGAATCGATTTCAGTAAGGTGGATACAGAAGGACTTTCCGAAAAGGTTGGAGGCTTCTTTTCCAATATCTTTGATGCGATCAAGGATTTCTTCACAGGGCTATTTGGATAGGGATAGTAGAATAAGATAAAGGAATGATAAAATATGCAGAAAAAGACAGTAATGGCCGGGATATTGTGCCTGTGCTGTGCGACCGTGCTTGTAAGCTGTAAGCCGGCAGACGGGCAGGACGAGGCTTCCAGTGACGCATTTACCGCATCGATGGCGGCAGAGGTCCGTCCAATCGATTCGCTGAAGGTTTCGGCAAAGCTTGCAGATGGTTCAGCAGTGGCTCTGACCTGGTCGAAGGTCAGCAGAGCCGCTTCGTACACGGTACTTCGCAGTGAAAATGGAGGAACAGACTGGGAGACCTTAAAGAAGCTGTCATCTTCGAAAACATCTTTTCAGGATGATACGGCACAGCTTGGAACAGACTATTATTACAAAATACAGGCTGCCTGTGAGTACAGCAGAACTGATCTGTTTGCCTACAGTGCCAATGAGATGCCGGATACTGTGGAAGCAGAATGTGAGATCTATACCGGTGTCGGCGGTGCGTTCTGGGACGATGCAGTTACGAAGAATAAGCAGGAGACTCTTGGGACGACAATGCTTCAGTATTCGTTTGGGGCAGACGGTAAGGAATCTGCAGAACCGGAGGGCGTGGAGATTTACCGCGGCACGTCCGAGAATGATCTGAAGGTTTTGAAGCGTGGAATCGTAAAGGACGTGTCCTGTGCGGATTATGACTTTGGAAAAGCTTATGCGGATACGGACGTCAAACAGGGAAAAAGCTATTATTATAAGGTGCGCGCATATGCCATGATGAATGGGAAAGAGGTCTATGGTGACTGGTCACCGGTGATCCGGATCCGGGCGGCAGAGCCGGCTGGTGTATATACGATGCGGCTTGTCAGAGAGCCGGACAGCTATCGCAATAATGTTATCGTTGCGCTGACAAGTGCCGACAATAAAAACGGTGTGCTGACGCTTTCAGCGAGAGTTCTCTCAGGAAAGCTTACCATGAAATATCTCGTAACGCAGGATTATTTTACGCAGCAGAGTTTGGCAAAAAGCTCCGGTAAGCCAAAGAAAAAGCCGTCTGTTCAGCAGATGAAGCTCAGGGTGGACCGCTACAGCACAGACGGAAGATATTACAGTGCGGTCACCGGGGATATTGTGTTAAAAGCACAGCAGACGGTTTATCTGGAGTTAGCACCGACGGTGAGCACAGATAAGCTGCTTCCGTTTACAGATCTTGACCGGGCGAAGGTGACTTTCAACGTGAAATATAACGAGGGAAGCCATCCGCTTATGCTGGATCTGAAGAAGAGCAAGGCGTTGTTGGAAAATCCGGCACAGTAAGAAAGGAGAAAGATTATGCCATTTATTGATTCAAAGGTAACCGTAAAAATGAGCGACAGCCAGAAGGAGCAGATCAAGACGAAGCTTGGACAGGCGATCGGGCTTCTTGGTAAGACAGAGAATTTCCTGATGGTTGGGTTTGACGATGAATATGACCTGTACATGGGCGGAGAGAAGTTAGACAAGGCAGCCTTCGTGTCCGTAAAGGTATACGGAAAGCTGCAGTCGGGAGCCTGTGATACAATGACTGCGAAGATCTGTGACATTCTGCAGGAGGAGCTTGGCATACCGGGAAGTGCCGTTTATGTGACCTATCAGGGAATTGATGACTGGGGCTGGAACGGACGCAATTTTTAAGCAGGTTTTACAGGAGAAATCACTTGCAATCACAAAATGCTTGTGGTATGCTAATATATAGTTTTGAATTTCATTCAGAGAAAGACTGAGAAGGAGACGAAGTTCTGAAACCATGCTTTTTGACAGGAACGGGATGCCACCGACTGAGAGCATCCGGACGGCAGAGGACAGGATGGAGAACACTCCGGAGTTTGTGAACTGAACAGGGTAGATCGAGTAGGTTCATGCGCGGACACGGCGTTATGTGAAGAGATGCAGATCGTATGATTGCAGAGGAGCCGGGGTGGTGGTGTTCTCTGTAGGTGACAGTCTGTGAATTGCGGGTGGTACCGCGGAAGAAAATCCGTCCCGGAAAGTGGTTATTGACCATTTTCCGGGATTTTTTGGTTCCTGTGGGATATTCCCAGGGGGATCAGCATCAAGAAAACAACAGTATCTGGGGCGAGGTTTCCAGGATACGGAAAGGCATGGTTTTATTATGGAATTTATAAGTGGAGTTGCAAAAAAGGATACACTGGAGATCAGTGAGATCCTTGCCGGAGATTATGAGGGCAAGACCATCAAGGTCAACGGTGCCGTGCATACGATCCGTGACATGGGTGATGTGGCATTTGTCGTTCTTCGTAAGAGAGAGGGACTTTTGCAGTGTGTCTATGAGGAGGGTGTGACAAAGTTCGATCTCAAGACCTTAAAGGAGGCAGCTACCGTTGAGGTAGAGGGCGTTCTGGCAAAGGAGGACCGCGCACCAAACGGTGTGGAGCTTCGTCTGAACACGATCCGTATCCTGTCTGAGCCGACAGAGCAGATGCCTCTGCAGATCTCCAAATGGAAATTAAAGACATCTCTCGAAGCGAAATTAAACTATCGTCCGGTTTCTCTTCGTAATGTGCGTGAGCGTGCGAAGTTCCGTATTCAGGAGGGACTGGTAAGAGGTTTCCGTGATTTCCTGTATGGGCAGGGCTTTACCGAGATCCATACACCAAAGCTTGGCGCAAAGAGTGCCGAGGGTGGTGCAAACCTGTTTAAACTGGAGTATTTTCACAGACCTGCGATCTTACAGCAGAGTCCGCAGTTTTACAAGCAGATGATGGTTGGCGTATTTGACCGTGTCTTTGAGACCGCACCGGTATTTCGTGCCGAGAAGCACAACACAAAGCGTCACCTGAACGAGTATACTTCTCTCGATTTTGAGATGGGTTATATCGATGGCTTTGAGGATATCATGGCGATGGAGACAGGCTTTTTGCAGTACACAATGGCACTTCTCGAGAAAGAGTACAGCAGAGAGTTAAAGATCCTTGGTGTGACACTGCCAAAGACGGACAAGATCCCTTGCGTTCGTTTTGATGAGGCGAAGAAGCAGGTTGCGGAGAAGTACAACCGTGAGATCAGAAACCCATACGATCTGGAGCCGGAGGAAGAGGCGCTGATCGGTCAGTATTATAAAGAGGAATGTGATGCAGATTTCGTATTTATCACACATTATCCATCCAAGAAGCGTCCGTTCTATGCAATGGATGATCCGGAGGATGAGACATATACCTTAAGCTTCGACCTTCTGTATCACGGACTCGAGATCACCACAGGTGGTCAGCGTATCCACAGCTATCCGGAGCTTCTTGCCAAGATGGAGAAGCGTGGCATGACCGAGGAAGGCATGGAACAGTATCTGAGCGCATTCAAGCATGGTATGCCGCCACACGGTGGACTTGGAATCGGTATGGAACGACTGACAATGCAGCTTCTGGGAGAGGAGAATGTCCGCGAGACAACACTCTTCCCAAGAGACTTAAGCCGTCTGGAGCCGTAGTATGAGCACAAATAGAAAGGCAGGATATAGATATGGCAAATGTAATATCTGATGAAACAATTGAGTACGTTGGTATTCTGGCAAAGCTGGAACTGAACAAGGAAGAGCAGGAGCGTGCCAAAAAGGATATGGGCGAAATGTTAGATTATATCGACAAGCTGAATGAGCTTGATACCACCGGTGTAGAGCCGATGTCGCATGTATTTCCGGTGAATAATGTATTCCGTGAGGATGTCGTAACAAACGGAGACGGACATGAGGCAACACTTGCAAATGCACCGGAAGTAAAAGAAAATGCATTTTTAGTTCCTAAAACCGTATAGTTTCACACAGCAGCTTTGTGCCGGTGGTGTAAAGCATGCGGTATTGCGATTGGACAGATGTTTTAAATGAAAGATCAACAGGAAAGGATTGGTGATTTAATGTCATTGATGCAGCTTACGGCTGTAGAGCTGGGCAAGAAGATAAAAGCAGGAGAGGTTTCTGTGGTTGAGGCAACAGAGGCTGCTCTTAATGCCATTGAGGCAAAGGAAGATAAAGTTAACAGCTTTGTGACAGTGGATCGTGAGGGTGCGCTGAAGCAGGCAAAGGAAGTACAGAAAAAGATCGATGCAGGAGAGCTTGCCTCTCCGCTGGCAGGTGTACCGGTAGCGATCAAGGATAATATGTGTACCGAGGGTCTTCTGACTACCTGCAGCTCCAAGATTTTAGGAAACTTTGTACCGACATTTACATCCGAGGCAGTGCTTAATCTGCAGAAGGCAGGAGCCGTGATCCTTGGAAAGACAAATATGGATGAGTTTGCCATGGGAAGCACCACCGAGACATCTGCCTTCGGCGAGACAAAGAACCCATGGAACACCGAGCATGTACCGGGAGGATCTTCCGGCGGATCCTGTGCGGCTGTTGCAGCAGGAGAGTGCTTCTATGCACTTGGTTCCGATACGGGCGGATCCATCCGTCAGCCAAGCTCCTTCTGTGGTGTGACAGGTATTAAGCCGACCTACGGAACCGTTTCCCGTTACGGACTGATCGCTTACGGTTCTTCTCTGGATCAGATCGGACCGGTTGCAAAGGATGTGACCGATTGTGCAACGATCCTCGAGACGATCGCTTCCCATGATCTGAAGGATTCTACCTCTGTTGAGCGCAAGGATACGGATTTTACCTCCGCTCTGGTGGATGATGTGAAGGGCATGAAGATCGGTATTCCGAAGGATTATTTCGGAGAGGGTCTTGATCCTGAGGTCAAGGAAGCCGTTCTTAACGCAGCAAAGAAGCTGGAGGAGAAGGGTGCCATCGTTGAGGAGTTTGAACTGAGTCTTGTAGAGTATGCGATCCCGGCATATTATGTTATCGCCTGTGCAGAGGCAAGCTCCAATCTGGAGCGTTTCGATGGTGTGAAGTACGGTTATCGTACCAAAGAGTATGAGGGACTTCACAACATGTACAAAAAGACACGTTCCGAGGGCTTTGGCGCAGAGGTGAAACGTCGTATCATGCTTGGTTCCTTCGTATTAAGCTCCGGTTATTATGATGCTTATTATCTGAAGGCTCTTCGTACAAAGGCACTGATCAAGAAAGCTTTTGACAAGGCGTTTGAGAAGTACGATATGATCCTTGGACCGGCAGCACCGACAACGGCACCAAAGCTTGGTGAGAGTCTCAGTGATCCGATCAAGATGTATTTAGGAGATATTTACACGATTTCCGTAAATCTTGCCGGTTTACCGGGAATTTCACTGCCGTGCGGCAAAGATAAAAACGGTCTGCCGATCGGGTTACAGCTTATTGGAAACTGTTTTGAAGAGAAGAAGATCATCCGCGCGGCATATGCATTTGAACAGACAAGAACCTATGAGCACAGCCCGCTTGCATAGTCCGAAAATGGAGGAATAGACATGAGTAAAATATATGAAACTGTCATTGGACTTGAGGTCCATGTTGAGTTAGCAACGAAAACAAAAATCTTCTGCGGCTGTTCCACGGCATTCGGCGGTGCACCAAACACACATACCTGTCCGGTCTGTACCGGTATGCCGGGTTCCCTTCCGGTGTTGAACCGTCAGGTGGTGGAATATGCGATGGCAGTGGGAATTGCCACAAACTGCAGTATTACCCAGTACTGTAAATTTGACCGTAAAAACTATTTTTACCCGGATAACCCGCAGAACTACCAGATCTCCCAGTTATATCTGCCCATCTGCAGAAACGGTGGTGTCGAGATCGAGACGGCAGCCGGAAAGAAGATTATTGGTATCCATGAGATCCATATGGAGGAGGATGCCGGAAAACTGGTGCATGACGAGTGGGAGGATGTCTCCATCGTAGATTACAACCGTTCCGGTGTACCGCTGATTGAGATCGTATCCGAGCCTGATATGCGTTCCGCGGAGGAGGTTATCGCATATCTTGAAAAGCTGCGCATGATCATCCAGTATCTGGGAGCATCTGACTGTAAATTAAACGAAGGTTCCATGCGTGCCGATGTCAACCTGTCCGTCCGTGAAGCCGGCGCAAAGAAGTTTGGGACCCGTACCGAGATGAAAAACTTAAACTCCTTTAAAGCGATCGCAAGAGCTATCGAGGGAGAGCGTGCACGTCAGATCGAACTGCTTGAAGCCGGAAAGAAGATCGTGCAGGAGACACGCCGCTGGGATGACAATAAGGAATCTTCCCATGCAATGCGTTCCAAAGAGGATGCACAGGATTACCGTTATTTCCCGGAGCCGGATCTCGTCCCGATCGTGATCAGCGATGAGTGGATCGCAAAAGTAAAGGCAAACCAGCCGGAACTGCGCACGGAAAAATTAGAGCGTTACCAGAGAGAGTTTGATCTTCCAAAATACGATGCCGAGATCATCACAGGACACAAAAAATTTGCAGACCTGTTTGAGGCGGCAACCGAGCTTTGCGGCAAACCGAAAAAAGTGTCCAACTGGATCATGGTCGAAACTATGCGTCTGTTAAAGGAAAACAACATGGATCCGGAAGACATCCGTTTTTCTCCGGTCAATCTTGCAAAACTGATCAATCTTGCCGATTCCGGTTCCATTACAAACACGGTCGCAAAGGAAGTATTCGAACTGATCTTTAAAGACGACATTGATCCGGAAAAATATGTTGAAGAGAAAGGCTTAAAGACAGTCAACGACGAGGGTGCACTCCGTGAGACAGTACAGAAAATATTAGCAGAAAATCCACAGTCGGTTGAGGATTACCATAACGGCAAAGAAAAGGCAATCGGATTCTTAGTCGGACAGACCATGAAAGCCATGAAAGGAAAAGCAAACCCGGCGCTTGTGAACCAGATATTAAAAGAGTTACTGTAAGGTATTATATTTGATACCAACATCATGTGTATAAAAATATGAGGACTGAAAAAAGTCCTCATATTTTTGCGATA
>ERZ791645.1342-NODE-1342-length-16043-cov-3.215787_pt1 | contig 16043 bp, 9 predicted proteins | sample MGYA00509939_ERZ791645 | MGnify/ENA primary metagenome ERZ791645 (study PRJEB30046, sample SAMN00715249) | human gut metagenome | study: EMG produced TPA metagenomics assembly of the A metagenome-wide association study of gut microbiota in type 2... | reverse complement strand
GCATGCGACCACGCCGGTTTTGAACTGAAAGAATATGTTCGCGGCTGGCTGGAAGCAAAAGGCTGGGCTTACAAAGATTTCGGAACCAACTCTGCCGCAAGCGTAGATTATCCGGACTATGCCCATCCGCTGGCCCTAGCAGTAGAATCGGGTGAATGTTATCCCGGTATTGCGATCTGCGGCAGCGGAAACGGAATCAAAATCATGATGTCGTTGTCACAGGGAGATGATTTCCGCAACACGATTGTGGAACAGGCAAAAAAGACGGCACAGGAAAAAGGTGCAACACTGGATGTCTATGATGAGGATGGTTCCCTGGAGAGTCAGGTGGAACATATCAAACAGGCAGCAAAAGAAAAATACGATGTGATTTTATGTGGACCGGTTAATGCAGATACCGCGCTGGAACTGGAATCACTGGCAGACGGAATTCCTGTTATCTTTTATAACAGTTGTCCGGATGCATCGTATCTGGAGACCGGAAAATATATGTATGTGGGTTCCGATGAAAATGTAGCGGGACAGTATCAGGCAGAGTATATTCTGGATAAGTTTTCTTCTTCGGATGAAATCAATGTGGCAATCTTCAAGGGACCAAGGAACCATTCGGCAACGAAAGGACGTACGGGTGCATTGAAGGATACATTGAATGCGTCCGGCAAGAAAATCAATTATGTATTTGAGGATAATGCAGACTGGGATCAGGCAACGGCACAGAAGATGTTTGAACTTTTCTTAAAGACCGGACAGTCCTGTGATGTTGTGGCATGTAACAACGATTCCATGGCGATGGGAATTGTCGATGCATGCAAAGAGGCAGGAATAAACGGTATGCCAATTCTTGGTATTGATGCGACGGCCGGTGGATGTGCAGCGATCGAGGCGGGAGATATGGCATTTACCGTCTATCAGTCAGGTGTTGGACAGGGAAAGATGGTTGTAGAGACTGCGATTGCTGCGGCAAATGGTTCGGATGTAACAAAACTGGAAGGGGCAACGAAGGATGGCCTTTATGTATGGGTGCCATTTGAAAAAGTTGACAGTTCTAATGTAAAAGATTACGAATAGACTTGCAATCATGCGTGCATTTTGGGATAATAAAAAAAGTTTGAACAAAGGTGGACGTAACAGTGAGTCATAGAATAAAAATAACGGACTTTATGGCACCGGAGCTGGATGTGTACGCGCGGCTGACCGAAAATCAGCTGCTGAACCGTGCGCATCCGGAAGAAGGAATGTTTATTGCCGAAAGTCCCAAGGTGATTGAGCGGGCACTGGATGCGGGATGCATACCGGTGTCTTTGCTTATGGAAACAAAACATGCTCAGGGAGAAGCAAAAGAAATGATCGAAAGATGCGGGGATATTCCGGTGTATACGGCAGAATTTGATGTGCTGACAAAGCTGACCGGTTTTGCCCTGACCAGAGGGGCACTTTGTGCCATGTACCGGCCGAAATTGCAGGAACCGGAGCAGATTTGTGCCAAAGCCAGACGCATTGCAGTACTCGAAAACGTGGTAAATCCAACCAATGTCGGTGCTATTTTCCGTTCGGCGGCTGCGCTTCATATGGATGCGGTGCTTCTGACGCCGGGATGCAGTGATCCGCTGTACCGGCGCGCCATTCGGGTAAGCATGGGAACCGTATTTCAGATTCCGTGGACATACCTGCAGACAGAAAACGGGGTGAAAAATCCACCCGGTCAGGCGGCAGGAGCGGATATTGACCATTTGCATAAAATGGGATTTCGTGTGGCAGCCATGGCACTTTCCGGGGATTCGGTTGGAATTGATGATCCGGCACTGGCTGCGGAAGAAAAGCTGGCTGTCGTGCTTGGCACGGAAGGGGATGGTCTGGCAGGACATACGATTGCGGACTGCGATTATACGGTCTGTATTCCGATGTCGCATGGCGTGGATTCGCTCAATGTAGCGGCGGCAAGTGCCGTGGCATTCTGGCAGCTAGGGAGAAATAATTGTACAATTAAGCATTAATGTGGTACACTATATATTGTTTTTATTAGCTTACAATACTTTTCAAAGGAGAAATATATATCATGAAACTCGGCATTGTCGGACTCCCAAACGTGGGAAAAAGTACCTTATTCAATTCACTGACCAAAGCAGGTGCACTGTCTGCGAACTATCCGTTTGCGACCATCGATCCAAACGTAGGAATCGTTTCGGTTCCGGATGAGAGAATCGTAAAGCTCGGTGAGCTTTATCATACAAAAAAGGTGACACCTGCCACAATCGAATTTGTTGATATTGCAGGACTTGTAAAAGGTGCCAGCAAGGGAGAGGGACTCGGAAACCAGTTCCTTGCCAATATCAGGGAAGTCGATGCGATTGTACATGTAGTGCGTTGTTTCGAGGATACCAATATTATCCACGTCGACGGTTCCATTGATCCGGCACGTGATATTGAGACAATTAATCTGGAGCTTATTTTCTCCGATATCGAAATTCTTGACCGTAGAATTGCCAAAATTGCCAAGCAGGCAAGAATGGACAAGACACTTGCCAAGGAACTGGAGCTGGTTGAGGCAGTGAAGGCACACCTTGAGGATGGCAAGATGGCAAGAACATTTGAAGTACCGGACGATGATGATGCACAGATCTGGTTTAAGGGATACAATCTCCTTACCGCAAAGCCTACTATTTATGCGGCAAATGTAGCAGAGGATGATCTTGTAGACGATGGAGCTTCCAACCCGCATGTGGCAAAGGTTCGTGAGATGGCAAAGGAAGAAGGCGCAGAAGTATTTGTGATCTGTGCACAGATTGAACAGGAACTTTCCGAACTTTCCGAGGAGGAAAAGAAAGAATATCTCGATGATCTTGGGGTGGCATCGAGCGGACTCGACAAGCTGGTTGCAGCAAGTTACCGTCTGCTTGGACTGATCAGTTTCCTTACCGCAGGGGAGGATGAGTGTCGTGCCTGGACGATTAAAGAAGGAACGAAAGCACCACAGGCAGCTGGAAAGATCCATACCGATTTTGAGCGTGGATTTATCAAAGCTGAGGTTGTCAATTATCAGGATCTGCTGGATAATGGAAGTCTTGCAGCAGCCAGAGAAAAAGGAATCGTTGGCATGGAAGGAAAGGATTATGTGGTTAAAGACGGCGATGTGATTCTTTTCAGATTTAATGTCTAGTCAAGAAATATGTGATAGTTATGTGGGAGCATATGACAGAGCAGCAGTATCAACATGAGGTTATTGTGCCGGACAAAGGCTTTCCGTTTAAACTTTTTTTATTCGAGGGGCACAGCGGAAAATATATCAGGGAGAAACACTGGCACCGGTCGATTGAGATTTTTGCAGTGCAGGAAGGAGAACTTGATTTTATTCTTGACACAACGCATTATCATCTGGGAGAAGGCGAGTTCATCATTGTCAACAGCAACGAGGTGCATGCGATCCATGCGAACAGGCCGAATCACACAATTGTGCTGCAGATTCCTCTGAATCAGTTCGCGTCGTACTTTACGGGCGAGCAGTTTATCTGGTTTTCGCACAGTGAACGGACATACGATGAGCAGGTGGCATGTCTGATCTTTCGGATGTATAAGGTGTATCGGATGCAGACAGATGGCTATGATTTTGAAATTTTAAGTATGTTTTATCAATTATTACATATTCTGGTAAAGAAATACAGGAAGCTGGATGTGCAGGATGAATTGCTCAAAAGCAATCAGCAGCTGAATCGGCTCGGTATGATTACATCCTATCTCAAGGATCATTATATGGAAGATATTTCGCTTGGAAAACTGGCGGGAATATTTGGATATTCGCCGTCTTATCTGTCAAAAATGTTTGCACGCTATGCGGGCATCAATTATAAGGATTATCTGCAAAATATCCGGCTGGAACATGCGGTAAAGGATTTGGAAAATACGGATAAGCAGATCGTGGATATTGCATTTGATCATGGATTTGCCAACAGTAAAGCGTTTACCAATCTGTTTCGCAAGCGGTATGGAATGCTGACGAGTGAATACCGAAAGCAGCTTGTTAAGAAAAAGCAGAGGGAATCATATGCCCATCATCGGGCATTGCTGGAAAAAGACAAAAAAGTGACATTGTAAAGACAAAGAAAGGCATGTCTCCATGGCTACCAAACTGTTATACTCAGAAAAAATGAGTATGAGGAGGTAATCATGGAGATTTTTTCTGTTAATGATGAAAAATTCCGTAAATACGGTAAGGTTTGGAATAACATCGAATGCACAAAACTGATAAAGGGGATGGAGCACACACCGCTTCCGGAGGATGTTATTTATGTGCCATCAGTCGAGGAGCTTGAAGCGGTTCCAGAAGCAAAGACATTCAGCGAGCGTGTCTTTGGCGGACTTCCAATCCAGATTGGTTACTGCAACGGAAACAATCACAAGTTAAACGCGGTAGAATATCATAGAAATTCCGAAATCAACATTGCGGTAACGGATATGATCCTTTTATTGGGATGGCTGCCGGATGTAACGGATGAATTTACTTATGATACAGCAAAAATCGAGGCTTTTAAGGTTCCGGCAGGAACGGTCGTTGAAATGTATGAGACGACACTTCATTATGCACCGTGCAACGCAGCAGACGGTGGATTTAAATGTGTTGTGATCTTGCCGAAGGGTACAAACACACCGATTGATTTTACCCTTGCAGCAGATGGTGAGGACAAACTTATGACCGCGAAAAACAAGTGGCTGATCGCACATGAGGAGGCTGCCATCAAGGGTGCATTTAATGGATTAAGAGGAGAGAATATATCACTTTAACCGTGCTTGCGGATGCGATTGCTTGTCCTTTGACAGAAAAAAAGCTATAATAAAAGAAAGCTTTTGAAGAGAAGGTAGAGTTATATGAAAAAGAAAATCGTATCAACTTTAGTTGTGATTGGATTGCTTATTGTACTTGGGGGATACAGTTACAACGTTCAATATAGGCAGAAACCGGAAATTAAACATTTTACCGCTTTTTTCAGTGTTACGGGCAGACCACTGGGAACGCAGAACGATATAAAGGAAATCATTGCTGACGAGATCGGAGCAGACTGCGAGGAGAACTGGCTGGTTGGACAATCCAAGGAAGAGGTGCTCAATTCGTACATTGCTTCGGGAGAATATCCGGATTTTATTCTTGGAGAGAAAGCATTACTGGAGGCAGATGCTTTGATCCCGATTGATGAATACTGGGATGATTATCCGAATCTCAGAAATTATCTTTCCGACGAGCAATGGGAGCACTTCCGGCAGGAAGACGGACATATTTACTGGATTCCACCGTTTTGTGTGTCTCAGGGAGAGAATATTGAAGTAACGCATACGGGCGAGGCATTCTGGATACAGACGCGCGTTTTAAAATGGGCCGGATATCCGAAGATTACAACGGTGGATGAATATTTTGATCTGATCGAAGCTTATGTGCAGGCGAATCCGGTCATGCCGGGCGGAACAAAAAATGTTCCGTTTACCATGTTGTGCGATGACTGGAGATTCTTCTGTCTGGAGAATGTGCCGCAGTTTCTGGATGGATATCCCAATGACGGAAGTTGTATGGTTGATCCAGGGAATGATCAGGTCATTGATTATAATACGACGGAGACTGCCAGACGGTATTTTCAGAAGCTGAACGAAGAGTACCGCAAGGGTATTTTTGATCCGCAGTCGTTTACCAGTACATACGAAGAATATGTGGATAAATTAGGAACCGGTGCTGTTCTCGGAATGGTTGACCAATGGTGGCAGTTCTATTACAATCTGGCAGAGCCTTATGAGACAAACGGACTGAGTGATCTGGGGTGCGATTATGTTCCGCTTCCGATTACAATGGACAAAGGTACGTCAAACCAGTGGCATACAAGCCGGAATGCAGAGATAGATACATCGAGCGGACTTTCGATTACCACATCCTGTGAAGATGTGCAGGGGGCACTTCAGTTTGTAAATGATCTGCTGGATTCCGATATTACGAAGCTTCGATTCTGGGGAGAAAAAGACCTGGACTATTCGGTGGACGAAAACGGTATGTTCTATATGAATAGTGAACAGGGAAAACGTCACGGAGACAGCGCGCTGAATGAATCTCATTTTTGTTCCTATTCGTATTTTCCACGAGTAGAAGGTCTGCTTGACGACGGAATCAATGCATTTTCGATGGAGTATCAGCCGGTGGAGTTTATGAAAAGCCTAAAGCCCGACATACGGGAGTGTTTTGAAGCGTATGGTGTACAAAATTATGTCGAGCTGCTGGGAACAAATGAAGCGCCCGGCGCATGGTATCCGATGTATTCCTATACACAGTCTTTGTCATCAAAATCCAAAGGCGGCATGATTCGTGATGAAATCGACGCGGTCAAGAGAAGCTGGCTGCCGCAGGTGATCATGAGCGATGACTTCGCATCGACATGGGATGCATATATGGCTGCATATCAGGCATGCAATCCACAGGACTATTTCGATATCCTGCAGAGGCATGTGGATCAGATTCTTCAATAATACGACAATTATGTGATATAAGTGATAGAAATAAAATCCTCATTCATAGTGCGATATTTTTGATCGTACACGGATGGGGATTTTTATTTACGCTGAGCAATGAAAGGACAGGCAGATGGGGAGAAGTAAATGGAAGTGTTGAAATTGTATATTCATGTGAATGGCTGCGAGAAGGTGGAATCTGAATGCGCTGCCGTACAGATGATTTCGTTTGACGGAAGGTGCGATGGAGATTATTTCAGAGGAGAGATCCTTCCGGGCGGTGTGGATACGCAGATTTATTATAAGGATCAGCCATCAAAATTATCGGCTCGTTACCTAGTGCAGGGAATAGATCATACGGGGCGCGGATGCCGGATATTTATCGAAAATAACGGAATCATGTATGCCGGTGAGACGATTACCAGACCGGTCATCTATACGGACAGTATTGCACTGAAATGGATGGAAACGGCATCTATGTATGGAACCCTTACGGTTGTGGAAGGACAGCCGGTAATCACGATTTATACGGATAAGAATGAAAATAATGGAAAAGGGGAAAAAGGGAGCGGAACATGAAATTTATCATAGAACAGAGTGCGTATTCCGGGGTTTTGAAGATCGCAGGAAAAGTTGCACATGACATGGAACTTGTGACCGGCACGCTGCCGGAGATCCGTGTTGTCGAAACGATCGATCCTGAAGAGGTAAGAAGCAGTGCAGCCCGTGAACTGACGATCATTGTCGCAACGATGGAGCATAGCAGGTGGCTGGATGCACAGAAAAATATCCCGACGGATGTGTTAAAAGGAAAACGGGAGTGCTATGGATGGTTTTTTCCAGATGATGGCTTGCGGGAGAGACTGCTTGTCATTGTCGGAAGCGATAAGCGGGGAACAATATACGGACTGTTTCATTTGTCGGAGATCTTTGGTGTATCCCCGTTTGTGAACTGGTGTCATGTGATGCCGGTACATCGGGACGAAGTCCGGCTGAGCACGGATATGGCATGTATCGCAAAGGAACCATCGGTGGAATACAGGGGATTCTTTATCAATGATGAGTGGCCTGCTTTCGGCACCTGGAGTGAGTACCATTTCGGAGGACCGAATGCGAAGGCATACGAGCCGATCTTTGAATTGCTTCTTCGCCTGAAAGGAAATTATCTCTGGCCTGCGATGTGGAGTGCACGGTTTGAGGATGACGGCCCGGGGCTTCTGAACGCAGAACTTGCGGATGAGTACGGCGTGATCATGGGAATGTCGCATCATGAGCCGTGTCTGCGGCAGGGTGAGGAATACAAATATCTGCGCGGAAAAGACAGTATTTACGGAGATGCGTGGAATTTCAAGACGAACCGGGAAGGAATCATAAGATTCTGGGAAGATGGTCTGAAGCGGAGCGGTAAATTTGAGAATGTGATCACGGTTGGTATGCGTGGAGAAGCGGACACCGCGATCATGGGAAAAGGGGCAACGCTTGCGGACAATATTGAACTGCTCAGGGACGTGCTCAGAACGCAGCGAAAGCTGATCCGGGAGAATGTCAATGAAGATCTGTCGAAAGTTCCGAGAATGATCGCTTTGTACAAGGAGGTGGAGGCTTTCTTCTACGGGGATGAGACGACGCAGGGGTTGATCGGATCCAAGGAGCTTTGCGATGTGATCCTCATGCTTTGCGATGACAATTACGGGAACTTAAGAACGCTTCCGACGGAGGAGATGCGTAAGCATCTGGGCGGATACGGTATGTATTATCATTTCGATTATCATGGGTGGCCGACCTCCTATGAGTGGATCAACAGTTCCTATCTTCCGAAAATCTGGGAACAGATGACGCAGGCATATGATTTCGGAGTACAAAAACTCTGGATCGTCAATGTGGGAGACATTGCAACGCAGGAATTTCCGTTATCGTTTTTTATGGATCTGGCTTATGATTTTGAGCGTTGGGGAACGACTGCACCAAATACGACGGATGCCTATACAAGACTGTGGGTAAAGCGGCAATTTGGCAGGCTGTCGGAAGTGCAGCAGGCGCAGATTGCGGATATCCTGACGAATTATACAAGGATGATACACAAGTGCAGACCGGAGGCGTTAAGACCGGAAACCTATCATGCAGCAAATTATCGTGAGGGTTCACGGGTGCTTGCGGAGGTCGGGCGGGTGATGCAGACCGCACAGGAGTTGTACGATGAGCTGGAGCGTGTTGCGCCCGAAATACTTCCCGCTTATGTTGCGCTCGTCTGGTATCCGGCGATGGGAACGATGAATGTGCTGAAGCTTCAGCTGTTGTCCGGAATGAATCATTATCTGGCAGAAATCGGTGCACTCAGTGCCAATGATTATGCGAAAGAGGCAAAGGCATGTCTGGATGCCGATCAAAAGATCATAGAGCAGTATCATCGGACAGATGATGCGCGCTGGTACGGAATGGGACTGTCGCAGCATATCGGGTTTACGAATTGGAATGAGGATGAGTGTAAGAACCCGCTTCTGATGCAGGTGTTACCGCTGCAAAAGCCGACGATTATAGCAACGGTGGACGGTACCGTGCAGCATGTGGAAGGCAGTCCGTGGCTGAATCAGAGAATGACGATTTCGGATTTTCTGAATCCGGAATGCAGATGTGCTTCGATCAGCCTGTACAGCAGAAGCGAACTTCCAGCATCGTTTCGGGTGATCGAAAAGCCCGAATGGATCGTACTGTCCGCAATGGATGGAACGCTTGACGGTGAAGAACACAAGAGACTCACCATTGATGTCACAGTGGACGAGAGTGCGCTTGCGATGGCGCTCACCGATGGAAGAACGCAGGGAATGATCCGGCTGGAATTGCCGGCGGGCATCTGCAAGATCAGCGTGCCGGTCGACCGGTCAACGTATGAATATGGAAACAATACGTTTGTGGATACACAGGGATGGATCGCAATCGAGGCGGAACATTACAGCAGATGCAAGGACGGTTTTGATCGGGAAGGACAACCGATGCAATGGAAATGTCTTGCCGGCTACGGAAAGACTTTATCTGCGATGAAAGCATTTCCGACGGATTCCTACGCAGATGCAGAGAATGGGGCACCGTATATCGAATACAGCATCGTGACAAAGCAGGCGGGGGATTATGAAGCGGAATTTTATATGCAGCCGTCGAATCCTGTGACAACAGAGAACCGATTGCAGTATGCAGTGTCCGTGAACGGTGTTCCAATGCAGATTTTGGATGCCGTTACGGATGATTTTAAGATCGGAGATCATCAGCCTGTGTGGGCGCGCGGTGTGCTGGATCAGATCCGGCGCCGGAGTGTACCGGTGCAACTGGAACAGGGAATCAATACGATCAGGGTCACTCCGGTTACACCGGGCTTTGTTCTTGAGAAGATCGTGATCTATCCCCATGGAAACAAACCGGCAGAAGCCTATCTTGGACCGACAGAAACGTATCGGTGCAGGAGCTGATCATATATCAATAGGTAATTGCGAAACTCGCGATGCTCGTTCGCAAACTTGAATCAAAATAGAAACAGAATTGAGCATAGCATGATTTTAATGACCAAAACGGATATTGAGCTGTTTTAGGCGCACTTAAATAAGCCGTAGACTTTATTGAGTTGGTAAGTCCTAAGCAATAAGAGGTTTTAAGCTGCGAATAAATTCGTGATGATTGATTTTATCCGAAAGTACAACTGTTATCAGTTGGGTAATTCCTGCAAGGACCAGATCGGCGTGAAGTGTTTTCTCATTCTGAGTTCTTCTTCCGGCCAGACAAAGATTATCCTTGATGTGGTTAATATCTCTTTCTACGGTGGTTCTGATTTTGTAAGTGTTATTCCATTCTTCTGTACCACGGATAGCGCCAGGATAGGCACGGAGATCCTTTTCAGGATAAATATACACCATTCTGCCACAAGAAGAAGCTGTACATGGATCATCACATGTACAGTGACGCTGGGATCTGCCAGTAGATGCATTTTTGATCCACTTGATTTTAGGACAGACAAACTTATATCTGGTAACACCGCTTCTGAGTTTTGATATTCCTTCATATTTCATGGGAAGTGAATCATCATGAGGACAGCAGGGAATCCCATTTTCATTAATCGTGTAGTCCTGTTTTTCAAGACCAGCCCTGGAATTCAGTGGGATATAAGCTTTATCAAAGTGTTTATGATCTCCGAACGTATTACCGGTAAGAAGTTTGGGATAGAGTGCCGCAGTATCAAAAGCAGCATCGCCAAGAAAAGTTTTGGGATTAATCAATGGATGCTTTAAAAAGAAATCTTTCAGGGTTGGAATTAAAAGCCTGGAATCATGGACAGACTTATCTTCATCAGGTGAATCAGATTTCTTTTCAACGGTAATGTCAGGATGGGAAGCTATAAAGTTTTTGTTATAAAAAGCGATATGCCTGATGATTCCAAGACCGTTGGTAATGATGCCAAATTTGAAGACATAACAGAAATGCCCATTGATGTATAACTGTTTAATTTCAGGATTAGCAGACGCGTGCGAAGGCATAGAACCATAAGCGGCTTTATAAGGATCATAATTCTTGTCGAAGCTGTTAGCTTTTGCATAAGCCTTAAGCTGTCTGATAATGCGGTTAGCATACTTGGGATTATTCTCAGTAACAAAAGCTTCAATGCCTGAAGAATCAAAGATGGTCATATCGGCTTTTGCGGAATCAACAGCCTGACAGATTGGTTCGGTGATATCAACAAGTTTATCAAAAACAAGCTGCAGATCATCTAAAAAGTCCTGTTTGAAGCGTGTAATCTTAGAGGCATCAGGGACTTTGGTAAAACCGCAGAAATCACGAAGAGGTTTCGAGTAAACCAGAAAAGTTAAAAGAAGCTGGTCTGTAGGGATTGAGAAGATACGCTGGATAATCAAAGCCCACAGGAAAGCACGTAAAGGGTATTTACGGGATCTTCCCGTTGATGCATAGAAATGATTTCTAAAAGGAATCGGAATAAACTCATCAATATCGATATGGGTTTCTAACAGAGAAAGAAATGCAGGCTTGTCATTATTAAATTTATTTTGGCAATCTTGAAAAATATCTGCCAAAGAAAGCTGTTTATATGGTATCATATGTATCAGAATAACTCCTTTCTTGGGTACATGGTTTGTAGTTTTTAGTCAACTCTATTATACCATATCCGGTGAGGAGTTATTTTAATTTGGTAACAAAAAATGCCGTATTTATGCGGGCTGTGGCGTTTCGCAAACGCCTATCATATATCAATACAGTGAGGAGCATGTCAGTCCATTTGCGGAAAGGAAATTTGGCAAGGGCTGACCGAAAGAGGAAGGAGAAAAATATGGCAGGAGCTTATGAAACAAAACAGTACCGCAATGTATTTGCGGAGTATGGTTATTCGGAAGAAGAAATCGAAAAAAGAGTACAGGAGACATTTGAGACGATTTTTCATGGCAGCGAAGAGGAGCGCTTTTACCATGAAGCCGGGGAGGATATGGGATTTATGGAAGATACCGGCAATCATGATGCGCGGACCGAGGGCATGTCGTATGGCATGATGGTCTGTGTACAGCTGGATAAGAAAGAGGAATTTGACCGTCTGTGGAAGTGGACAAGAACTTATATGTATATGGATGAAGGACCGGGAAAGAATTATTTTGCATGGTCCTGCGCTTTGGACGGCACAAGAAATGCGGACGGACCGGCACCGGACGGGGAAGAGTATTTTGCTATGGCATTGTTCTTTGCATCAAGAAGATGGGGAGACGGAGAGGGCATTTTTAATTACAGCAGGGAGGCAAAAGCGATCCTGCATGAGTGTGTGCATAAGGGAGAACCGGGACATCCGGGCGATCCGATGTGGGAGCCTTCCAACAAACTGATCAAATTTGTCCCGGGACTGGATTTTAGTGATCCATCGTATCATCTGCCGCATTTTTACGAGCTTTTTGCGGAATATGCCGATGAGGAGGATCGTAAGTTCTGGAAAGGCGCTGCCGAAGCAAGCCGGGCCTACCTGCATAAAGCCTGTCATCCGGATACCGGATTGTCGGCAGAGTATGCGGATTATGACGGAACCCCGCACAGCGCGCATCAGGAGATCTTCGGCCGCCACGACTGGTATTACAGTGATGCCTATCGCACGATCGCAAATATCGCGATGGACCATCTGTGGTTTGACAAGGACCCGTGGCAGGTGCAGATTGCAGAGAAATTCCAGAAATTTTACTGCGAGGATCAGAAGGATCACTGGGACGGTGTCTTTTTGACCGACGGAACCAGACTGGAGGAGAAAGCACTGCATCCGGTAGCCATCATTGCGGTCAATGCCGAAAGTGCACTGGCTGCGGACGGAACTTATGCGAAACAATGTGTTGACAAATTCTGGAACACACCTCTTAGAACCGGTGAGAGACGGTATTACGACAATTTTTTGTATATGTTTGCGATGCTTGCTTTATCGGGAAATTACCGGATCTATTAGAAATGATGATTAGAAAATGAGGTATTGGGAAAGGAGGAGAAAATGGGACACAGTGAGGAAATGATCCAAAAGGCGATCGCACAGGAAAACGGCAAGGTACATGTGAATGCACAAAGCATTCCGGAAAAATATCAGCAGAAGAGAGCCGATGAGGCCGGAGTGATCGAGCATATCCGCTACCCGTCAAAAGATTATTTTTTAGCTGGAAAAGAAATCACAAAGGAAGCAAATGTTTATCTTCCGTATGGTTACAGCCGGGACAAAAAGTACAACGTGCTCTACCTGATGCACGGAATCGGCGGAGACGAAGCCGAGTGGGGAATGGTTGATGAGGATTCGCTGGTAAAAAGAATGATGGACAATCTGATCTATTACAAAGAAATCGAGCCATTCATCGTGGTGACACCAAACGGACGCTCCACCGAAAACTGTGCAAGAGAAGGTTCGGATTATAACTCGTTTTATGTGTTTGGTAAAGAATTGCGTTCGGATCTGATCCCGTATATGGAAGCGCACTATTCGACCTATGCGGTGGAAGGCGATCCAAGTGCTTCAAGAATGCACAGAGCGATGGCGGGACTTTCGATGGGAGGGATGCAGACGATTAACATCGGAATCGGAGAATGTATGGATCTGTTCAGTTATTTTGGTGCATTTTCCGCAGCACCGACCAGCAATCTGGCGGAGAAGACGGCAAAAATATTAGAGGATACTCCATATACCATTGATTATTTTTACAATATCTGCGGAACGGAGGATGAGATCGCGTACGACAGCGCGGCAGCAGCTGCAAAGAATCTTCCTGATTTATGCAATAAATTAACGGAACCTGATAATTTTATCTGGCAGGAATTAAAAGGCATGCATGATTTTCATATCTGGTATCTCGGCTTTTTCAATTTTGCGCAGATAGCCTTTAAGTAAATTGACGCGCGGTGTTATTTTACCAATAAATGTAAAATTTCGCCGCGCGTGATTTATTTTATGTACAACGTTAGCAAACAAGCAGAATAAGGATTGGAAGTGTCCTAGCATGCGGGACAAAAATCACTAAAACATCACAACAAATTACACTCCTTGTTCAAAATCCAAGTCGGCAAACCCGAATTGTTTTACTGCAATTTGTCGGCTGTTCTTCTATAGTTTTTCCCTGTTTTTGTCGGCTTTGATTTTGCTACTATTAAGATGCACAAAAATTTATTTAAGGAGGAAAATAGGAGTGGGGAAAATGGGAAAAATGGGGGCGTGTATTGCACTATCTGCGGCAATGATGCTCACGAGTGTAGGCGGTATGCTGCCGTCGGATTGGGGGATTGAGACGGTATATGCGGATGAGACACAGACAACAACCAAGACGTTCACCGCGGACCAACTGACAAAGGCTTTTGCAGGTGGCGCTGATGGAACTTCCTGTGAATTAGGGAAAGAAGGTTGGAATGTTGCACTGAAGCATGATGCAGAGCAAGAGTATCCACAGGCAGTATGGAATTTGTCTGAGTCCTTTGATCTTGCAAATGTAGAGTCCGTTGCCTTCAATGTTGAAAGTCAGGAAGGCGATATTGCTTTGAAGCTTGGAATGACAAATGCATCGGGCTGGTATGAGGATGTGGAAGCATGCTATGGTCAGAATGGACAGAAACAATATACGATCGTTCCGGAAAAGACGGAAGGAACGTTTGATAAAGTCGTAATTATGACAACCCAGAATGATGCGTCATTTTGTTTGACCAGTGTGGTTGTAACGTTAAAAGAAGGAAGCGGAAGCCAGATTACTCATGGCGAGAACATCATTGATAATGGAGATTTTTCAAATCAGGATTTCTCATCCTGGAGTGCTTCATTAGGAGGCGCCAAGATTACAGCGGAACCTGTTGAAAATGGAGCTGATATTGGTGTTACAACATGTGGTGCTATTACAAGATCCAAAGATCCGTCAAAATCATATGAATGTTTTGCACAGGACATCACGGAAAACGTAAGCGAAGGCGAAGAATATGAGTTTTCTTTTTGGGCAAAATTGTCGGATGATTATAAGGATTCTGAAAATAAAAAATTGAAAGATTCTCAGAAAACTGTTCAATTTCAGCCGTATTATGTGAATGGAAATGATAAGGAGGTGTATGATACAACAGGACTGATTTCCGGTACATCCGTGCAGGTTCTTGAAGTTGGAAAATGGACGAAATTCGAAGGAACATACAAGATTCCATCAGGTGCGAAGAAGGTTGTGATTCGTATTTTGGAACAGGGAGATTGGCAGGAACCAGGTTCCTGTATCATGGGAAAATACTATGTGGCAAATGTATCCATGAAAAAGATCACAAAACCAAAACCGGAGATCGAAGAGAACATTCCGGATTGGAAAGCATCCGTTACAGGAAGTCTTGGAACTGGTTCGATCGCAGGTACTGCCATCATGTCAAGTGAGATTTCAGATGATACGTTGATGGCACTTGTCAAGAAGCATTTCAATGCGGTGACATTCGGAAACGAGTTAAAGCCGGATGCACTGTTTAACTATCAGATCGGACAGTCTGTTGATTCTACAACAATTACGTTCCAAGGGAAGGAACTGAAGGTGCCGGTTGTTAATGATAAGCAAGAGAATTTAGATTTCTCACGCGCGGATGCAATGCTGGACAAAATTCTTGAGTGGAATAATGCTAATCCGAACGATAAGATTCGCGTCCGCGGTCATGTGCTGGTATGGCATTCACAGACTCCGGAATGGTTCTTCCACGAGGACTATGATGTTGCAAAGCCATACGCAGATAAGGGAACTATGAACCGCAGACTGGAGTGGTTTATTTTCAGTGTGTTTGATCATTATTTTGGAAAGGCTGCAAACGGAAAGTATGACGGACTCTTTTATGGCTGGGATGTTGTAAATGAGGCGGTCAATGGCAATACATACCGTGATGATAAGGTTATTTCTGATGCAAGTGATACAAGTACATCGGATACCCGTCATGGAAGCAATTCCATGTGGTGGAGAGTATACAAGAGCAACGAATTCATCATCAATGCTTTCAAGTATGCAAACAAATATGCGCCAAATGATGTAGAACTTTACTACAATGATTTCGGAGAGACAGAC
>ERZ791645.1337-NODE-1337-length-16084-cov-6.773785_pt1 | contig 16084 bp, 13 predicted proteins | sample MGYA00509939_ERZ791645 | MGnify/ENA primary metagenome ERZ791645 (study PRJEB30046, sample SAMN00715249) | human gut metagenome | study: EMG produced TPA metagenomics assembly of the A metagenome-wide association study of gut microbiota in type 2... | reverse complement strand
TTAAATCTTTTCTGAAACTTAAACTTTTCATACTTTAAAGGTTTTAATGGTTAATATTCGTTTTTCTCGATGTTTGCAAGTTTAAAGGTATTTTTCCTCTTCGGAAGGGTAATTTCCGTTATTTATGAGGGGAAATTCTATCAAATGATAGTTTTTAGGTGCTTTTTGATAGTTTTTGGGTGGTGCAAATCGGGGAAAAGCCGAATTTTCTATTTAATTTTCATTAAAGAAAACAGAGGAGTTCCCGACTTTTTAGTAAATTTGGTTGTTATACTTATATCAACCTAAATACAATTGATATGAAAAAGAAGAAACAAATCTTTATGTTATTGCTAGCCTTGCTAGTGGGACTCCCTACCCTTTCCGCTCAAAGTAAACAAGAGAAGAAAGAGCAGAAAAAAGAAGCTGTCAAGAAGCTCATCGCTTCTGAGAATTACAAGATAGATGTCAGGACCGCCATGCCGATGCGCGGGCGCTCCATTCCCTTGACATCTCCCTACTCATTGGAAATCAGAAATGACTCGGTTATCTCCTACTTGCCTTATTTCGGACGGGCCTACAGTATCCCGTATGGTGGAGGTGACGGACTCAATTTCAGAGCTCCCCTTAAAGAATATGATATGAAAATGGATAAAAAAGGAAATGCCGTTATCGAATTCGTTGCCCGGAATCCGGAAGACAGATATGAATTCAGAGCCAAAGTATATACGAATGGTGAGGCAAGCATCAATGTGAATATGCAGAACCGTCAGTCTATCAGTTTCCAAGGCGAACTGGAGATGGAAGATTAGCCTAGTCTTCCCCCTCTTCTCCCCCTTTTAATATAGGCAGGCAAATATGATATTTCACAGCTAAGATGCGGGTTAGAAAGACTACTAATCCGCCTATCAGCTGACAACCGTATGATTCGATCCCTACTAGGTCACAAATCCAATAGGCAATGCCTCCTACCACACAGGCCATCGCATAAATTTCTTTTCGGAAGATGAGGGGGATCTCATTGATAAACACATCACGAATCACCCCACCGGCTGCTCCCGTTATACTACCCATAATGATAGCTACCCAAAAAGGGTATCCCAAAGCGATACTTTTTCCCACACCTACCACAGTGAACAAAGCGAGCCCGATAGTATCAAAAATGAAGAAGGTATTATTGAGCCGGATCAGCCAACGGCCGAAACAAATAACCCACAGCAAAGCAAGTCCCGTACATATCAGATAAATAGGATTTGTCATCCAGCCGGGAGTAACATCAAGCAGAACATCACGGATAGTACCACCACCGATCGCAGTAGCAAGACCTACAACATAGGCTCCAAACCAGTCGAAACGCTTAGCCGACGCAAGCCGGATACCACTGATGGCAAAGGCAAATGTGCCTATAAAATCAAGAATTTGAACGAATGTGGGCATATATTTGTTATTTTGTATGCAAAGTAACGAATAAATTCCGTAAGAAAATGTACTTTTGCTTCACGAATTAAACCGAATAAGATAGAAACAGTATGAAAATAACAATTGTTGCCGGGGCACGCCCCAATTTCATGAAGATAGCCCCCATTACACGCGCTATTGAAGCCGCACGGGCGCTGGGTAAAAGTATCTCGTACCGATTGGTATATACAGGCAAGAAAGAGGATACAAGTCTGGATGCTTCTCTCTTTTCGGACCTCGACATGAAAGCTCCCGATGTTTATCTGGGAGTGGAAAGTAGCAATCCTACGAGCTTGACAGCCGGAATCATGATAGCTTTTGAACAGGAACTAACCGAAAATCCTGCTCATGTAGTCCTTGTAGTGGATGATCTGACAGCAACGATGAGTTGTGCCATCGTCGCTAAAAAACAAGGAATCAAAGTGGCGCATCTGGTGGCGGGAACCCGTTCCTTCGACATGAAAATGCCGAAAGAAGTAAACCGTATGATCACAGACGGGCTATCCGACTATCTGTTCACTGCCGGTATGGTTGCCAACCGTAATCTGAACCAGACGGGAACAGAAAACGAAAACGTATATTATGTAGGTAATATCCTCATAGATACTATCCGATATAATAGAAACCGGTTACTCAAGCCGATATGGTTTTCCGTATTGGGACTGCAAGAAGGTAATTATCTCCTACTTACCCTGAATCGGCGTGTACTGCTCAATAATAAGGAGAATCTCCGACAACTTTTGCAAACATTAATCGAAAAGTCTGCCGGTATGCCTATCGTAGCTCCAATGCACACGTATGTACGCAATGCCATTAAAGAATTAGGAATCGAAGCACCGAACCTGCATATCATGCCTCCTCAGAATTATCTGTTTTTCGGTTATCTGATAAACAAGGCAAAAGGAATCATAACGGATTCAGGCAATGTAGCCGAAGAAGCGACATTCTTAGGCATTCCATGTATTACACTCAATACATACGCCGAACATCCGGAAACATGGCGGATGGGAACAAACGAACTTGTCGGTGAAGATCCTGTTCTTCTCGCCAAAGCAATGGACACATTAATGAAAGGCGAATGGAAAAGAGGCGAGCTTCCCGAACGTTGGGATGGGCGCACAGCGGAGCGTATCGTACAGATCCTTACGAGTAAATAACCAACAATGATGGGTAAAAAAAGTTATATATTCAACCATCCTCAGAGTTATTTGTTAACTTTGCAGCCCTACTAAGAACGTTTATGAAACAACGATATAGCAAAATACTTATACTGATCTTACTCATATTGGCGGCCTCAAACGCTTTTGCGCAGCAGATAAAGGGAGTAGTTACAGATTCGGTGACTCATGAGCCATTGATGTATATATCTGTTTACTACCAAGAAAAAAAGGATATGGGTACGATCACCAATATTGACGGAGAATACAGTCTCGAAGCCCGTAGAAACGGGGGGACACTTGTATTTTCCGCAGTGGGCTATATCAGTAAGACAGTAAAAGTGAGCTATGGCAATCAGACGGTCAATGTTCAGTTGGCTCCGGATAACGTGATTCTGAATGAAGTCGTTGTAAAGCCTAAGAAAGAGAAATATTCGCGCAAGAACAATCCGGCAGTGGAGTTCATGAAGAAAGTAATCGAACATAAGAAGGCGCAAGCCCTCGAAGTGAACGAATATTATCAGTACGATAAGTACGAAAAGATGAAAATGTCTATCAATGACCTTACTCCGGAAAAACTAGAGAAGGGTATCTACAAAAAATATTCTTTCCTTAGAGATCAGGTAGAAGTGTCGGAAACTACCAATAAATTGATTCTCCCGATCTCTGTACAAGAAACGGCTTCACAAACCATCTTCCGCAAAAATCCCGAAAGTAAGAAAACGATTATCAAAGGAAAAAACTCCAATGGTATCGAAGAATTCTTCTCTACAGGAGATATGCTCGGCACTGTATTGAAGGACGTCTTTGCAGATATCAACATCTATGATGACGAGATCCGTCTGCTTCAGCAGCGTTTCGTCAGTCCTATAGGTAGCAATGCGATTTCTTTTTATAAGTATTATCTGATGGATACGTTGATGGTGGACAAGCGCGAATGCGTACATCTGACATTTGTTCCACAGAATTCGCAGGATTTCGGATTTACGGGACATCTCTATGTATTGAAAGATTCTACCTATGCTGTCCAGAAATGTACAATGAACCTGCCTAAAAAGACCGGAGTCAATTTTGTGAACCGTATGGATATCGTCCAACAGTATGAACAACTACCAAATGGTAATTGGGTATTGGCAGATGACGATATGACCGTAGATCTCTCGTGGAGTTCAAACAAAACGGTGGGGGGATTGCAGGTAGAGCGGACTACAAAATATAGCAATTATAAGTTCGACCCTATAGAGCAACGGCTTTTCCGTTTGAAAGGCAGTGTGATAAAAGAAGCCGATATGCTCTCGAAAAGCGATGAATACTGGGCTAGTGTTCGCCAAGTACCACTGACGAAAACAGAAAGCACAATGGATGTATTCGTCAACAGACTCGAACAGATTCCGGGATTTAAGTATATCATCTTCGGTGCGAAAGCTGTGATCGAAAACTTTGTAGAAACAGGGAGCAAGAAACATCCGAGTAAAGTGGACATAGGTCCTATCAATACGATGATTTCGAGCAACTATATTGATGGAACCCGTTTTCGGTTAAGTGGCATGACAACAGCTCATCTCAACAAACACTGGTTCTTGAACGGCTATGGAGCCTACGGTCTGAAAGATAAACGATGGAAATACAGCGGAACACTGACATATTCATTCAACAAACGCGATTATGTGGTTTGGGAGTTCCCGAAGCATTATATCTCGGCAACTTACAGTTATGATGTAATGTCTCCGATGGATAAATTCCTGTTTACAGATAAAGATAACATTTTCCTTTCATTAAAAACAACGACAGTAGACCAAATGTCGTATATGCGCGATGCTACCATCAACTATGAACTTGAAACACTTACAGGATTCGGTATAAAAGCAATGCTCCGCCACCGTAACGACGAGCCTGCCGGAAAATTGGAGTATTTGCGTAACGATGCCGCACAAACCCGTGTGCATGACGTCACTACTGCCGAAGCAAGCCTGACACTACGCTATGCTCCGGGCGAATCATTTGTCAACTCCAAACAGCGTCGTATCCCCGTGTCATTGGACGCTCCTATCTTCACACTCACTCATGCCATGGGATTCAAAGGAGTGTTGGGCGGCGAATATAGTTTCAACCGTACGGAAGCGAGTGTATGGAAACGTTTCTGGCTTCCATCTTCGTGGGGAAAGATAGATTGCAGTATAAAGGCAGGGGCCGAGTGGAACACCGTTCCTTTCCCGTTACTGATTCTGCCGGAAGCCAACTTATCATACATCACCCAACGCGAGACGTTCAACCTTATTAATAATATGGAGTTCTTGAACGACCGTTTCGCTTCAGTTTCATTGTCTTACGATATGAATGGCAAACTATTCAATCGTATTCCCCTTATCAAGAATCTGAAATGGAGGGAAATGTTCCGGGTCCGTGCCTTATGGGGTACTCTGACAGACAAAAACAATCCGTTCAAAAGCAGCAACCCCGATTTGTTCCGCTTCCCGATGCGTGATGGAAAATTTACTAGTTTTGTCATGGATCCGAAGATTCCGTATGTTGAAGCAAGTGTGGGTATCTATAATATATTCAAGTTGCTGCACATTGAATATGTACATCGTTTCACCTACCGTGATAATCCGGGTATCAATAAAAACGGTGTCCGCTTCATGGTATTAATGGCATTCTAAGAATTATGCAACCTTTAGCAGAGCGATTACGCCCCAAAACATTAGACGAATATATCGGTCAGAAACATTTAGTAGGACCGGGTGCTATCTTGCGAAAGATGATTGACGCAGGACGCATCTCCTCCTTTATCCTCTGGGGACCTCCCGGAGTAGGCAAAACTACATTGGCACAAATCATTGCCAATAAGCTGGAAACCCCGTTTTATACTTTAAGCGCAGTGACTTCGGGGGTAAAGGATGTGCGTGAAGTGATAGACCGTGCCAAAAGCAACCGATTCTTCTCCCAGTCCAGCCCTATACTATTCATCGATGAAATCCATCGATTCAGTAAATCACAACAGGATTCTTTGTTGGGAGCTGTAGAGAACGGAACCGTCACACTGATCGGAGCAACAACGGAAAATCCGTCGTTCGAGGTTATCCGTCCGCTTCTGTCCCGCTGCCAGCTCTATGTACTCAAATCGCTGGAGAAGGAAGATTTGCTGGAACTCCTGCAACGTGCCATCACTACGGATACTGTACTGAAAGAACGTAAAATCGAACTAAAAGAAACAACTGCCATGCTGCGTTTCTCCGGTGGAGACGCACGCAAACTCCTTAATATATTAGAGCTGGTCGTTGAATCCGAAGCTGAAGACACCGTTGTGATCACTGATGAAATGGTGACCGAACGATTACAACAAAACCCGTTGGCATACGATAAAGACGGGGAAATGCATTATGATATTATCTCAGCCTTCATCAAGTCTATTCGCGGCAGTGATCCGGACGGAGCAATCTATTGGCTTGCCCGTATGGTGGAAGGCGGTGAAGATCCGGCTTTCATTGCCCGCCGACTGGTTATTTCGGCCTCTGAAGATATCGGCTTGGCAAATCCCAATGCCTTGCTTCTTGCTAATGCCTGTTTCGATACATTGATGAAAATCGGATGGCCCGAAGGAAGAATTCCTTTAGCTGAAACAACCATATATCTGGCAACCAGCCCTAAGAGCAATTCAGCGTATAATGCCATTAATGATGCACTGGAGTTGGTTCGCTCGACAGGTAATCTACCTGTCCCATTACACTTGCGCAATGCACCTACGAAGCTGATGAAGCAATTAGGCTATGGACAAGAGTACAAGTATGCTCACAATTATGAAGGGAATTTTGTGAAACAACAGTTCCTTCCGGACGAATTGAAAGACAAACGTATCTGGAAACCGCAGAATAATCCGGCAGAACAGAAACATGCCGAACGGATGATACAACTGTGGGGAGACAAGTTCAAAAAAGACGTATAACATATTATTAATATAAAATCGAAATGAAAATTATTATTTTAGATGGTTTTGCAGCCAATCCCGGCGACTTGTCTTGGGAAGGGATAAAAGCCTTAGGAGAATGCGTGATTTACGACCGTACTGCTCCCGAAGAAGTATTAGAACGTGCAGCCGGAGCTGAAGTACTCCTGACTAATAAAGTAATCATTAATGCAGAGCACATGGCTGCACTGCCCGAATTGAAATATATCGGTGTATTAGCTACCGGATACAATGTAGTTGATACAGTTGCAGCTAAAGAACGGGGTATTGTTGTCACTAACATACCTTCATACAGTACAGCTTCCGTTGCCCAAATGGTATTTGCGCACATATTGAATATCAGCCAGCAAGTGCAACACCATTCGGAAGAAGTGCATAAAGGCCGTTGGACGAACAGCAAAGATTTCTGTTTCTGGGACACGCCGCTGATAGAATTGAGAGATAAGAAAATAGGTCTGGTCGGATTGGGAAATACCGGATATACAACAGCACGTGTTGCCATAGGTTTTGGTATGCAAGTGTATGCGTTGACTTCAAAGTCTCATTTCCAGTTACCACCTGAAATCAAGAAGATGGATTTAGACCAACTTTTCAGCGAATGTGATATTATCAGTTTACATTGCCCGCTTACTCCGGAGACACATGAGATGGTTAATGCCCGTCGTCTTGCCATGATGAAGCCAACAGCTATCTTAATCAATACCGGGCGCGGACCGCTAATCAATGAACAAGATTTGGCAGATGCTCTGAACAGTGGTAAGATTTTTGCAGCAGGAGTAGACGTACTCTCAACCGAACCTCCCCATGCTGATAACCCGTTGCTGACAGCCAAGAACTGTTACATCACTCCACATATTGCATGGGCAACCCTAGAAGCCCGCGAAAGATTGATGAACATTGCAATCAGCAATCTACAAGCATACATCGCCGGAACACCGGAAAATGTAGTCAAATAGGTAAGAATAAAAAACCGTTTTTCTATCCAGTCCGACATTAAAACAAAAAGTCGGCTGCGCAATAATATTACTATTGCGCAGCCAACTCTCAATTCTCAACTTTCAACTCTCAACTTAATAAGAGTGTCCTCCCTCGTCCATCTCTTTTTCCGTTATCTTATGACGGTCGATACTACGCCAAGCATAGAATATATAAGCTATCACAAACGGGACAAGTATAGAAACATAGGCCATCGTCTTTAAAGTAAACTCACTAGAACAACTGTTAGCCAAAGTCAATGAGCTTTGCAGGTCCGTATAAGACGGATAATAAGCAGTATTATTATATCCTGCCACCAACAGCAAGGACAAAACAGTCAATACCGTCCCAATTCCTGTAAACCAGATACCCTTATCAAAAGTCTTTCTAAGCAACGTCTTGCCAATACCGAAGAGTACCAACACCACTCCTATCAGGAATAAGATCAAAACTACGGGCATTTCGATAAAGTTCATGAAATATTTAAAAGGTTGCATATAAACCTCCTGTGTATCCGGATTCACGGCAAAGCCATCAGAAACCAATGTACGAATCACAAATGTCAAGAAGAATACAAGAAACAGAATCGTATTATTCTGCACCGCACGACGACATTTATCCGTCAGTTCCTTGTCCGCAATATTATTAATGAAGTAAAGCGCACCCAGCACACGGGCAAGGAAGAATACTGCTAATCCAAGAATAACATTCCAGATATTTGTCAGTGCATCCAATCCATGCCAGCCATTCCCCCAATGACTGATTACCGGCATAACAGTATCCGTCATATTAGCTTTATTGATATAGAAATCGGAACCTGTGAAGAAAGTCGCCACAGCTCCGCCAAGCAACAACGGCCCTACTACTCCATTAATCACCAGAAAAGTCTGATATGTCTTTTTGCCCAACAGATTTCCCGCCTTGCTCTGAAATTCATAACTGACAGCCTGCAATACAAAGCTGAAAAGAATAATCATCCAAAGCCAATAAGCTCCACCGAAACTTGTACTATAAAACAATGGAAAAGAAGCAAAGAAAGCCCCTCCGAACGTGACCAGTGTAGTAAATGTAAACTCCCACTTACGACCGGTAGAATTCACCATCATTTTCCGGTGTTCTTCCGTCTTACCGAGACAGAACAACAAAGAATTACCTCCTTGCACAAACAATAAAAACACGAGGATAGCTCCCAGCAAGGAAACGACAAGCCACCAATATTGTTGTAGAAATATATACATAGCCTTTACAATTAATGATTAGTATTCATATTATCTCCCGTATCCGGTCCTTTCTTGATAGCCTTCACCATAATTCCGGTACCGGCAATCAACATTACAGTAAACAGGAACAGGAAAATAAAGAAAGTAGTCTGTACGGAACCCACATCAAGTTTGGAAATAGCAGCCGTCGTAGGCAGCATATCACGAATCGCCCAAGGCTGACGGCCACACTCGGCAACCACCCATCCCGCTTGTCCGGCAATGTATCCCAAAGGAATAGTAAGCAAAGCGACCCAATGCATCCAGCGCATCTTACTCAAATCTTTCTTATAGACAAAGAACAATACTACAATAAAGAACAAAATAAAATATCCTCCGAGAATTACCATGACACGGAACGCATAAAAATTCAAAGGAACATTCGGAACCAACTGATTCACATCTTTAATATACCCATATCCAAAATAGGGGATATTCTCCTGCAACACTTTATATGCCACTTGCGCGTCCTCTTCATGACCTGCACTCTTTGCCGCACGATAGGCTGCCAATGCCCCAATAGCCGTTTTCCCGCGTTCTATCTTCTCGGCTGCCGAGAGAGCCGTCGTACCGTCCTTCATTTGATAACCGCCTTCAATAATGTTTGTGATTCCCGGAACGTAACCATCCGCATCACGTTCCGCCAGAAAAGAAAGCAGACTCGGTATCTCAAAACGGAAGAGGAAAGGTTCTTTCCCATCATCATAAGTTTCCTTTTCAGGGTTAAGCACTCCTATTCCTACCAGTCCTACATTCGTTCCACCCTCATACAGGCCTTCCACGGCAGCCAGCTTCATCGGCTGTGTCTGTGCAATCTGATAACCGGAACCGTCTCCTGTCCAAGCGGCGAGTAACGATGCCACTAGTCCGAAGATAGCACCGATTTTTATGCTCGCAAGTGCAAACTCACGATTACGTTTCTTCAACAAATACCAGCAACTAATGCCGACCACGAACACACCGCCCAACACCCAACCGGACAATACGGTATGGAAGAACTTGTTGACAGCCACAGGTGATGTAGCCACAGCCCAGAAATCTACCATCTCGTTACGCACCGTATCGGGATTGAACTCCATTCCTACCGGATGTTGCATCCATGCATTGGCCACCAGAATCCACCAAGCGGAAATAGTTGCTCCCAATCCCGTCAACCAGGTAGAAGCCAGATGGAAGCGTTTGCTCACTTTTCCCCAACCGAAAAACATCACAGCTATAAATGTGGCTTCCATGAAGAATGCCAAAATCCCTTCAATCGCCAACGGTGCTCCGAAAATGTCACCAACAAACCACGAATAATTACTCCAGTTTGTACCGAATTCAAATTCCAGAATCAAACCGGTCGCTACACCAATAGCGAAGTTGATACCGAAAAGCTTCATCCAGAACTGAGCAGTCTTTTTCCAGAATTCATTTCCTGTTTTATAATACAGCGTCTCCATGATTCCCATCACCACTGCCAGTCCAAGTGTAAGCGGAACAAAAATCCAATGATACATAGCTGTCATCGCAAATTGGGCTCTCGACCAATCGATCAGCGAGGTGTCAATACTTTCAATCATAATCTTATGTTGTTTAAGAGTTAAAAATCAATCGGTTTCTCCGGAAGGGCACGTTCTATCAGTTCATTGCCCACATACGCTCCTTTTTCAGCCTCCGTAGGGTGATCACCAAGAAAATTCGGGAAAAAGAATAATTTGAGGATAAAGAACATGACGAATAATTTCAAAAGGATAATAACCCACAATGTACGACCAAGTGTCATACTGCGGAAACCTTCCAAATAAAAGTTCCAAACGGCAAGCAGTGCATTCTTCATATATCGTCGTTAGAATTTGTAATGAGTACAAATATACAATATTTATAATAAAAACAAACAAATCCCCCGAATTGTTGCGAGATTTATTGTGTTTTTCCCGGCTAATCTCCCTATCGACAGAAAAAAATCATTTAACGGTAAAATTCAATGATCCGTCTATCACTTTTGCCGCTAATATAATATGTACGTACCTTCGTTACCAATAAATCAATAGAAGTATGAATATGATAAATGTAAGAAGATTGGCAGTGATGACATTTCTTGGTGCAGGTATGCTTTCCGACATATCTGCACAAGATTTTTCGTTGCAAGCCGATACGTTAAATGAAGCCAGACTCCCCGCTCAATGGGATTTGCAATCTTGCATCGACTATGCTTTGGAACAGAATATTACGATTCGCAAGAACCGTGTGACTGCGGAAAGCACACAGATTGACGTAAAGACTGCCAAAGCGGCTTTATTTCCCAGCCTTTCGTTCTCTACCAGCCAGCAAGTAGTGAATCGCCCCTATCAGGAGACGAGCAGCCGGGTGAGTGGCAGCGAAATCATCAGCAGCAACAGTAAAACAAGTTACAACGGCAACTATGGCCTGAATGCCTCGTGGACCATATACAACGGCAGTAAGCGACTCAAAACTCTCAAACAGGAACGGCTGAACAACCAGGTAGCCGAATTGGATATAGCTACTTCGGAGAATACGATTAAAGAGTCGATTGCACAAATTTATATCCAGATTCTTTATGCCGCCGAATCCGTCAGGGTGAATGAAAACACACTGCAAGTCTCCATTGCCCAACGTGATCGCGGACAGGAACTTCTCAATGCCGGAAGTATTGCCAAAAGTGACTTCGCACAGTTAGAGGCTCAGGTAAGCACAGACCGTTATCAACTTGTCACAGCGCAAGCCACCTTACAAGATTACAAATTGCAACTGAAACAATTGCTCGAACTAGACGGAGAGAATGAAATGAACGTCTACCTCCCTAACCTGTCCGATGAAAACGTACTGGCTCCGTTACCTGCCAAAAAGGATGTCTATGTAAGCGCCCTTGCCATCCGTCCCGAAATCGAGGCAAGTAAGTTGAATGTAGAGGCTTCCGAACTAGGCATTGATATTGCCAAATCGAGTTACTTCCCCACTATCAGCCTCAGCGCAGGCATCGGCACAAACCATACAAGTGGAAGCGATTTCACTTTCGGCGAACAAGTGAAAAACGGATGGAGTAATTCTATCGGATTGTCTGTCAGTGTACCTATCTTTAATAACCGCCAGACGAAAAGTGCTGTACAAAAAGCTAGACTGCAACGCGAAACGAATATGCTTTCCTTACTTGACGAACAAAAAGCCCTCTATAAGACCATCGAAAGTCTTTGGTTGGACGCAAACAGCGCACAACAACGTTATGCGGCAGCCAACGAAAAGCTGAGAAGTACGCAGATCAGCTATGACCTGATCAGCGAACAGTTCAATCTGGGTATGAAAAATACAGTGGAACTCCTCACCGAAAAGAATAACCTGCTACAAGCTCAACAAGAGCAACTTCAGGCTAAATATATGGCCATACTGAACACACAGTTACTGAAATTCTATCAAGGAGACAAATTGACATTATAAATCAACAAACGTATATTAATTAAAAGCATCATAAACGAATGAAAACGAAAAAGATTATCCTAATCGCCGTGGCAGTCATTGTGGTAGTAGGTATAGGAATCTGGTTCTTCACCGGTTCACCCGCCAAGCATAAAGTCACGTATGCTACCGTCGCTGTCAGCAAAGGCGATATTTCAAATTCGGTAACTGCTACCGGAACGATAGAGCCGGTGACGGAAGTCGAAGTCGGTACACAGGTATCGGGTATCATCGACAAGATTTATGTAGATTATAACTCGACAGTCACCAAAGGACAATTGATTGCCGAAATGGACCGCGTCACACTGCAAAGTGAATTGGCTTCACAACAAGCGACATACGACGGTGCGAAAGCCGAATATGAATATCAGAAGAAAAACTATGAACGTAGCAAAGGCTTGCACGAAAAATCACTCATCAGCGACACGGATTTCGAACAAGCCCTCTACAACTATCAGAAGGCTAAGAGCAGCTATGACAGCAGTAAGGCTTCTCTCGCAAAGGCAGAGCGTAACTTATCATACGCTACCATCACTTCGCCTATCGACGGAGTTGTTATCAGCCGTGATGTGGAAGCCGGACAGACTGTCGCTTCCGGATTCGAGACACCTACCCTGTTCACTATCGCTGCGGACTTGACGCAAATGCAGGTAGTGGCCGATGTGGATGAAGCCGATATAGGTGGCGTAGAAGAAGGACAGCGTGCCAGTTTTACGGTGGACGCATATCCTAATGATACCTTTGAGGGCGTTGTGACTCAGATTCGTTTGGGCGATGCAAGCAGTACCAGCAGTACAAGTACCAGCAGTAGCACGGTGGTTACTTATGAAGTGGTAATCTCCGCTCCCAATCCCGATTTGAAACTGAAACCACGTCTGACGGCCAATGTCACCATCTATATCCTTGACAAAAAAGACGTACTTTCCGTACCGAACAAAGCATTGCGTTTCGTACCCGAAAAACCCTTAATCGGTGCTAATGACATCGTAAATGACTGTGAAGGTGAACATAAACTTTGGACACGCGAAGGAAATACATTCACTGCCCATCCGGTAGAGATAGGAATCAGTAACGGTATGTCGACGGAAATTATCAGTGGTATCTCCGAAGGCACTAAAATTGTGACGGAAGCTACTATCGGTGCCATGCCGGGCGAAAATATGGAAGCCGGACCCAACCAACAGAGCGGAGGAGAAAGAAGCCCGTTCATGCCTGGCCCTCCGGGAAGTAAGAAGAAAAACAACAAGTGACAAACACCATGAAGAAAGTAATTGAAATACAAAATATCAAGCGTAACTTTCAGGTAGGTGACGAAACCGTCCATGCGTTACGAGGTGTTTCGTTCACCATTCACGAAGGGGAGTTTGTCACTATCATGGGTACTTCCGGTTCGGGAAAATCTACGTTACTGAATATTCTGGGTTGTCTGGATACTCCGACGAGCGGTGAATATCTGCTCAGCGACATACCCGTCCGCACTATGAGCAAGCCTCAACGTGCGGTCTTGCGGAACAGGAAAATCGGATTCGTGTTCCAAAACTATAACTTGTTGCCCAAAACAACGGCTGTAGAAAACGTAGAACTGCCACTTATGTACAACTCTTCCGTCAGTGCCGCCGAACGCCGTCGCCGTGCCATCGAATCTCTGCAGGCCGTAGGATTAGGTGACCGTCTGGAACACAAATCAAACCAGATGTCCGGTGGACAGATGCAACGGGTGGCCATTGCACGTGCATTGGTCAACAACCCGGCAGTGATTCTTGCCGACGAAGCGACCGGAAACCTCGATAGCCGTACCTCTTTTGAGATACTCGTACTGTTTCAGAAACTTCATGCAGAGGGACGTACGATTATCTTTGTGACACATAATCCCGAACTTTCGCAATATAGCAGCCGGAATATCCGTCTGCGTGACGGGCAGGTTATCGAGGATACTGCCAATCCGAAAATTCTGTCTGCCGCCGAAGCGCTGGCTGCATTGCCAAAGAATGACGAGGATTAATTAATGTGATAAGGAGTAATGAAGTTATAAGAAGCAATTCATGTGATAAGGAACAATGAAGTTATAAGATAATATGCTTAGAGCATCACGCCAACATTTTACAGTCTCATAACTTTATAACCTTATAATAGCCTTATACCTTCAGAACTCCATTAATAACTCCATAACTTTATAAACATGAATGGAACTAATTTACTAAAGATAGCTCTCCGGGCATTGGCGAACAACAAGCTGCGTGCTTTCCTCACCATGCTTGGTATCATCATCGGTGTCGCTTCCGTCATCACGATGCTCGCTATCGGTCAGGGATCGAAGCGAAGCATCCAGCAACAGATATCGGAGATGGGATCGAACATGATCATGATCCATCCGGGAGCCGACAGACGGGGTGGTGTCCGGCAAGACCCTTCGGCCATGCAGACGTTGAAGCTGACCGACTATGAGGCCTTGCGCGATGAGACCAATTTCCTATCCGCCATCAGCCCCAATGTGTCTTCGTCGGGACAGCTTATCGCGGGTAACAACAACTACCCGTCATCCGTCAGCGGTGTCGGGCTGGAGTATCTCGACATCCGTCAGCTGAGTGTAGAAAGTGGAGATATGTTTACGGAAGCCGACATACAAAGTTCGGCTAAGGTCTGCGTGATCGGTAAAACGATTGTAGACAACCTCTTTCCGGACGGAAGCGATCCGATAGGGAAAATCATCCGCTTCAACAAGATACCGTTCCGGGTGGTCGGTGTGCTCAAAGCCAAAGGGTACAACTCTATGGGACAGGATCAGGACAATATCGTACTGGCTCCTTACACCACCGTAATGAAACGATTGCTTGCCGTCACCTATCTTCAGGGTGTCTTTGCTTCTGCCCTATCGGAAGACATGACCGAGTATGCTACCGATGAAATCACGGAAATCCTGCGGCGCAACCATAAGTTGAAAGCTTCGGACGAAGACGATTTCACCATCCGTACCCAACAGGAGTTGAGTACGATGCTAAACTCTACCACCGATCTGATGACCACCCTGCTCGCCTGTATTGCCGGAATATCTCTGGTAGTGGGCGGTATCGGTATCATGAATATCATGTATGTATCCGTCACGGAACGTACCCGTGAAATCGGTCTGCGTATGTCCGTCGGCGCACGTGGGGTTGATATTCTGAGCCAGTTCCTCATCGAGGCTATCATGATCAGTATTACGGGAGGTCTTATCGGAGTCATCATAGGCTGCGGAGCCAGCTGGATCGTGAAGAGCGTGGCACACTGGCCTATCTTCATCCAACCTTGGAGTGTCTTCCTTTCTTTCGCTGTCTGCACCGTCACCGGAGTCTTCTTCGGATGGTATCCTGCAAAGAAAGCAGCAGATTTAGACCCGATAGAGGCTATCAGATACGAATAAAAAACTATCTTTGTCTTTATGAAACAAAGCCTAACATCCGCACGTCGTCCCCTGGAAGCACTGATACACATTATCGGCTGGGGGATTATGTTCGGTTTTCCGTTCTTCTTTGTAGAGCGTGAAAACGGAAACATCAACTGGATGGCATACGTACGCCATTCTGCCGTACCGTTGTCTTTCATGATCGCGTTCTACGTCAACTACTTCCTGCTGGTTCCCCGATACCTTTTCCAGAGCCAGACCAAGAGGTATATTACTTACAACATCCTCCTGTTGTGTGTCATCGGTCTGATGCTGCACCTTTGGCGGAGTCTGACATTCGATCCTTCCTTTGTTCCCAAGCCTCACCGGTCGGGTGGTCCTCCGGGATGGCTGTTCTTTGTCAGAGATATGCTGAGTCTCGTCTTCACCATTGGACTGAGTGCCGCCATACGTATGA
>ERZ791645.1336-NODE-1336-length-16107-cov-3.661600_pt1 | contig 16107 bp, 12 predicted proteins | sample MGYA00509939_ERZ791645 | MGnify/ENA primary metagenome ERZ791645 (study PRJEB30046, sample SAMN00715249) | human gut metagenome | study: EMG produced TPA metagenomics assembly of the A metagenome-wide association study of gut microbiota in type 2... | reverse complement strand
CTCTATGTGAAAGGACGACTTTTATGATTCATTACTTTGACGCTTCCCGCTTAACTGCTGTTGATTCGATATGTTTCCACCTGAATATACTGCTAAAAAAATATGTACTTCCCGGTCAGCCTGTCATTGTAATGTGCATTGGCAGTGACCGTTCTACCGGTGACAGTTTAGGTCCGCTTGTCGGCTATAAGTTGTCTAAATTTACGTTTGAAAATGTACATGTTTACGGCTGTCTGCAGTCACCGATTCATGCAGCTAACCTTTCTGCCGCCATTGATAAAATCCGTAGGCAACACTCGCGCCCTTTTATCATCGCCTTAGATGCATCTCTTGGCAAAAAAGAACACATCGGTTTTATCACCATCGGGACAGGTCCTTTAAAACCGGGACTTGGGGTTAAAAAAAGGCTGCCCGAAGTAGGAGATATCCATATTACCGGCATTGTAAACAATTCCGGCGCTACAGATCATGTCCTGCTTCAGACAACCCGTTTATCCATGATTATGACACTGGCAGATACGATTACTGCTGCGCTGGTTCAGACATTTCTTACAAATGCTTCTCCCGATACACTGCAAGTGCCTGCGCAACCGTTGCTGCACCGCCAGATATCATAACCTGTTTTAATTCCGTCAGTTTTTCAACTGTCACATATTCTTTCCCAAGATATGCTTCATAATTCGATGAAATATAGATGCGCTGTTCCTTTATCAGATTTTCCAGCTTTAAGTTCTCGGCTGATTTTTTATCCAGCTCTGCCTTCATTGCATTAATCCGCTCATTCTCCCTGCCTTCGATTTCTGCAATGATATCCGGCTTCACCGTCATTTCAAAATCTTCCAGCGCCTTTTCCTTTTCCTGTTCAATACGCTTCATATCTTCTCGGATTTCGTTCATTTTGTCATCGAACTCATGAAGTCCATACATTTCTTCATTACTGTCCGTTTTGATATTTTTTGCAATCTTCTTCATCTTTTTGTGGTTGCTGCGTATCTGTTCTTTGAGTTTTTTTGCCATGTCAATCGTTTCCGCATGACGTACAAGCGTCTTTTCCACAATCATCTTATTGGTAAAGGACTGGATTAAAATTACTACAACATAGTACAAAATCATTCCCCACAACGGAAACTGTGGTATTACGCTTAACAAAAAAGGAACTGCCGCATATACTAATGCGATACACAACAGGTAAATCAATACATCTGTCATGCGCTTTGTTCTGTAAAGTGCAATATAAATGCGGCTGTTACAAAACATCGGTATGTTTTCCTGTGCAAATGCATCTTTTACCTGATTTTTTAATGCTTCATTTTCCTTATGGATATGTGCTGTTTCCGCGGCAATGCGTTCTTTTACGCCTGCCAGCTTTGCTTTATCCCTCTTGTTTTGGACTTCCTTTAACTTTTCCCTGTCACCTGCGATTGCCTTGTCAAAGCCTGCGCAGACTGCATCCGAACTATCTTTGACTCTGCTGTCAATTTCATCCTGTACAGCCTGCTGTGCTTCTTTTGTGTTCTTTGCAATATCCCCGATGCTTTCAGCCAGTCTGCCCTGCCGCTCGATGGTTTCTTTATGCACATTTAAATCATTTATCATCTGGTCAAGAACATTTACATCACCAGCCAGTATATTCTGCTCTGCCATCATTTTCTCCATTCTTACACGTTACTTTATGGATTAAACGTCTATTACTGATGGTTCCGATAGAAATTAATCAGACATCCATCAAGAATAATCTGTCTTTCATCATCTGTAAGTTCACCAAGACGCAGTGTAAATTCTTTCATTTCTTTATTTACAACATATGCCTTTACTTCCGAAGTCTTTTCCTTTACTGCCTTTGCAATTTCAGGAATAAAGATATAATCTCCATTTGTAAACGGAAGACCGCCTTCATCAATAATAAATGGAAGCATACCCCAGTTAATCAGATTTGAACGGTATCTCTTTGTAGCGTATTCATTTGCGATATTTGCCCATCCGCCGAGAACCTTCTGACAGGATGCTGCCTGTTCTCTTGCTGAACCGTCGCCCGGTTTTACCGCAAAGATAGTGCTTCCGACACCGACATTTTCCTTACATACGTCATAAGTTTCTTTAATCTTGTGCATAATATCACGCAGCTCCGGTAAAGCTTCGCCCATGCACTGTCCGGCTTCTCTTGCTTTTTCTGCCTTCTGTACTTCCTTTGCACGGCCAACATATGCTGGGTCTTTTCTGGATAATGCAAACTCCGCAAGTCCTAACGGGTTAGAACGGAACGAAGAAGTTTCTCCGGAAGGAATCAGTTCATCTGTTGTTGTAACAGGGTCGTGAATTTCTGAAACCACTTTAATAATCAGATTTTCAGGTAATGCAACCATTTCCGGCCAGTCTTTGATGTTTGGTCCAAACTGGATTTCAACGGAAGGATCTGCTACACCCTTGCTGTCAAAGACACGGTTTGCGTAAATATTTTTATCGAAGAAGTACTTCGGTTTGCTAAAGTTCACATCCACATCGGTTGCGGCTGTCAAAAATCCCTTGTTTGCGGCTGTTGCTGCGATCGAACGTGCATCCATCAGCGCAACGGAGGCAACCTGTCCCTTCTGTACCTTGGAGCCTTCACGGTTCGGGAAGTTTCTGGTGGAGTGGCGGATGGAAAATGCGTTGTTTGCCGGTGTATCGCCAGCGCCAAAGCACGGTCCGCAGAATGCCGTCTTAACGATCGCACCTGTCTCCATCAGGGATGCAACTGCACCATTCTTTACTAACTCCATATAGATCGGCGTACTTGCCGGATATACGCTTAACGTAAACTCATCCGGTCCGATGCTCGCACCCTTTAAGATGTCTGCTGCATCACAGATATTCTCAAATCCACCGCCTGCGCAGCCTGCGATGATACCCTGATCTACATAGAGTTTTCCATCTCTTACTTTGCTCTTTAAGTCAAGCTTAACTGCTCCGTCAAAGCTTACCTCTGCGCGTTTCTCGCAGTCGTCTAAGATATCCATCAGGTTTGCATTTAACTCTTCGATCGTGTAAGTGTTGCTCGGATGGAATGGCATTGCGATCATCGGTTTGATCTTTGAAAGGTCGATCTCGATCATTCCGTCATAATATGCCACGCTGCCCGGATTCAACTCTTTGTAATCCTGTGGTCTGCCGTGGATCGCATAAAACTCTTTTACTTTGTCATCTGTTTTCCAGATGGAAGAAAGACATGTCGTCTCTGTGGTCATAACGTCCACGCCGATTCTGAAATCAACGCTTAAATTTGCAACACCTGGTCCGACAAACTCCATGACTTTATTCTTTACATAACCTTTATCAAACACTTCTCCGATAATGGCAAGTGCAATATCCTGCGGTCCAACACCTTTCATCGGTGTACCTGTCAGATAAACGCCGATCACGCCCGGCATATCGATATCATAAGTTTTATTTAAAAGCTGTTTTACAAGCTCCGGTCCACCCTCACCGACTGCCATGGTGCCAAGTGCGCCATAACGTGTGTGGGAATCAGAACCAAGGATCATCGCTCCGCCAGCCGCAAGCATCTCGCGTGCAAACTGATGAATGACTGCCTGATGAGGCGGTACATAAACCCCGCCGTATTTCTTTGCACAGGTTAAACCAAACATGTGATCATCCTCGTTGATCGTACCTCCGACTGCACAGAGGCTGTTGTGGCAGTTCGTCAGCACATATGGGATCGGGAACTTCTCTAATCCTGATGCTCTTGCTGTCTGGATGATTCCGACGAATGTGATATCGTGGGATGTCAGCTTGTCAAACTTGATCTGAAGTTTGTCCATATTGCCAGATGTATTATGATTTTTTAAGATACCATAAGCAATCGTATTTTCTGCCGCCTGCTCTTTGGTCACTGCTGCCCCGGTCTTTTTTACGACCTCTTCGATGGCATTTGCACCGTCCGGTACCAGTTCATTTCCATTTACGAGATATACACCGCTATCGTATAATTTCATGGTTTCCTCCATTCTTTTGCCCATTTTCTATTAGATCCATTGTTTAAAATTATATAGACAGCATCAGCAAAAATCAAGTACTTTTACACGTTAAACCGAAAGCATTGGAAAGCGCATGCCCTATCTGCTGAAAACAGCCGTAAATTTACTCTCTTATTCATCCGTATCTATTGTTTCCCTGTACATCGGGAATGTGATCGAAGCCTTAAACAGATCTCCGTCCACCCCGATGAAAAAGATGCCGCCCATAAGCTGTGTCAGACTCTTTGCAATGGAAAGCCCCAGTCCGCTTCCCTCGGTCGTTCTTGAGGCATCCCCACGGATAAAACGCTCTGTCAGATCTCCCGCATTACTGTTTTCCAACGCAAGGGAACGCTCCGAAACATTTTTGATGGAAAATGTCACTTTTTCCTCCAGTACATGCACATCCACATAAACTCTTGTTTTTTCCAGCGCATATTTTGCAACATTATTATAAAGGTTTTCGATGACACGGTAGAGCTGTCTGCCGTCCGCAAGGATCATCACTTCCGTTTTCGGGAGTTTGGTGACGATTGTAAGCTCTTTCGCCTCAAATTTTTCATTAAACTCGCCTGCCGTCTGATAGATCAGCTCCACTAAGTCAATCTTTTGCATATCCAGTTTGACATTTCCGGATGTAATACGCGATGTCTCAACCAGATCCTCCGTCAGCTGCTTTAACCGCTGTGACTTGGCATCCAGGATTCGGATATAACCATTCACCCGTTCATTATCAATATGTTCCAGTTTGATCAGATTGACATAATTAATGATCGAGGTCAGCGGTGTTTTGATGTCATGTGAAACATTCGTGATCAGGTCTGCCTTCATGCGCTCATTTTTCGTACTGTCATCCACCGCATGCAAAAGACCGCTGCCAATATTATTGATCGCTTCGGCAAGTTTTTTATCCTCACCATGCAGTCCTTCTGTGTCGATCTTGTTGCTTAGCACACCTTCCGTAATTTTTTCCACGCCTTCATATACCTGATAATGTTCCACTGCAGAACGCAGCAGGAGATATGCCTCCATGCCGCTGAAGATTAAAAGCAGTACCAGACAGATTACCCGGTGGTAATAAAAAGCTCCCATCGCAAGCACGAAACAGACGATCATGTGGACTGCAAAGACAACCAGCACGCTCACCGTCACCGTCCGTTTTTCAAAAAACTTGTCCATCCCTTTTACAAACCAGCAGACAAGGCTGTTTTCCCACATCACTTCCGCCTTCATCCGGCGCACCATGCTCAGATAAAAAATGAGAAACAGTACATCAATCAATAGACTGACCGTTCCCGATGCGACCAACAGTCCCGACACGTTCCACGTTTTATTATTTACATGGGACAAAAGCATGATGAGCTCACTGGTTGCTGCAATAAATACGGCGGTCACGATCTCTGTTTTTATCCGGTCCACAAAATTAAGATGAACTCCTTCTTCCCCATCTCTGTGTCCGGTTGCAAGTGTCAGATATACAAGACTTAATACCCATCCCATCAGACTGACCAGCGCAGCAACAATACTGACTTTGATCCACGGATGCAGTCTTACATACTCCATCTCGGCATCATACAGATCGTCTTTTGCCGTCAGATCCGTATCCACTCCGATCACAAGCACCACATTTTCCAGTGGCAGATACATCTGGTTATTATAACTGTCAAAAAAGTAATTCTCCATGCCGCGGATATCCGTTCCAAATTCCTTTTTCTCCATATCATAGATCAGATAATCCCCCATGGTCTTTGCCTCCATGAGAACAGTCTGTGTATCAAACTCCTGGCCTTCCACCGAATCCGGCTGATTGGTATACCACACCCCATTCTGTTTATACCAGTAACAGAAATTGGTGTCTTCACGCTTAAACTCATTTGTATACTGCAGATAACGCTTATCGTCCTCCGCACTCCGCTTATTGCCTTTTTGTAACAGATGCAGATAATCGGTCAGTTCACTGCATTTCTGCTCCATGCATTTGGTATAGTAGCCCGAATTAAAAAAATCATCTGTACCGATATCCGTTACCTGCAGAATATTTTTGCTGATCAGTGATGCCAAAAGATAGACAGCGATGGTAAGTATTACCGTAAAAAACAGGTGCAGGATCATCCCTGCCAGCTTACTGCCGTATGTGTATGATTTCTTTTCCATATGAAGTCTCCATCCCCGTGCCGGACATTATCCTGTATGCCGGCGTACGGAATCCCTCCCAGAATCAGTTCTTGTCGATCTTGTATCCAACGCCCCACACAACCTTTAAATAGCGCGGCTCCTTCGGATTGATCTCGATTTTTTCACGGATGTGGCGGATATGTACTGCCACCGTATTGTCCGCTCCGATCGCATCCTCATTCCAGATGCTCTCATAGATCTGATTAATGGAAAATACCTTTCCCTGATTTTTGACCAGTAATAAAAGGATGTTGTACTCGATCGGTGTCAGCTTTACCACTTCTCCATCCACGGTCACTTCTTTTAAATCATCATTGATCGACAATCCACCGACTGTATACACCGATGCGCTGCTCTCTGCCGCATTTCCAAGCTGGGTATAACGCCTTAACTGTGATTTGACCCTCGCTACCAGTTCAAGCGGATTAAACGGTTTCTCCACATAGTCATCTGCCCCGATGTTAAGTCCTAAAATTTTATCCGCATCCTCCGTCTTTGCAGACAAAATAATGATCGGAATGCTGCTCTCCTCACGGATTTTTAAGGTCGCACGGATTCCGTCCAGACGCGGCATCATCACATCCATGATCAGAAGATGAACCTCATTTTCTTTTAAGATCTCCAGTGCTTCTTCGCCGTCATATGCCTTTAAAATATGGTATCCTTCCTGCTGTAAATATATTTCGATCGCTTCCACGATTTCCTTATCATCATCACACACTAAAATTGTCTGCATAAGTTCCTCCATTCTTTTTGTGTCTTACTTCAAGTATTACACCAGATCTTACATTTATTTTAACAGGAAAGTTTAAATTGTTATAGAGCGGATTTCTTAATATTCCTTTAAATTCCCACTGCATATACAACATTTTCCACATTTCTTAATTTAATTTAAGAAATTGGCCTTAAATTTAAGAAATACTTTATTGCATCCTATTCATCCCCGCCTTATGATATCTTTCGTACCCGTACTGGTACACACAGGAATTCCGTAGATTTTCCACAGTTTTCCCGTAAATAAAATAAGTTTTACACAAAACGGAGGATAGTGTGAAAAATACATTTTTCACACGCAAGATTTGTGCTTACGCACAAACTTGATATGCGCAAAAGACATCGCAGGAATGGAGGATTCTTATGAAAAAAAATGTGCACACTGCAGGCAAAAGCAGAAAGCAGAAAAAAATCATGCTCCTTCTACTGGAGCTGCTGATCATCCTGCTCCTCGCCATTGCCCTTTTTATCACAACCAAATTATCAAAAATTGAAAAGAATAAGCTGGACATGAACGACGTTTCCATCAATGACGATCTCTCCGATGAGACAAAAGAAGCGATGGCTCATTACAAAACGATCGCACTCTTCGGACTCGACAACCGTTCCAACGGCAGCCTCTCCAAAGGAAACAGCGACGTTATCATGTTGGCAAACATCGATACGAAACAGCATACCATCAATCTGGTATCTGTTTACCGTGATTCTTATTTAGATACCGGAAACGGCACTTACCAGAAATGCAACGCAGCCTACGCAAAGGGCGGACCGGAACAGGCACTGTCCATGTTAAATACCAATCTTGATCTTGCAATCACCGACTATGTAACCGTCGACTTCAATGCGATCATTGAATGTGTCGACCTGTTAGGCGGTGTCGACATCACGATCACCGATGATGAGGCAAGTCTGATGATCGGTTATATGAAAGAATTAAATGAACTGACCGGACACAATTCCACACCACCTGCCTCCGGCGGAACTTACACCTTAGACGGCGTACAAGCATGCGCCTACGCACGAATCCGTTATGGCGGCGGTGATGACTACCGCAGAACCGAACGCCAGCGTACTGTTTTGACCGCAATGATGCAGAAAGCGCAGAAATCCAACATTCTGACACTCAACAAACTGATCAACGCAGCTTTTGGGGACATTCAGACCAGTTTTTCCAACACGGATCTCCTTGCCCTTGCCACAAAAGTTTTCAGTTATGACATTGGAGATACAACCGGTTTTCCATATGAAAAAACAACGCACAAATATGATAAGATCGGCGATGTTGTCATTCCGTGCGATCTTGCTTCTAACGTTACACAATTACATCAGTTTTTATTTAATGATGAAAATTATACCCCATCTGCAACAGTTCTTTCAAACAGCCAGCAGATCATCTCTAATACAGGATATAAACAGGGAGACGGCCATTAAGGCTGTCTCCCTGTTTTGTCAGTCAATTTCCCAGTTCATTTATTTTTTCCCTGATGGCGTCCATTTGTCCGGCCACATCCTGTATGGACTGCTCTATCTTTCTTTTCCGTCTTTTTACCAGCAGTCCCCATTGTAAAAACAATACTCCATCGATGATAAGATACAACACCGGCAGACTGATCCGTTTCCCTGCTACATACCCGATAAAGACATACAGGATCATTGGATTTATGACCGCAATGGAAATCATCGTTGTCAGGTCACTTCTGCGTCCCGTAAAAACATACAGGCTTTCCCATTTTTTGTGAAACTCTTTTTCCTCCGGCTTCTCTAACATCACATTCTCCTTTTACTCTTTATGATGTCTGGAGAAGAAAGAATGTTTCTCCGGTTTCTTCTCGCCGGAAGCTTCCCCGCCCTCTTTCCAGTGGAAATATTCCGCATCCAGATTGACATTGACATTTACCTCTGCTTTTGGCGCAGCTTCCTCTGGCGTATCTTCGGGAATTTCTTCGGGCAGTTCATTTTCCGGCACGATTCCTGCCTTTTCAAAATACTCCTGGTTGATCTTAATCTCGGGTTTGATCGCAGAATAAGGCGATGACTCTGTCTCCCCCTTTTCCTTTGCCCTTTCTTTTTCAATCTCACGGTTACGATCCTCGATCAGATTCAGATATTTGTCCGTATCAGCAAGATTCTGCAGATGTCCTTTCAGGTCTGACTGGTCTCTCCTTACAACATCTTTTTCTTTCTGAAGTTTTTCATTGGCATCCTTATAAATCTCCTGCATGGCATCCGTTGCCCTCTGCATGATTTCCTGTACATGCCGCAGTGCCTCATTGGTATACATAACAGACGCAGCATACACATCCTCCGCTTTCCCGCTGGCATCTTTTAAGATATCTTCTCCGATTTTTGCCGCCTCACGTCTTGCACGCTCCTTGCCCCGCGTTGTCAGTTCATACTCATCCAGCATCGCGTAAATGGCCTTATTTAGCTCTGCAAGCAGCTCTAACATTCTTTTTTTATCAAGGATAATTTTACTGCCAATACTGTCATAAGCTTCACTGCCTGCAAGCAATATATGCATTTGTCTTAAAATTTCTTCCGTTTTGTCCTGCGCGCTCATGGTTATTCTCCTGCTTTACTTCCGCTGCGTCTTTTTCCTGTCTGGTATTTTACTAATTTTAACACTAACCGTATCAGCAAAACAACCAGTAAAATAACGATCAATACGACTCCTGCGATCATGACGGCATATTTGTTCGGATTTTTTATTAATTTTATGAGATTGGCCGAATCATCTACCACTTTTCTTTCATGCAATCCGGCATAATATTGTGGAATATCCGCAATTCCATCTCCATTTTCATCCGGGAACGACTCCATATAATGTGCGATCGCCGTCCATGCCTTTAATTCCCCGCCATTATCTGTCAAAATCACATCTTCAAAATTTTCAATCGGTGTTCCGTCTGCCTTTTTCGGCACAACAGACAACAGTCCATACGATGTTTTCGTCACCGCAGACAGCATCTGCCCACTGTAAAGATCTGCCACCACGCGATACAGTTTATCGTCCTCTAACTCCCTGCGATTGCCATCTGCATCCAGCAGATACACGTCGGTAACACGGTTTAAGATCATACGGTGCGGATTATAAGTAAACTGCAGGCCGTACATATACAAACGTGCGGATGTCATCAGATCCGACACGGATGCGTCGATCTCTGCCACGGTTTTTAACTCTTTTCCTGTCAGATATGCCTCGATCAGCGGATAACCCGGCACACCGTCTGCACCGATTCCAAGTGAAAATGAATTGAAAACATCTTCTACTGTAATATTTCCCTTTGTGTAGGTGTCACGGATCGTTCCACTCGGCGCGATTGCCACATCCACGGGAGTGCCATTATAATCCGTACTGTTTGTGACCGCATAAGCATAGGCATCTGCGATGAGATCCCCCAGATTATGCTCGGTATGGATGTTGTGTAGATCCTCCAGGCTGTCAAATGCTACATCATTTTCCGCAAGTACCTGTTCTCTCGTAAACCCAAACTGTGCCAGATAATCGGTATCCACCGTCGCCATAAAAGAATTGATTTCTTCCTGTGTAGCAGCATTCTCTGCAATGTCCGTCTCGATTGGAGTAAGTTTATATTCTTTCATGCCCCAGCGGCCATCCGCCTTTTGTTCTAAGGATAAGGATCCTAAATACTTCCCATATTCCCCTGCGGAAACGATATAGGTATCCCCATGTACAATCGGCTCCTCTAATTTTGTATGCGTATGTGCACTGATGATCACATCCAGATCCGGCACTTTTTTTGCAAGAATTTCATCCTCTGACTTTGACTCATCCTCTGAAGTTCCACTATGGGAAAGACAGATGATAATATCCGCATCTTCGTTTTTCTTAATTTCAGCTACGGTCTTTTTTACTGCTTCCACCGGATCCGTAAACTGCAGTTCGCAGGTCGGTGCACATGCCAGTGCATCTTTTCCGAATACGCCAAGCAGTGCCACCCGGACATCGCCCTTTTGCACCATCACATAATCTTTCACACCGTATTCCGTAAATGCATCACGGATCTGCTGCTGTCCTTCTGAGAATCCCTGCTGTTCCATGGCATCCCAGTTGATATTACAGACAAGAAGCTCCGGCACGGTATCTCCGCTTTCCGCCGCGGTTTCAAGCATCTTAGCAAGCCCCTTTGAACGATAATCAAATTCATGGTTGCCAAGTGTTGTCGCCTCGCAGCCCAGTGCCCCTAACATCCGAATCTCTGCCGCCTGTGTCTCAAAAACGGTCTGCACCAGCGTTCCCATGGAAAAATCTCCCCCATCCACTACTAATGTATCCGGATTTTTCTCCTTTTGTTCATCGATCAGCGTCTTGATCCTTGCAAACCCGCCGATCATTTCCTGTTTTTCGTCCACTACCGTTGAAAAGCTGTTCAGATGGGAATGTGTATCATGCACAAACATGATATCAATCATTTTAGAGTCCGTCTGGTCTGCCGCCTTCACACTGCCGGACATCCCCATCATTCCCAAAACCAGAACAAAAACAAGGACTGCAGCCAGTCCCATTTTCCAATTTTTGATCTTTTCCCGTAACATATAAGTCTCCCTGTCTTACAAAGCATAATTTTGCTTTTTTTACTTATATTTTACTTGAACTTTTAAAATTAGTAAATGGTGGTGCAGTCCTAATTTTTACTTTATCCAAAATATTTTTTACAACAGATTGATCCTGTCTATGCAACCGTAAATTTTTTTGTGTCCTTCCGCAGCATCAAAGATGCCTCCTGCGTCTGTTTCATCAGTTCACGCATATCTTCTGCCTGTCTGTCAACATTGGTAACACGCTCTGCAATGCTTCCGGTACTTGCCGCACCATCATTTGCAGCTTTCGTTACCTCCTGAATGTTTGCAACCACTCCGCTGACCGAAGCTAAAAGCTGTTCGGATGCCGCGCTGAAATCCGTTACAAGTTCTTCAACATAGTTTGCATCTTCATTATAATCATCTGCCATTTTTTCAAAATCATCAAAACTCTCCGTGACGTCTCCTCCCACAAACTCTAACAGACGTTTTGCATCTGTGGTCAGTCTTGCAACTGCTGTCTGGACACGCTCTGTCACTTCCTGGATATTCCCGACCGTGCTCGCCGACTGCTCCGCAAGATTACGGATCTCATCTGCAACAACTGCAAATCCTTTTCCCGCCTCTCCGGCTCTTGCGGCTTCAATTGATGCATTCAAAGCCAGCAGATTTGTCTGAGAAGTGATTCCCATGATGGACTCCGCAAGAACACCGATCTGCTCCACGACTTTTGCATTTTCAAGTGCTTCCGATAAGCTGTCATTGATTTCCCCATGCACTTTCCTGATATTTGCACGGCTTGCACTGATCTTTTGTTTCGTATCAGCCGCTCTGGTATGGATCTCGTCAACTTTTCCGTTTCCCTCCTGTGCATGCTCTGCAATTCCTTTTGCAGCTTCCTCAATCTCTCCGGACATCGTATTCACTTCCTGTGCAGCTGCTGCGGTCTCCTGATTTCCGGCTGCAAGTTCCTGCGTGATACCAGATACACTGTCAATCTCGTCCGCAAGTTTTGCCAGTGCCGCCTCTGCTGTTCCAACCGTTTCATCCAATGTATCCGCTTCGCGCTGTACATAGCCGATCAGATGTCTCATATTGTGATGAATGTCACGGATGCTGCGTGCAAGAATACCGATCTCATCTTCACGTTTCAGGTATTTTTCATCCACACGCTGCGTAAAATCGCCCTGTCCCATTTTTTCGGCAAACAGCGCAGATCTTTTGACGCCTGATGTAATGTCGAATGTAAGATACAGTACCCATATATCCGTGAGTATGCACATAATAACCATAAAATAGAAAAACTGATCCTGTTTTGCTTTCTTTTCCTGCTGCATTTTCTGCAATATCGGCTGCAGTTCCTGTTGTATTTCTTCCTGGGAATATTCCGGGTGTTCCTCACTTACATATTCTTCCATGCTGGTGATCGCATCATTACGGATAGTACCCATATTTTTTGCTCCGACAACTACTCCATATAATCCGATTATTAAAATCTCAATAATCAGAATCGTCATTTTTACCTTTAATGATACTTTTCCACTTAGGGTCACATCAATATCCTCCTTTGTTCTTTCTGATTTATTCTCATAAACGGTCCTATATTGGTTTCATTCTACTATCATTTAATTTTGATTGCAATATACATCTTTGACAATTTATCAGGCTTTTGTTTCCTGTCTGGTGTATTCCAGTCATGAATTTTTAAATTCATAGAACGTAATTTCCTATGAATTTAAAAAAATACGGCATATCCTGCCGGACACACCGCATTTTCATATTTCTGTTTATTTTAATGCTGCAGGATTGATCTTCTTTGTGCGGATATCCTCTTTTAACAGTGCAAGGAAATCTTCCCTGGAAACTGTGGTGGAATTCTGCTCTCCATGCAGTCTGTAGCTTACGGTTCCGTCAGCTGCTTCGTTCTTTCCAAGTACTAACAGATACGGCACTTTCTCCATCTGTGCTTCACGGATACGGTAGCCGAGTTTCTCGTTTCTCTCATCGATCTCAACACGGATTCCGCTATCATCGAGATATTTGTATAAGTCATGAGAGTATGCGTTGAGTTCCTCATCCTCATTTTTTACCGGAAGGATCTTAGCCTGAACCGGAGCTAACCATAACGGCAGGTTTCCTTTTGTCTCCTCTAAAATATATGCCATGAAACGGTCGAGGGAACCAAGGATCGCTCTGTGTAAAACGACCGGCGTTTTCTTTGTTCCGTCACTGTCAATATAGGACAGATTGAATTTTGCCGGCAGGCAGAAGTCTAACTGGCAGGTGGAAAGTGTATACTCATTACCAATTGCAGGTTTCACGTTTACATCCAGTTTCGGTCCGTAGAAAGCAGCCTCTCCGATTTCTTCTGTGTACTCGATACCAATATCGTCAAGTACTTTACGGAGTGCATTCTCTGCATTGTTCCACATCTCATCATCATCATGATATTTTACTTTATCTTCCGGATCTCTTAAGGAGAGTACACAGCGGTAATCTGTGATATTGAAATCTTTGTAAGTATCAAAGATCAGCTCAACCACTTTTGCAAACTCTGATTCGATCTGCTCCGGTGTTACAAATAAATGTGCATCATTCTGGCAGAAATGTCTTCCTCTCTCGATACCCTTTAAAGTTCCACTTGCCTCAAAACGGAAGTCATGTGCGATCTCACCGATACGGATCGGAAGATCTTTATAGGAATGCATTCTGTTTGCATAGATCATCATGTGATGCGGGCAGTTCATCGGACGGAGTACGAAAGACTCTCCCTCAACTTCCATTGCCGGGAACATGTTCTCTTTGTAGTGATCCCAGTGACCGGAAGTCTTGTACAGATTTACCGTACCGACACAAGGTGTCATAACATGCAGATAACCAAGTTTGCGCTCTTTTGCTTTGATATAATTTTCAAGCTCCTGCCATACGGTATATCCCTTTGGAAGAAACATCGGAAGTCCACGTCCAACCAGATCGTCAGACATAAACAGGTGCATCTCTTTACCAATCTTTCTGTGATCACGGTCTTTTGCTTCCTCTAAGAGTTTTAAATGCTCCTCTAACTCTTCTGCAGTCGGGAAACATACACCGTAGATACGCTGCATTACATGATTATTTGCATCAGCCCAGAAAGATGTAAACTCAAAGGAATTACTTGTTTTTCCCTTCTTTGTATTAGCTGACTCCGCATCCCTAATTGCATTATACCTAGTACTGTTAGAATAATATTTTGTATTTGTTCCGTTAGAAATTACATAAATCTGCACATATTCAAACAAACCATATCCAGCACTAAAGGAATCTCTTTCATATCTATTAATTTGATTGAATGCCTCTCGAATAGGCACTCCCCTTCTTTTAAGTTCAATATGAACCAATGGGAATCCATTTACAAGTACCGTGACATCATATCTGTTATCGTGTCTTGCCCCCTGTTCTGTAGTAACCACATACTGATTGATTACCTGCAATCTATTATTATGGATATTCTTTCGGTCAATTAAGGTAATGTTCTTGGTCATGTTATCGTCTCTCTTTAATACCTGAACATTGTCCTCTTGGATTTTACAAGTTTTCTCTACAGGGCCATCGTTTCCGTTTGCTATACATTCTTTGAAAAATCTCTCCCACTCTGTGTCAGAAAACTTATACTCATTTAACTCTTCAAGTTTGGCACGAATATTAGCAACCAAATCCTCTTCTGTATGTATCTGTAAATATTCATATCCTTGCTCTGTAAGCATACGGATAAATTCCTTCTCTAATTCTGCCTCACTTTGGTAGGCATCAGACCTTTTCTTCACAGGCTCATACTGTTTAACAACCGTATTCTCATTGGTCTCTGCTACTATGTTGAAATATGGCACTTGTAACACCTCCTTTATCTTTTTTGTCTTATACAATTAGCAGGTCTGTCACATTCATATTGATAATTCACGAAACCTTTTAACCCACACTTACCAGCTTTCCTATACACACAGTCGTTCTCCATTAATTTTATTCTTTTGGGTACCTTCATGTTTTCTTTCTGTTTGTCTACCATAATTTGTGATTTACCATATGATACAAACAAGAAAGAAGACATAGAATGCATCAGCGTATTAATTGCCGTGTTTCCACTGCTTAAAACTGTGAATTTTTCTAACTCATTTATATCTAGCATCTTTATTGAAGTTAGTTTGAAATAAACTGTCGGATATAACAATTTATCAAATAATTCTATTTGATAGTAATCTGGAAATCCGTTGTCCGGCTTATCATAAATCACTTCACTAACTTCGCAAATATATGCTGAACTTCTGGCATATAAAATTAACATCGGATTCTCTTCATCAAGCATCGCATCAATAGATTTTTTTGATGGTACTGTTCCTAATTTTCCAAACCAACAATATCCCAATGAATCTATTTTTTCTTGATGTAATTCTATGCAGTTCTTAATTATTTGTTTTCCGTAACGCACGACCAATAATTTTTGACCTTGCTGTAGGTTTGATAACATCAAATCCCTCCTATATCTTTCTCCTTGAAGGTCAAGAGTTTTTCTCTATAAAATTCATATTGCTTCTGGCGAGCAACTATTTCAGCCGGAATGCCTGTTTCAATATCAGTACATATATTT
>ERZ791645.1334-NODE-1334-length-16115-cov-5.148132_pt1 | contig 16115 bp, 19 predicted proteins | sample MGYA00509939_ERZ791645 | MGnify/ENA primary metagenome ERZ791645 (study PRJEB30046, sample SAMN00715249) | human gut metagenome | study: EMG produced TPA metagenomics assembly of the A metagenome-wide association study of gut microbiota in type 2... | reverse complement strand
TGATTACAGACGCTATCGCTCAGACGTGCCCTCCTTGGCACGGCTTCGCTTGCGGGTACATCCTTGTACCCGCATAGCTGGGGATTGAGGGAAAGTATAAGAAGCTGCACAATCGACTTTCAAGTGTGTCCTGCGCATTATTTGTGACAGCCTTACCGTGTCTTATATCTGTCTTTGAAGCAATAAAAAATACAGGTTAGAGTAAGTTAGTATATAGACAATTCCAAAAGAAATTTAAAAAAAAATTTAGAAATGCTGTTTATTGACCGCTGAGGGAAATAGCAAATTGTATGATTATGAAAAAGGAGGACAGAATTTATCAGATACGAAAACTACATTAACAGTGTTGGACTATGCGTATTTGAAAATGTTGGGAATTTATAAATGATTGTATAATTACTTGGTATATAACAAGTAGGGAAAAGATATGAGAACGGATAAGATAGGTATTAATATTTCAAGGTTAAGAATTGAACGAGGAATTACGCAGGAACAGCTTGGCAGGGATATTGGACTGACAGCTTCTGCTATTTCAAATATAGAGTGTGGCAGGAGTGTGCCATCAGTGGATACTTTGTGCAGGTTTTCTGAGTTGTTTGGGGTTAAGGTCGACACCATATTATCTGATAAATCTGACTCAGACCTGAATAAGCTTGAAATGGAAGAAAAACTTGTTACTGTTGACAGATATTTATCTGAAATAAAAGAAATATCGGCTAATTACAGTATAGGTCATAGAAATTATGAAATTAGCAGGAAAGGAGGAGAAATAGTTTATAAAGCATCATCAAAGGAATAGATAAAATGTTTAATATGAGGAGAAAAACAGAATGGAAAAACTAAAAAAATGGATAGATAAAGAAGTAAGTTCTTATAAAGAACAATTAAAGGCGAATCCACTTGAAACAATAGCTATATATCTTTCGTGGGTATTTGTAATTGTTATTGGATTAATGGCAGTATTCGCATATATAAAATTTATTATTGATGGCGGATATCCGCTGAGTGTTGCCAGAATTAAAGAAAATGGAGCTTTTTCCAGCGATAATTTTACAAGTGGAACAATACATATAATATATAATAATGTGGTTTTGATTATATTGGCAATAATTATTTGTGTACAGACCTTGGTTACAATTTTTTTAATGTTTAGAGAGAAAAAAATATGGAAATGCATATTGTTTATTATAGATTTAATTGCAATGGTATTTTGTGCTGTAAAAATATCAACGGATTACAATTATTTAGCAAATAATGAAAAGGGATTAATATATGTGGCTGTTATGATTATTACAATTATAGTTTTCTTTAAACTTCTTATAGATAGTGATGGCAGTTATGTATTTCTTGCAGAAGGATTAGGATTAGCAGCATATCTTATTATACTGGCGTTAATTTTATTATTGGAAAATATATTGGCGGTTGGTGCATTAGTAGGAGCACTTATAATCATAGGAATATTGATTGTCGTAGGAATATCTGGCAATAGTTCAAAGGAGAGTGCAGGAAGCGCATCTTCTGGCACTGGAGGTTCAACCGCACATAAAAGTGTATCAGGTAATAATAGTGTGAAAAGCAGAAAGTCAGATAAAAATACGGCTGATATACCAGCTTATCAAAAAGACAGTAATCCGAACCATCATTATATTGCCAATTATAATGAAATATTGGGAATTAAGCTATATAAGGTTCATGGTGATATGGGAGATTATATTGAATTAGATAACACAATGGTGGAGAAAAAGATATGTAGTCTTGCAGATGCAGAAAGTGGAAAACATAAATTTTATAGAGAAGAATCAGGAAAAGAAATCAGAGTTCAAGAAATTCCGTGGAAATAAGATAAAGCATAAGGAGACATATTGTGAAGAAGAAAATAATAATTGGTATATCGGCAGCGGTAGTAATTGTTGCGGCAATAGCTGCAGGTGTCATAATGAGCGTTTCATCAAAGAAGAAAAGCGGTAATGATATAAATGTTTCGTGTAAGGCAGCGGTGACTAAAAATGATGATATAACATGTTATGACTGGCTTAAGAAGTTATGCAACAAGACAGGTGTTGAAGCAGAGGATTACAGGAATGCGGCTAAGGAGTATGGATATATTACAGATAGTGATGAATTTAGTAATGACGACATAGCATCAGGCGGATTTATGGCACTTACTTCAATGCGCGCAATGGGCCAAGGTAAAATGCAGATATATCTTGGGACTGATGATGAAATCTCAGACAATACAAACATAGAGCTTGCAATTGATAAAGACCTGATAGGGGAGAATTCGCTTGATAAAGGATTTTCAGACGAAGAGGCTGATGGTATTCTTGATAAATTTGATGATTTATATTATGGAGAATTCTGGCCTGATAATATTGAAAATGTTTCTTATCAAGAAAATGTTTCTCAGATTCAGTTTTTTGACATTAAAGATTATAAAGAGGATGAAAATATTATATATATAGATGAGAGTGCAGCCAAAAATCTGAAAAAAGGTGACACATTTGTATTCGATTATAATGGTGAGAAAATTGCAAAGAAAATCGTTGATGATATGGGAAATGGCACATTTTCATTGGAAGACCCTGAGATGGACGAGGTATTTGATACACTTATAGTTTCAGATTCGGTAAGTATAGGAATTGATGATATTATTAGTTACTATGGCCTTGATAATGTGGAAGTGTCGGCAGGAAAGCCTGTAACTACGCTGGCAGCAGATGTGTCAGGCAATATCAGTTCCAAGGGCTTTGCAATAGAGGCAGCAGTAAATGATGATAATGAACTTGAAGTTATATTGAAAGATAATGATACAGATGTAGAGTATAAGATTCCTGTCAAGCAGAAACTTAATAAAAAATGTGAGAATTTCTCTATAAAATGGGACATTAATAATATAAATGTAGGCGCACAGGTTAAATATACACTTAAGAATGGATTAAAATATGCTTCCGTTGGTGTTGATATTGGTTCAGAGATTTCAGGCGGAATCGGAGTTGAAGGGGATTTTTCAGACGGAATTTTTCTATGTCAGACACCTGCACCGATTGGTAATCATCATGTTGCAGTAAATGTGGCATTATATATTGTTCCAACAATAGAAGGTTCAATTAATCTTAAAGTAGAAGTGCCATTTCATGCCGGAGTAGCATATGAAAAAGGAAAAGGCGTGAATGAAACAATGGGACTTAGCTCGTCTATGCAGACATCAATTGAGGCAGATGGAAAAATGGACTTATATTTCAGGACAGCGCCAATGCTGGTGACAATGAAATCTATTCCGTTGTTAGATGCAGAACTTGATATGGGTGCAGAAGCGGCTGCAACACGAACAGACAGACAAAATGGACAAATATGTTCTGATGTTAATGTCACGGGTCCTATTTTTAAGCTCGGAGTTGGTGATGAAAGTGTTAAATATAAGAATAAGCAATCACTTCTTTGCACAATGAATATAAGTAAGAGTTGTGAATTTTCATCATTTGCAAAAAGCAAATCACTTCATTATGAAAGACTTGCTGATGGCACGAAGCAGTTTGTGGAGGAATGTACATATAATGAGCAGTCAGAAAATGATAATCCAAAGGAAAGTGAGGCAAGTACAGAAGCACCAACACAGGAGCAGCCAACACAGGAACAAATAACACAGGGGACTGAAGCGGAAGAATCAGGTTCACTTCATACATATAAGACAAGAATGGCAGAATATTTTCCAGAGCAGACGACATTTTATTTTGATTATCCGGATAACTGGACAATTCTTAAGGAAGAAGTGGGCAACAATGGTGAACGTGTGATATTACAGAATGAAAATGGGGCAGAGTTATGCTATGAGGCATTACCATATATAGTTGATAAATCTATGTATAATTTTGGACAACAGTACACAAGTGCAGCTATGAGCAGAATAGCTAAGTCAAGATATAATCCGGGAAATGATTTCTGGATTGTGAAGATTAAGAATACAAGTAATTTTGATGCACTAACAGGTCAGACAATTACATATGAAGATGGTGCAGAGATGTATGCGGTAACATTTGCTGAAAAATCAGTTGGAGATAAATTTGATTATATAAGTGCTGGATATTCTATGGCGTTTATGTTTGAATGTCCTAATTCAGCAGGATTTAGATCAGAGCCAAGTGCTAAACTTACAGATAAAGACAGAGAGGAAATAATTGCAATATTACAGTCGTTTAGAGATACTCCTTAAAGACAATTTGTGGTATAATCAACCTAAATTATCAGGTCGTGAAAACTAAAGATAAAGACTTGAGGGAAGGGGGATTATGAACGAATTTAATGACAATAGACAGGTGTATTCTGATTCGATAAGAGGAACATATGTAATATTTCCTTTAAAGTATGAAAGCAGTCTTAATCTTACTGAGCTTACTATTGATGGGGCAGAAAATGCGGATTTTTCATCATATGATATGTCAGATATTCTTGCCAGAAGATGTAGGAAAGAAAATGGTTTTGTCAGAAGATACAATTTAAATTCATGCATTGATGATGTACATTTTTCAGATGGTAAAATATTGGCAGTTAATGAGTGCCAGTTATATGTGTTTAATAACAAAATAGCATTTTTCACGGTGATTGTTACATATGACAATGCTGACGCGGGTTACATCGATAAGCTTATTAATCCGGGATATGTACAGAATTACAACCGCAGTTTTGAAGAAAATGTAATTAAAGCTGTAAGTAATATTTCAATAGGCGGGGTCAGTAATATATTCAGATTGTATGTTGATGATATGAAACTGGCGGTGAAAGAGACATATCTTTTTAATGTGGCACTTGTAAGCAAGCGTTTTAATGAGTTGGAGACTATTGAAAGAATTACATTTAACGAACATAAATTAATAGACATTTCGCGTGATTTTTCGGATCCTTCAGAAAAGGATGTAGCATATACATATGGCGCGAAGGATACTAATATGTGTTCATACAGATGGGGTGCATGCATTACATCACAGTCAATATCATATGTGTACTCAACAGATGATATGACAGCAGCAAATGTTGCAGAGCAGTCAAGAGATGATGTATTTCTTACAATGCTGGTTTTACACCAGAAAAGTACATGCATGCTGGTTAATGAAGGAATTCAGAATACTCTGATTGACAATAAACGTCAGAGTCTTAAGTATTTCAGAAAAGTGAAAATGCTTAAAAAAGAAGCGTTGGAATTTCGTGCTTCAGGTACGCTTGCATCATCGCAGGTATCACGCTGGAATAATGTCTGCGAAACATACAGATGTCTGTTAGCCGTTAATGGAATTGATGAGGCACTTGAAGAAATCGAGCAGAAGGTTGAACTCATAAGAGACGAACAGGAGAGGAAATCTTCTGACATACAGAATTATGTGGCAACTGTCATAGCAGTATTTGGCTTAATTTCAATTGTTGCGTCTGTATTATCGATAGTTGATCTGGTAAATAGCGGTTCAACAGACATAGTAGCAGCTCTTGGTGTTTCGTGCATAGGAGTTGTATTGTTTGTGTTCTCGTGGCTGATTTTAATGTTGAAGAAATAATGGAGGAATTTACAATGGGTAAAAAGGGTATGACGAATGACATTGATAAGATTAGAAAAATTACTGGATATGAGCCGGGGAAAGCGTTTATTTATGGTTTTAATGAAGAGGGGAGAGTGTGTAGAGAGTGTGTTGAAACCTATGGAGTGGATACTTCAGGAGAACAAGTAGTTTATGACATGGATTCTAAAAATTTTCATATTTTTCCAAGTGATTTGAAAATAGCTGCTACAATTTCAGAAAGCGAAAAAAAATTAAGACTAAATGTTTATAATTATTTTATTGAATACTGCAATAATAATAAAGACATTTTTGATGTTATAAAATATGCCCCCGATAATTCTTCTAAATTGACTAAATCACAAATGTCTAAAAAAGCGAATTATAAAAATAAGATGATAATAGATGAAATAAAAGGTATAAAAACAGGACAAGGAAGCGGTAACGGTAAATGGAGTCAGGTAACGAGAGGCTTATATAAATATTTACCATTTTATTACAATGGTAAAATATATAATATCAATTTTATGAGATTTTATATAGATAAAGATAATAAGGTTAATTGTATTTTTAAACAAATACAATTTGATAGAACAAATATACAATATGTTAATGAATATGGCATTTGTTATCCGAAAACATATCAAAATCATATAAATAAACTTGATAAGCTTATTCAGGATAACAAAGGAAAGAACTTTTGTTATAATCCACCAGTAGCATATGATGATACAGAAGGAATTGTAAAAGAATTTGTTAGATTTGTAAAAAAATGTGAGGGATATGATACAAAATAGTTTTGTATGCACATCAAACATATTTAAGTAAAACAAAATAATAAACCTAAAGGCGAAAAACCCCGACCTCTCCGACATTATAATAAATAATAGACGAGAGGTCATCTTGTCTGAACACAAAACACCATATAAAGGAGATGATAACAGCCAGACGAAAGGGGCTTATTAATGAAAACAAGATATCCTCTTATCGGAAAAATGATGAGTAAATTTAATCCGGCTGTCAGAATATATTTACAGGAGTATGAATGGCTTGAAGATAATGAGTGTCAAATAACGGATAATTTTATTAAGGCAGGTGGACTGTTTATTGAGATAATGCAATATTGCTGGTTGTAGGAAGTGAATAATATGAATGATTATATCTCAAAACAATTAGATAAAAGTTATGTTGAAAGATTGAATGGAACAAATAAAGAAATAGATTTAGATGATTTTATAAAAAGCAGAGAAGAAATAAATAAAATTTTATTGGATACAGAGAAAAAAATATTTTCAGAAGAAGAAAAAATGTATTCATTAAAAGAATTTAAAGAGTATCAAAATAAAAAACGAGAGCAAATAATGTCTATAGATAAGGAGAATCACAATGGCAATTAAATTTAAAGAGATAAGAAGATTTCTGGCAAGAAACACAAGATTATCAATTTGCTTAGAAGATGGGGATTATCATAATTATCTGTTGATATCTGATATTCCGTCTTTGGAATATGATGAATTATATGTTTATGGAGTAGGAATGACTGATGTGGAGTTTTCGCTGGATATTTATTCAGAACCAGAAGAACCAAATGGTGAGGTAAGTATATCTATGAGCAATCTTACAATGCAGCCGGCGATAGAGATAGTATTATCTGATAAGCCACGGGATATTGAAAGAAACATTTGTGATAGTCTGACATTTAAAGATTTAAAGCCTTATTTACAGATTGGCGGATGGTTCAATATTGTTAATAAGCTGGACTGGTCAGGTGAATCATATGAGTATAGAGAAAACATTTCAGAAAAATATGACAGTATGTATGTGTATGGCATAGGAATGGAGGATAACCCTGATTTAGAAGAAACATATAGAGAATTAGAACATGACACTCATTTTAAGAAAAGAATGGTGCTGGTGCTTTCGGACAAACCAAGACAGAACTAAATGAGAAAAAAAGAGGTGGATAAATTGAAGTGTAAAAATTGCAAATACAGAACAAATATAGAAAATACTGGTGAAACAGGTTCGGCAATATGCTCATATCCAAGCTCATGGTTTCCTATAAATATCGAAGATAACTGTCATTTTATTCCAGAAAAAAAGGAAATTACTTGTAGTGATTGTGCCAGATTATATGAAGATATGGCATGTTTTGGCTGCTCTGAAGATGACAGTGCAATATTTAACGGGCAATTATGCAAAGGATTTATAGATAAAAGAGAAGAAGAATTGAATCGTATTCTTATGTTTTGGAAAGTACAGGGATTTTATGACCGTAAAGAAATAAATAAATTAATCGACGAATTTGAACAGTTTTATGATAGTTTTTTTGAGCAGGAATAATACATTTGAACATAGCAGATAAAGGTGAAAAAGAGGTGGACATATATTTATGGATATTACAATAGATGATAATACAAATGTATATGTGGTTTCGGATATTCATAATTATGCAGATGGATTTAAAAGGCTGTTAAAGAAGATACAGTTTAATGAGAATGATTTGCTGATCATTGATGGAGATATATTTGACCGTGGAGATAAGCCTGTTGAGCTGTATTTTGAAATATTAAAATATCCCAATATACAGGTGATACAGGGCAATCATGATGTCTGGGTTGCAAGGCAGATTATTGAACAATTCGGACATAGAAAAACTGGAGAATATATTTCTTATAATACAGTGGCTATTATGGAGAAGCGGCTCACACCTGTTGATATGTTAAGACTTGCTGAATGGATACAGGAAAAGCCATATTATATTAATCTGACCATTAATGGCAGGAAATATCAGATAGCACATGCACAGACATTTCTGACACCTGAATGTATATGGGATAAAAGAAAGATATATATGGGAGACGGGCATTATGAGCAGTTTATCAGGGGTATGGAGGAACATGAGCAGTTTATATCGGTTGTGGGGCATACTGCAACTGATAACAGGAAAATATGGGTATCTCCTTCAGGACGGACTATACGCATAGATTGTGGAGCTGGTTACAAATGTTATGGTAAAGAGGGAACATTGGGAGCAATAAGGTTAAATGACATGAAAGAATTTTATATTGATTAATAAATTTTGATAAATGGTGGAAAAAACCGACCTAAATGTTATTATAATAGAGAATACAATATATTATGATTAACACGAGGTGATATATGGCAAAGAGAAAGATTCAGAAACCAACCCGTTTTGAGCGTATGTATAAGGTGTGGGATTATCTGAGAAAGAATACAGACAGAAGACACCCTACCAGTATTGCTAAAATGAGGAAAGATGAAAATATAAATGCGTATATTGGTGATAAGGAGACTATTAACAGACTTTTAAAAGATATGGCAAATATTATGAATCTGGAAGATGGAGGAAGTGATTATAAGCCAGAAGCTGAGTGGCGGCTGTATTTTGATGATTTCAAAAAGTTTTATGGTGATAAGGAACGATATGAACGAGATGATTCTGATGAAGATGATTCTTATATTGCAAATGTAATGCGTATAAAGAATCTATACTATAACAGAACATTTTCTGAGAAGGAGGTTGATTCAATTATTGAGGGTATTATGGCAACAAGGACACTGGATTCCAAGTCGGCGCAGGAGCTTGTCAGGAAGGTTGAGGACAATATGACTACGGTATTTTATAAGAGAACGCCGAGACATATATGTAAGGTTCAGGAGCCGGAGCTTGCAGACAGGGAGCTGCTGAGGGATAATCTTGCCATTATACAGAAAGCAATTGATGATAATGTGAGAATACAATTAAGATTCAATGGCTATTCTTATGAGAAAAAGCTGGAGCCGGTCAGGGCGGAGATGGACGAGCTCAGCCCATACTATATTGTTGCGAGTGGTGGAAAATACTATCTGCTGGCGGCTAAAGAGTATGAGGGTTACAAGCCCAATATGTCTATATGGCGGATTGACCTTATGACGGATATAGAGATTCCGGGAAGGAATGACAGGCTTCATATTAAGGGAATACCGCGTATTCCAAAGAAAAATGTTGCCAATCTTCCAGAAAAATGGTCAGAAGATTTTCAGTTGAAACATCTTAATATGTCGTTTGATAAGCCGGTTTTAGTAACGCTAAGAATTAAGAGTGAAAAATGTGAAGACAATCCGAAAAAGAGAGTCCGCCCAGGATATACATTTTTACATGACTGGTTCGGAGATTCATTCACATACATAAGAACAGAAACGAAGCCGCCTTATGATGATATCGTCAGGGTGGAGTGCTCACCTTATGGTATGGCACACTGGGCATTGCAATACAGTGAACTGGTTGAAGTTCTTGAACCGGAAAGTCTGCGGGAAGATATTAAAAGTAAGATAAAGGCGTTGAATGAAAAGTATTCATTGTAAGGAGTAGAGGTACAGTGATGAATTTGTTTGAGTTTTTAGAGAATTGGGACGGTAATACACAAGTTTTGATTGAAAACAATTCAGAAAAAATATTTTCTGGAAAAATTGCAGATATGTCTGAGAATGTAGCATGTAGATATTGGATTCAAAAAGCTGGTGTAGAATACAATAATGAAATAATGCATATATCGGTAGAGAGTATGAAGGTGAAATAAAAAGCAACAGATTTTAGTGAGCAAACTAGGAGAAATATAGATGATTGATATAACTATGTCAGATGACTACAGGAAGTTTTTAGAAGAACAAAATTATAACTTCACAGATTTTCAGACCGCGACTCTTGTCTGGAATGATCCCATGAAAAGCAGACAGCAGAAGCTGGAGGCATTGGCTTTATTAAGGGAGACTACTAAAGATATTGTACTTAACAAGCAGCTCATCGAAAGAATAGAGTATGAAAATAAATTGTTTGATACATTTAAAGATAATTCTAAGGGCAGGTATGTATATTTTGTAGAAGACAAAGAAGGGGACAGCAGAGGTTTTTTCGGTGATTATGAAAGAGCCGTACATTATATTACTAAATATATAGCGGAAAATGAAAAGTATAACAATAAGTATATGGAAGAAAATAAAAAAGAAATAATAAATAGTGAATTGTTATATGAAATACATAAGCAGATAATTGTGAAATCAGATGATGATGAGAAGAATCTGGTAAGGTGTACGGGAAGACCCGGTTCAAAATTTAATTATGAAAAATATGAGGATTATGATGGTCTGCCAGTGGGAACTTATACATTAAATAACAAAGGGAATATAGTTCATTGGTGGAGTGATGAACTGTCAAAAGAGGAAGCAGACATAGTAAATCCATTCAGACCGGAAAGATTTGAAGATGCATTTTTTGAAATCCCATTTTGTTATAAGTCAGCAGGTACTCCGGTGAAGGATATAGTAGATGGAACATATGGAATACTTTCATTCGGAGAAGATGACTGGAATGATTATCTTCAGGAGATTAAAGACAGAAAATGGGAAGTTGATTATTCAGATATTCAGGCTGTGGTTTTATATCCAATAAAGTCTGAGTACTGGGATCATATGCATTGTAATCCATTGCATCTTCAGATGGAATTGCCGCCACATTTGGAGAACAAAGAGGAAGATGCAGCTTATAGGAGAGCCATGGAAGCGCTTAGTGATTATTGTTTTTACAAAGGAGAACGCAATACCGAGGAAACAGCTAAACGGTGTATGAAGGAGTATGCCAAGATTTGAGCAGGATAATATTGGGAGGTGTCTGATGATAGAAAATTTTATAGACAGATTTGTACCATCCAAAGATGAAAGAGAGTTTCTTAAAGACAAGAGAGTTACATTTTCGGATGTGGAACAGGCAGAAATAATAATTAATCATGAGTGCTTAAAAAATTCAGAGAAAAAACAGGCAGTGCAAGAGTTGAAAGAAACCATATCAGATAAAGAATTGATAGAGGATTTAAATAAGGCAATTGATGAAATACCTAATTCGGAGAATTGCTGGCACGAATCGGGTATGAAATGCTTTTATAAAAAATTTGATATTCCACATAATTTCAGACATGGGGATATAGTAAGAGTTGTTGATGGGAAACATGAAGGGAATATCGGAGTAATACTTGGGCTTACAGATGAAGAGTATGAGAAACTTAAAGTCAAAAAGGGTGATTACAGTGATATACAGATATGTGTTGATGTCATATTCAGAGGATATGATTATCTTGGAGAATTTTCACACTCGCATGTTAATCCAATATATATTGAGAGAATCCAGCTTCCAGAAAGTGATGCAAGGAAACATTACATTGACTATCTTGTGGAAACATACGATAAACAGTATTTATCAGATTATAATACAGCTACACACAAAGAAAAAATAAAACAACGAATCCACATTTTGTCTGCCGTTATGTGGGCGCAGGAACATCATAACCAGATTATGTATCTGGTGGATAGTGCAAAGGATAAAGCTTGTTTTCAGGAGATGCTGATGGAACATTATTATTTTGACAGAGAACAGGCATGTGCTATTTCGGATATGAGAATGAGTGTGTATACAGCATTAGAAAAAGATAGAACAAAAAAGGAAATACAGGAATTATTAATGAAAATGTAATTATAAGAAAGAATAATTAAAGGTGAAATATGAGTATTGAGTATAATGTGCTTAATATATTAAAGGAACACAGTTCCAAAGAGGCTGCAATAACGCTGAAGGTTACTGATATCGTTACTTATATGCATAGAGATTATGATAAAAGTATTACAGATAAGCAGGTCAGGAAGGCATTAAAGGATTTGACGGACTCAGAACTTAATCTGCCTGATGAACAAAAGGTAATCAGATACAGGACATATGGCAATGAGCGCCGCAAGACAGATTATTATTATAACAACATTATAACCGATGTAGAGTTTAAATTCCTTATTGATTCTGTATTGTACAGTAACATTTTTAATAATGAAAGAGCAATGGATTTAGCCGGGCGGATTCAGACTTTATCAGGGAAGAATCTGAAAAATATAACACCTTATGCAAATGCTTCTTTCGGACAGACCAGATATGCACAGAATACAGATGTTCTGGCAAACTGCCAGCTTATAATTGATGCCATTAAAAATGACAATTACATAGAATTTGACTGGAATGTGTATGATGTTAAGAATAAAAATGTTTATCTGCATTTTCAGGGAAGAAGAGCGGTGATTCCCATAAGACTTATGCTCAATAATGGAAGATATTTCTGTCTGGTAAGATACAGGGACAGCAGGAAAGTGTATACATACAGCGTTGACCTTATGACCAGATTAAGAGTAAAGGAACAGAGGAAAAGTGATGGAATAGGCTTTGATAATCTTGATATACCATTAGAGAGAGCAGTATATATTCTGAATCACCCTTACATGATGGGCGGTGAATTAAGACCTTATATTGTCAGGATAGACAGGGAGTATTTTTCAAGACTGATAGATGATTTTTCATATGAGATAAATGTTTTGAAGGAAACAGATACAACAGTTGATATCCGTGTAAATGCGTCATGCAAGGGAATGGCATACTGGCTGTGTCATCATTATGATATAGCTTCAATTGTTGACAATAAGGATAAGGAACTGAATAAAGAATTAAAGAAGGCAGCAGAGGCTATATCAAGACAGGTACAGGATTGATTTATTACAAGGAGGAACACGAATGAACTATTATATTAGTGATATGCATTTCTTCCATAAAAATGTGACAAAGGAAGGCAATAATTTTGATAACCGACCATTTAATTCATTAGCTGAAATGCACCAGTATATGAAAGAAAAATGGAACAGTAAGATTACAAATGGTGATACAGTTTATATTCTTGGAGATGTTGCCATGCGGGGTACAAACGAGGAGCTGATAGCCTTAGTTGCACAGTTAAAGGGCAGGAAAGTTCTTATTAAAGGAAATCATGATGATGTTTCTGATATGAGGTATAAGAATGTTTTTGAAGAGATATATGATTATAAGGAAATTACTGACTATGTAGACCAAGATGCATACAAGCTTGTATTAAGCCATTATCCTATACTTATGTGGAATGGACAGCACAGGGGGACAATACATTTGTATGGACATACTCATAATACTTATGAAAATGAATTCTATCAGGAATGTTTACGCAAGCTGAATATGGAAATGCTTATGCGGTCAGAGAAGTGTTATGATATAGCAAGGGCTTACAATGTAGGCTGTATGATGCCTTATATGAATTATGAGCCACGCACATTGAAGGAAATACTTAATAAATAGCATACGGAGGGAATATATGGCGACATATGTGATATCGGATATTCATGGTGAATACGGGAAGTTTATGGAACTGCTGGATATAATACATTTTTCAGATGAAGATATATTGTATGTGCTGGGAGATGTTGTTGACAGAGGAAAGAAGCCGGTAAAGACGCTTCTTAAGATGATGGAAATGCCAAATGTTATACCTATAGCAGGCAACCATGAACAGATGATGCTGGAATGTATGTCGGTTCTTATTAATGAAGTAAAAGATGAGAATTCCATCAAAGAATTTGCAGAAAAGTTTAGTGACGATATGTTCCAGAAGCTTTATGCATGGCAGAGAAATGGTGGGATTGCAACCACTGATGAGCTGAGTAAGCTGGATAATGAGACAAGAAAAGATGTGCTTGATTATGTGGCAGATTTTTCATGGTACGAGAAGGTAGCGGTTAATGGGCAGAAGTATCTTCTTGTGCATGGAGGACTTGGCAATTTCGATATTAAGAGGGATATTGATGATTATTCGCTTGATGAGCTTGTATGGTCAAGGGTGGATTATGATGTCAGATATTTTGATGATGTAATAACTGTCACAGGGCATACACCAACAAGATATATTGAGGACAATCCCAGACCAGGCTATGTGTACAGAAAGAATAATCACATTGATATTGACTGTGGCGCATATCTGCCGGGAGGAAGGCTTGCGGCAATATGTCTGGACACAGGTGAAGAATTTTATTCCAGTGAGAATGATAAAGACTGAGAGTTTGTGGAGGAATGTACATGAAAATATATTGCATGAGTGATATACATGCGTGCCTTGAGTCATTTGAGGCTGCTCTGGAAAATGTAATCTGTCATCTTGATGAAGATAACACAATGCTTTTATTACTTGGTGATTATGTGCATGGTGGTGCTTCTGGCAGGGGAGTGCTTGATAAGATAATGCATTTGCAGGAACAATACGGTAATGATAAGGTCATGGCACTCATGGGAAATCATGAAGATATGGTAATAGGCGGCGAAAGTACCATAGATTCGATGCATGGCGGCATGCAATGGTATGATAATGAAAATGCAGATGATTTATACATAAGCTGGTTAAACAGCCTGCCAAGATATTATACGGAAGGCAATACTATATTTGTGCATGCCGGAATTGATGAAACTGTTGGTGATATGTGGGAATGGGAGACATCTGATGATATATATACCTCGAAATATCCCGCTGAAACAGGCAGGATAGAAGGTCTGGATATGAAAGTGGTAGCAGGTCATGTCTATACATCTGAGATATCAGGAGATTCAACGTTTAATGATATATATTATGATGGTGAAAATCACATATACATAGATGGAGATGTGTTGTCAACAGGTGTTATCCCAGTGTTAATGGTTGATACCGATACGGATAGTTATTATCGTATTACTAATGGAAGCTGCTGGCCTCTGACGGAATATGAAGAATAGTATTGTTTAATGTCAAATGAAATGGAGGTCATTGATATATGATATATGCTATGAGTGATATTCATGGATGCATAGGAGAGCTTCAAAAGAATAAGGAACAGGTTGATCTTGGTGGTGATAATCGCATTGTATTTTGTGGAGACTATATTGATTACGGCGACAGTTCATATTATGTTTTGAAGTATCTTTGGGATTTGCAGAAAAAATATGGTACAGAAAAAGTTGTGGTTCTCAAGGGTAACCATGAGCAAATGTTTTTGGATTGGATTGAAGATTACAGAAACATATATTCGGATGGAACAGAAGATTGTATGAATTTCAATGATTGGATTTGCACGGATTTTGATTATGGAGCAAATACCATAAGTACATTTTTATCAGAGCAACAGATGGATTTTTTAAATCAGATAGCAAGAACATGTTCCATGGAAACAATTAGTAGAGAAGCAGTTCAGATGATTATTTCAAATCATGAAAAGCTGATTTGGTGGATTCAGCAGATTCCTTTATATTTTGAAACAAAAAGTCAGATATTTGTTCATGCAGGGGTAGATGAAGAAGCAGGAGAGTACTGGATGTGGGGAGCATCTGATAATACTCTTCTTGGCAAGTTTCCAGCAACGAAAGGTAAGTTTTATAAAACGATAATAGCAGGGCATGTTGGAACCTGTAGTAGAGCTCTTGCTGCTAATCGGGGTTATCACGATGTTTATTACGATGGAGAGAGTCATTATTATATTGACGGCTCAGTTTATAAGGGTGGAAAACTGTTACTACTGGCTTATGATGAAGAAAAGGAGGAATATTATCAAGTGGAAAATGGCAGGATGGTTCTTGTTAACCCCTTTGATATCAGTTTCAGATGATGTTGAAAATGTTGTAAAGGTTCGTACAGGTGAAACTGGTTTTGATGCTTT
>ERZ791645.1330-NODE-1330-length-16168-cov-4.681561_pt1 | contig 16168 bp, 19 predicted proteins | sample MGYA00509939_ERZ791645 | MGnify/ENA primary metagenome ERZ791645 (study PRJEB30046, sample SAMN00715249) | human gut metagenome | study: EMG produced TPA metagenomics assembly of the A metagenome-wide association study of gut microbiota in type 2... | reverse complement strand
ATACCGACGTACTCAAACCCACGAGTCACAAATTTTTTCTACGGAATTACTGGAGCCCAAAGAAACCGACAGCGAATATTTGACACCATCCAATTCACTTAAAACTTTGTTCTAAAATAAAATGCTGACAAGTTCTGTCCATTCCCTTTTGTCACAAAACCGTCTTCCAGTGCGAGTGCAATCATGCCCTCCATCATGCTCCACATAGAGACAATTGCGCCAACCTCGTTTGCTTCTGCTATTACGGCAGGGGGTTTCTTACGAAGTTCCTCTCCTGCCATATCTCTATGCCTGCCAATCAATTCTGCCAACAGATTAATCCCTTCGCCTAATTTACCTTTTACCATCTTATAATCCTCATATGAAATGACTGCAAATTCCGGTAAGAGTTTACCATCCTTCACACTGACAAAACGATTTTTTAACAGAGCGGATAACGCCGCTACTTCTTCAGGCTCCTGTTTTCTTTCAACTGCTGCCTCCAGCACCTGACCAACCGCATTTTGATATTCAAAAGGGTTCAGAACGTTATCCGACAATTTTACAAAGTTCATAATACGCATATAGCCTTTGCTCATATCATATTGTCCATAAATCCCCTTCGTATCTGTATGATATTCTCCTCGAATTCCCATAACATATCCATTACTGCCATTCTGTAACAAAGGGAATGTAAGCTTCGTATTCATCTTCTGTTCAGACATCATACCGGCTTCCCAAATAATCAACAGTAGTATAAACCACTTTTTTGCATTAAGGTCTGCCGCCTCATAGCAGTAATCCGTCTCTTCTAGATATTCCAGTCCCTTATCAACAAGTTGCTTTACCTTCTCCAGTTTCGGATAAAGTAATTCGACTGCCTTGTCATATACTGCTTTTCTCCACTGTTCATCATACAAAACCATATTGCTCTGATAAGCTTTTCCTTTTCTTACAAGTAGTCCCATCTTTTCCAATATTGCAACTTCATCTTCAAGATAAGGAACTCCAACACCCATTTCAAGACTCAGTTCTTCTAATGTTTTCGGACTCTCGTATGCAGCAATAATCAGATTCCCAGGAAGTTTTCTTTCAAATAATTCCCAGTATCCACTCGAACTATTTCCCCAAAAATTCATAGTAAATTTTTCCGGAGCATAACTTAATTTGCCATATTCTCTAACCATATCCATTCCTTCTTTCAGCTTTTTCCTGCCCTCAAAGAGATACTGTTTCACATTCGATACAGATAGATTGTATTGATTTGCTATTTCCTTGCAAGTCCTGCCACCAATGTAATAGCTAATCATAATCCGGCGGTACCTTTCCCTAAGGAAAGATAACTCTCTTCGCAAAAGCATTATTTCCTCCGCCTTTAACATATTTTCCTCAGGAGAAATACAGCAGGCGCCTTCAAAATCATTAGGAATTTCCGTATGCCTTTCTTTTGCACTTTCCCGCCAATAATTTTTACACAGATTGTTGGCAACACGCCACATATATCCATATACTGCTTCATCACTCTGAATCCTTCGATACGAACGAAGCATCTCCAAAATGATATCGGATGCAACATCTTGTGCCGCAACAGTGTTTTCAAGTCTCTTAACACAATATAAATATATTTTCTGCATATTCTCCTGAATAATTGTTTCTATCTGTTTCTTTGTCATAGGTTCTCCTTTTCGAACTATTGTTTTGAAAGCTTTCATATCTATAGTAGCAAATATTGCCTGCTGGTTAAAAAACTTTTTGAAAATAACTGGTATTTTCCCGTCATCTAAATTAAAATAAAATTAACAGAACTATATACTTTTGGGAGGATACCGTCATGAAAAAACGCTTACAATTTTATCTGAACTACTACGAAACATTAACAACAGAAAAATCCCTGACCACCGCAGAGGCAGCCAGGGAACAAGAGCAATCTGCAAAGAGGCATTGAGATAATCGCCCCTTCTGGAAAATTCTGAATCGCAATTCCAAGGGCCAGCGCAAAAGCATTTTCTCCAACTTTTGATTCATACTCCCCTTCATGAAAAATACCATGCCTGCTCCCAATGTTGTTCCCAAAAAAGGAATCATTAATCCTGAAAAAATCATCGATTACCCCCTTTTTTCTGACAACAATCCATTTCCGCACATCTTTCATTATTTATTAACATGCAAAAAAGATTGTCTTGTTATCTTTGTGTATCGGTTACCACACCCAGTATATCACACCAAGCACCCAACTGCAAAACACGCCATACAAAATAACCGGTCCGGCAATCGTGAAAATTTTACATCCAACACCAAATACCCATCCTTCTTCCTTAAATTCAATTGCCGGTGCGGCTACTGAATTGGCAAATCCGGTAATCGGTACAATCGTTCCTGCACCTGCAAAATTGGCAAGCTTCTGATATAAATTCAAACCGGTAAACAGCACACTGAGAAAAATCAGCGATAATGTCGTATATAATCCCGCTGTTTCTTTTTCCATCCCCAAACTCATATAAGCATTCGAAAGAGCCTGTCCTACGACACAAATAAATCCTCCAATCGCATATGCTTTCAGTAAATTGAGGCACCAGCTCTTTTTCGGCGTGTGATTTTTTACGTAAGCATTATACTTTTCATCCTTCTTTTTCTGTTCCTTTTCCTGTAAAACCTCTTGAATGTCGATATTATCCTGATTCATTTTCTGCTCCTTTAGCCTTAATAAAAATATTGAAATAAAGTTCCCGTTATTTTCCCAATTGCAATTGCAAGCGGAATAAGATAAAACGCTTCTTTAATTTGCAGACGGTTCACTAAAATGGGAATTACACGCAGCATTTCTGCCAGTGCCATTACCAGACATCCGACATATACACCTGCAAAAAGCCCATAAACCGCCAAAAAAATCGAAGTCAGCGGCATCGGAATTTCAAACACAATCCAAATATTTCCCAATGCACCGCCCGCTATAATCATCGTTTCATACCACACCACATGATTTGCCGTTTTCGTCCTTGCCGCCAGTCTCGGTATAATGCCAAGCATCGTAATAAATGCAAATATTCCCGATGCGACAGCAAAACCGCTCGCCAAACCAATCAGAATGAGAACGCTATACTGAATCACTGTCAATCGTTTTTCCCTCCCTTGATGCTGCCGCAATCAGTGTTTTGTTTACCTGCTCCTCATATGTGTGCATTTCAACCTGAATCGGTGTCGGGTCATCCTTAATTTTTTTCCTGCGGAAATGATTATAAAAAACGAGAATTCCCACAGGCAAACCAATAGCATAACAAATCTCAATGATGGAACCGCCTTGTTTTTCCTGCCCCAGCACCAGACGGTATACTTTGTCAAAGACATCCGCAACACTGACATCCTCGTTAAATGTCATAATGGTAAAAGCTGCTCCCATAAAAACGGTAAAAGAAACAAAAATAGTCCGTACATATTCCCACTTTTTCTGTTTCTCCTTTTCATCCGGCTTTTCATAATCAATAACAAAATCACGTTCGCCCAAATTTTCAATTTTTAAATTCGGATATTTCTGATGAATCACCTCATATACTTTCGCAATCGTGAACATCGTTTTTTGCGGGCCATGAGCGGGCAGCGTATAAAACACCATTTGATTTAATTCCTGTACAACTTTTTTATTCGTACAATGTAAAGTTGCCAGATCATGAAATGTAACCTGACGCTTTGCAACCGGGATATTCTGCGCGATTTTTACATATAGTATCTCTTCCATTCTTTATACTCCTTCACCAATGTTCCCTTTCCTTGTACCGGTGTTTTCTCATCGTGATTACCCGAGCGGTAAATCCAGACCGCCAATGCCGCAAATACAAGAATGACAATGGTACAAATACCTGCTTTTTTCATACAAACACTTCCTTTCGGTATTACCATTGCCATTTTCTATATTTTTATTCATGACTGCGACATACAAAATGTTTCCTCATCGAGCCAATAATTTTCTTTTCCAAACGGCTGACCTGTACCTGACTCATATCCAAAAGTTTTGCGGTCTGTGTTTGTGTTTTATCTTCAAAATAGCGTAGTTCAATCAATTTTCTCTCTTTCTCGCCAAGCTCACCCAAAAGCTGCTCTAACAAGATTTGATTAACAATATGCTCCGATTCATTTTTTTTCGATGGAATTTTGTCCATAAGAAGAATTTCGCTTCCTTCTTTTTGAAATACCGTTTTATGCAGAGACTCCACTTCGCTGCTGGCTTCAAGTGCCATTACGATATCTTCTCTTGCCAATTCTGTTGCTGCGCTTAGTTCCTCTAACGTCGCATCACGCCCCAGTCGAATGGCCAACATTTCAGCTGCACGCTTAATCCGTATTCCATTTTCCTTTAATGTCCGGCTGACTTTGACCATTCCATCATCGCGTAAAAATCGTTTGATTTCACCACTAATTACCGGCACTGCATAAGTAGAAAATTTCACTTCAAAATTCACATTGAAATTATCGACTGCTTTAATCAAACCAATTGCACCAATCTGGCTCAAATCTTCGGCATCATATCCTCTTCCCGCAAATCGCTTCACGATACTGTATACCAACGGCATATTCGCCTTAATCACTTGTTCTCTTGCCAATTTATCCCCTGCTCGTGAACGTTTAATTAGTTCTATGGTTTCCATTGGCAGACTCCCTTATGACAAAATAAATGAACTATAAATTTTTTTCTTCATACGAATCGTTGTTCCCTGCCCCACCTGTGACTCCACATGCAGCTCATCCATGAAAGCTTCCATGAAAGCAAAGCCCATTCCGGAACGTTCCATTTCCGGTCTGGTCGTAAACAACGGTTCCATGGCACGATTTACGTCACCGATTCCAACACCTTGGTCTGCCACTTCAATCCATATGGTATTTTCCTCAATCCAGCTATGTATCTTAACCTTCCCCGGCTTGCCATCATATCCGTGAATGATGGCATTTGTAACCGCCTCGGAAACTGCTGTCTTGACATCACCAAGTTCTTCTAAGGTCGGGTCAAGCCTTGCTAAAAATGCGGCAACAACCGTCCGCGCCAGACTTTCATTTTCCGAATTGCTGTCAAATTCAAACATAATCTCCGTTTTTTCCATTATAAAACTTCCGTCCTTTCCTGATATTTAGGAATAATCCGATAAAGCCCCGACATTCTAAAAATGCGGTCAACATTATCTCCAATTCCGGTCACAAAAGTTCTTCCTCCTAAAAAATTCATTTTTCGATGTCTTCCCATTACCATGCCAATTCCTGAGCTGTCCATAAATGTTATACCCGAAAAGTCAAATATTAATGTCCTGACATTTCCCTTCTCTATTTGTAAATCTACTACTTTGCTGATTTGTCCTGCTGTATGATGATCCAATTCCTCGCAAATGTGTAACACAAGCTGAGAGCCCGTTCGCTCCATTGAAAATTGCTCCATTTTTTTCTTTCCTTCCTTTTTTTAATCATTTGAAAAAGACCCATAGAAATTTTCTTCTATAGGTCTTCTCATTCGTTCTTTTATTCTTATTGTCCTTGTGTACCTTGCTGCTCAATCTGCTGCAAATAGTTATTTGCCTTATTCGCAATCGCGCTGTTTGGATCTACCTTAATTGCTTTTCGATACCACTTCTTTGCTTTTTTGTTATCCTGCTTTTTCTGATAACAATAACCAATCTGGTACATCGCATCCTGATGTTTTGGTTTCAGTTTCAGCACATTGCGGTAAATTGCAATCGCTCCATCATAAGACGTATACGCCGTACGCTTTCCTTCATTTAAAAGGGCTTGAATCTGTGCATCCGTCACGGTATGAATGGTTGTGTAAATTTCTTTTGCTTCACTGCTTCCAAAATCGGATTTTTTGCAGTCCGCCACGGCAATTGCTGCCTGAATCTTATCATCCGCAAGATAAGCCTTGACTCCTGTCAATAACTTTTCATAACTTGCCGTTTGTTTCTGTGCAGACGAATCCGCATCCTTTATCTGTTTTTGCAGCTTGTCAACCTGCTCCTGCAAAAGTTCCTTCTCTTTCTTCAATCCGGAAATCTGGGAAGATTGCACGGCTAACTGGTCATTTGTATCTGAAATATGTGAGCCTTCTCCACTTCCGCTGTTTTTCATCGTCGGCCAAAGCAGAACAAACGCTACGGCAAGTCCGACAATGGCACCGATAATCACATAGATAACCGGCATTAACGACCGCTTTTCTTCCTTGTAAGTACCCACCGGGGTTACATTCGAAAGAGGGTCTTTCTTTGACGGCTTTTTCACTAACTCTTTCTCTGAGGAAGCAGCTAAGTCACCAACTTCCTGCATATAGCGCAGTGTTGTCGTATTATTAAAGTCAATTCGCCTGGCGCGGTTTAAGCATTTTGCTGCTTTATGATAGTCTTTGTCATGAATATACAATAATGCAAGCAGCTGCTGTGCACGCACAAAATGCGGATTCAGACTCACTACTTTTTTTAATTGGATAATTGCCAAATCATCATTTCCTGCCTGTGCTGCCGCCAATGCAGAATTATACTTTTTAATCGTTTGATTTGTCGCATCCAGTGCCGTCTGATTCTTCTGAATCGTATTAATATAGTAATCCGCTGCATTGTCATCGGCCTGCAGGTATTTACTCAACACCCACTCGCTCAAAGCTGCTACGGTCTCACCCATCTCATAATAAATCAACCCAAGGAGATTTCTTGCGTTGGTATTTTTCTTATTAAACTCTAAACTTTTTTTCAAAACAACAATCGCACCTGATAAGTCACGCACTTTCGCCTTTTCCAATCCCAGATTATAATAAGTATTGGATACTCTGCGAATATAATGAATCACCGAAAGATTCTGACCGCAAAATGTGCAGAGTGTCGCTGTGTCGCTCACATTAGCGTCGCATCTTGGACATCTCATCTTTGATAACCCCTTCCTGTTTTTCATCACAATGTTCCTTTAGCATCCTGTATCAACTCTTTTACAATATCTGTCACATCTGCTAAATTATTATGATAAACAACATCTTCGACTTTCTCGATGTCCATGCTCGGCTGAAATTTTTCAAGTTCTTCCTCAAAATTAAGCATTCTCGTACCTCCTATTTGCTCTTTCACTGTCACGCATTCCCTTTGGTATTCATAATACCTATTTTGAGTAAAAAAAGCAAGTAGGAAATACGAGAATCCTTCGACAAAACATAAGTTTCCTTCACAAATTACGTCACGGTTTTGTAAAATGCGCCAAACGCTCCTTAACCTGTTCCATCATTCCCTTATATTTCTCTAATTTTTCTCTTTCCTCAGCAATCTTTTTCTCCGGTGCTTTGTTTACGAAATTCGGATTACCAAGCATACCTTCACAGCGTTTGATTTCGCCGGTAAGTTTCTTTTCTTCTTTCTTCAAACGCTCAATTTCTTTGTCAATGTCAACCAATTCTGCAAACGGAATATAGATAGTTCCATCCGCAATAACAACAGAAACCGCATCCTCGCCAATATTTTCTTTCGTCGACTGCAGTGTCACATCACTGGCAAGACCAAGCGTTGCAAAAAATACTTTATTTTCCTCGAAGATTTTTAGCACTTCTTCTTTTTCTGAAACAACGATAACCGATGCTTTTTTGCTTGGTGGCACATTCATCTCACCGCGGATGTTTCGGATGCCTTTTACTGCTTCCTTAATTCGCTCAACTTTTGCCTCATCCTCAGCAAAGTTACGGCTCTCTTTATACTTTGGCCATTCACTTACCATGATGGAAATTTCTTCATCACCCATAAGTGTACAATAAATTTCCTCTGTGATAAACGGCATATACGGATGTAGTAATTTCAGTGCATCAATTAAAACAGTTTTCAATGTGTACAAAGCTGCTGCTTTTGTTTCATCCGCATCGTTGTACAAACGTGGTTTTACCATTTCAATATACCAGTCGCAGAATTCTTCCCAAATAAAATCATAAATTTTCTGAACGGCAATTCCCAAGTCAAAGGAATCCATCAATACAGTAACATCCTTGGCAAGTGTATTCACCTTGGAAAGAATCCACTTATCTGCCTGAGTCAGCTCATCTGCGGTTACATTTTCATAATCGACATCTTCATTCTGGTCAAAATTCATCATAATGAAACGGGAAGCATTCCATACTTTATTGGCAAAATTACGGCTCGCCTCAACACGCTCCCAATAAAAACGCATATCATTTCCCGGTGCATTTCCGGTTACCAGTGTCAGACGCAGCGCATCGGCACCATATTTATCAATCACCTCAAGCGGGTCAATTCCGTTGCCAAGTGATTTACTCATTTTTCTACCTTGGGAATCGCGCACAAGTCCATGAATCAGTACCGTATCAAACGGAACCTGTCCTGTATGCTCAAGTCCGCTGAACATCATTCGCATAACCCAGAACGGAATGATATCGTAACCGGTTACCAATGTGTTCGTCGGATAGAAATAATCCATCTCCTCCGTCTTATCCGGCCATCCAAGTGTTGAGAATGGCCAAAGGGCTGAACTAAACCACGTATCCAGTGTATCCGGATCCTGACGCATCGGCTTGCCACATTTCGGACATACTGCACTATTTTCTTTGGTTACTACCAATTCACCGCAGTCATCACAGTAAAATGCCGGAATCTGATGTCCCCACCAGAGCTGACGGGAAATACACCAGTCGCGGATATTCTCAAGCCAGTGGAAATACGTTTTATTAAAATGCTCCGGAACAAATTTTGTTTTTCCTTCTTTTACCGCATCAATCGCCGGACCAGCAAGTGGTTTCATTTTTACAAACCACTGTTTGGATACACGCGGCTCTACTGTTGTTCCACAACGGTAACAAGTTCCTACGTTATGATCGTGGTCCTCAATTTTTACAAGAGCGCCCTCTTTTTCCAAATCTTCTACGATGGCTTTTCTTGCTTCATATCGATCCATGCCCGCATACTTCTCATATTCATCCACGATTTTAGCATCGTCTGTCATCACATTAATAATCGGCAGGTCATGGCGCAGTCCAACCTCAAAGTCATTTGGGTCATGTGCCGGCGTGATTTTTACGACACCGGTACCAAATTCCATATCTACATAATCATCAGCAATCAACGGAATTTCTCGGTGTACCAGAGGCAGAATCAGTTTTTTCCCAACCAAATCTTTATACCGCTCATCATTCGGATTCACGGCTACTGCTGTATCACCAAGAAGTGTCTCCGGACGTGTTGTAGCCAGATTAATATAACCGCTTCCATCCGCAAACGCATAACGCAGATGCCAAAAATGTCCTTTCTGATCTTCATACTCTACTTCCGCATCAGAAATCGAAGTCAGGCAGTGTGGACACCAGTTGATGATTCGCTCCCCACGGTAAATCAAACCTTTATTATAAAGATTTACAAAAACTTCCTTAACTGCTTTATTACAGCCCTCATCCATCGTAAAACGCTCTCTGTCCCAATCACAGGAAGAGCCCATTTTCTTAAGCTGCGATACAATTCGTCCGCCGAATTTATCTTTCCATGCCCATGCACGCTCCAAAAACTTTTCTCTGCCAATATCGTCTTTTGTGAGTCCTTCTTCTTTCATTGCCTCAACAATTTTGGCTTCGGTTGCAATTGATGCGTGGTCTGTTCCAGGCATCCACAAAGTTTCATATCCCTGCATACGTTTAGAACGAATAATGATATCCTGCAGCGTATTATCAAGCGCATGTCCCATGTGAAGCTGACCGGTAATATTCGGTGGTGGAATCACAATCGTATAAGGTTTTTTGTTTGCATTAACTTCTGCATGAAAATATTTTTTGTTTACCCATTTTGCATATAACCGGTCTTCGATATCCGCCGGATTATATGTCTTTTCCAGTTCCTTTTTCATTCTGTTTCATAACCTCCATTCATCAAACTAGATGCCAGGGGCATCTGCCAACCAACATCAAAAAAGACCTGCCGTTTTCGACAAGTCATCAAAATCCTCATTGTCCACGGCATCATAAAGGACGACCTAACAGCCGTGGTACCACCTTTTTTCAAACACAGCATAACTGCCATGTTCCTCATTTTGTCTATAACGGGACAAGCCGTCAGTTCCTACTGGCCGTATCTGCCACATTCAGAACCGCTGTTTCAGAGCTACCTTCCACAAGTTTTTTCCGGGGAAATCTTACAGCCAATGAATTTCCTTCTCTGTCAGTGCCACTTGTGTACTCCTCTCCTGCACTACATTTCTTTCAATATCATACGAGAATTTTGATAAAAAGTCAAGGTTTGTTGGTGATTTGGGTTGTGATAAATGTTTTTTGTTTTCTGTAATTCCGTAGAAACCGGCGCGAACAATTGTCTCCCATCACTCCACACTCTTTTTTTTATTATATCTACCATAGGTATTCTCTTCTCTCACAAGCATTGGTTCCTCAGTCGCTATCTCACGGATATATTCTACCGGTTTGTCGGTACACTCGCTGATAAATTCTAATGGCTGCCCCATAGACAGCATCTTTTTGATAATGCTATTCTGTGTTCTTTTTTCTCCTTCCTCTCTTCCTTCTTTCTTCCCTTCCTCAAAAAATTCATGTGAACTATAGTATTTCATAATCTCATCTTCTCCTTCCCGGCATTCCTTCACACTTTTCACGATATGTCCAAAACATGCATCTTCATTTTCTTCCGTTGTTTCTTTTATGTAGCGCAGTAAATGGTCTAATTCACTGCCATCATCCAATGGAATTTCCAAATTGATATACAACTCATGCACTCCGTTTTCCACCGGATACTGCGTGCTGTATGTTCCTTCCCTGTCACGCACTGTACGAAAAATTTCATACACTGTCTGACCGCCTCCAATAAAATCGTTCATTGTAATATAAATATGGTACACATCAGGCAGTTCCTTATACGCTTTCCCTTTCTGTAAAAGGTGTGTATCAATACTTCCATTGCAGTACCTCACACGCCGCATATGGTCGTCATCATCGGATATCTGAAATTCCACATGAATCGGCTCTTCTCCCGCCGTCTCTGCTAGAATATCCAGTACCACACTGCGAAATTGCAGATTGGTAATATCATACTGCGACGTCACCCCTGTAACCTCATATCCCTCTCCTAGAATAATCTTCACTAAGTCTTGGCAGGCCTCCTTGTCTCGGAACACTACTCTTGAAAACAAATCACTGATAAGATTCATCTTCTGAGGCAGGTTTTCAAATATTGTTTCATTCATTCTCTGTTCCTCCCTCATCCACACTATACGTCCCTTCTTCCCTCACAAGCATCGGTTCCTCAGTCTCTATCTCACGGATATATTCTACTGGTTTGTCGGTACACTCGCTGATAAATTCTAATGGCTGCCCCATAGACAGCATCTTTTTGATAATGCTATTCTGTGTTCTTTTTTCTCCTTCCTCTCTTCCTTCTTTCTTCCCTTCCTCAAAAAATTCATGTGAACTATAGTATTTCATAATCTCATCTTCTCCTTCCCGGCATTCCTTCACACTTTTCACGATATGTCCAAAACATGCATCTTCATTTTCTTCCGTTGTTTCTTTTATGTAGCGCAGTAAATGGTCTAATTCACTGCCATCATCCAATGGAATTTCCAAATTGATATACAACTCATGCACTCCGTTTTCCACCGGATACTGCGTGCTGTATGTTCCTTCCCTGTCACGCACTGTACGAAAAATTTCATACACCGTCTGACCGCCTCCAATAAAATCATTCATTGTGATATATATATGATACACATCCGGCAGTTCCTTGTATGATTTCCCTTTTTTCAAAAGGTGTGTGTCAATACTTCCATTGCAGTATCTCACGCGCCGCATATGGTCGTCGTCATCCGATATCTGAAACTCTACATGAATCGGCTCTTCTCCCGCCGTCTCTGCCAGAATATCCAGCACTACACTGCGATACTGCAGATTGGTGATATCGTACTGCGACGTCACCTCTGTGACCTCATAGCCTTCCCCTAAAATAATCCGTACCAAGTCCTGACAGGCCTCCTTGTCACGGAACACTACTCTGGAAAATAAATCACTGATGAGATTCATCTTCCGAGGCAGGTTTTCAAATATTGTCTGATTCATAGAATCATTTCCTCCTTTCCTGTGGTGTTTCCACAAAAGGCAGGAACATTTATATACAATCCTGCCCTATTCTTTTTTTCCGGAATAAAGCAAGAGTCTTTAATAAAATAATCATAGAATCTGGATACTAAGTCTGAACCATTGCTTTTCTAGATATTTATATTATATATTGTTGCATGTGTCATGTCAAGCATCGTTTCGCGCCACAAAAAGTCGCGAAACGACTTCTTTACAGTAGCATTTTATGTTATAATAATTTAGTAAAAATACTTCACAAAGAAAAGAGGAATAAACATGGCTTGGTATGACGAATCAGTATTTTATCATATTTACCCTTTGGGATTAACGGGCGCACCGGCGCAGAATGATTATGGCGAGGTTATCCACAGGCTTCCTAAGCTGCTCCCATGGATTGACCATATAAAAGAAATCGGATGCAATGCAATTTACATCGGACCGCTTTTTGAATCCGTAGGACATGGCTATGAAACAACGGATTACCGAACACTCGACAGACGTCTCGGCGACAATGACGATTTAAAAGAATTTGTCCGTACATGTCACGAAAAAGGAGTGCGGGTTATCTTTGACGGTGTTTTCAATCACACAGGAAGAGATTTTTTTGCTTTCAAAGACCTGCAGAAAAACCGTGAGAATTCACAATACAAAGACTGGTACTGCAATGTGAATTTTGGTGGAAATAATGAATACAACGATGGATTTTCCTATGATAACTGGGGCGGTTATAATCTGTTAGTAAAACTGAACCAGTGGAATCCACAGGTAAAAGATTATATTTACGATGTAATCCGCTTCTGGGTTTCTGAATTTGACATTGATGGCATCCGGCTTGACGCAGCAGATGTTCTTGATTTTGATTTTATGAAGGGAATGCGTCAGGTTGCCAATGAAGTAAAACCGGATTTCTGGCTGATGGGCGAAGTCATTCATGGCGAATATACACGCTGGGTTAATTCGGAAACTTTGCATTCTGTAACCAATTATAACCTGAATAAAGCTCTTTGGTCCGGCTGCAACGAGCATAACTTTTTTGAAATTGCACACACAGTAAAGCGTCTTTATGACATGGGTGGATGCCATTACCGGAACTTGGAATTGTACAGTTTCGCCGACAACCATGATGTTGAGCGAATTGCAAGTAAGATAATAAACAAAGACCATCTCGGCGTAATCTACACTTTGATGTACACACTTCCGGGGATTCCGTCTATTTACTACGGCTCCGAATTCGGTATCGAAGGAAAAAAAGAACAAGGTTCCGATGCTTCACTCCGACCACACTTAGAACTTAGTGACTATGCCGATGCAATGACTGACAATCCGCTGACTGCGCTGATTGCCAAACTCGGTTCTATCCATCAAGCGCAAAAAGCATTGTGTTATGGTGAATACAAAGAACTTCTTCTTACGAACCGCCAATATGCTTTTGCACGCTGTTATGAAAATGAAGACGTGATTACAGCCGTCAATAACGATGAGCAGTCGACAACTCTCCATATTCCGTATCAGGGACCAAAAACACAGTTTAAAGGTGCACTATCCGGCAAAGATTATATGGTGCAGAATGGTTCAATTGAAATTACACTGGATGCATGTGGCGGCGATATTCTTATTTAGAAATATTTTTTGGTTCACGGTTGACTAAATAAATTCCTGCACATACAAGCAAAAGTGCAAAAAGCGTATTTACATTCCATAGGCTGTCTTTCAGAAAAATAACTGATAAGAGGCTTCCAAATACCGGAATTAAGAAATTAAAAACTGTCACTCTACCCATCGGATTATATTTTAACAAAACAGTCCATAGGGAAAAGGCTGCTGCCGACAAGAATGCTAAATACAAAAGCAGCAGCCAGCCGGTGGCAGGTACTTCCAAAATCGAAATTCTCCCTCCAAATAAAAAACCCACACCAATCAACAAAACCGCACCCAGAATAAGCTGCCACCCACAAAGAGTAACCGGTCCCATTTTCTTTGCCGCCTCTTTGTTACACAGCGAGCCAAGTGCCGATGACACAGCAGAACAAAGCATAAAACCTTCTCCTAAAAAGGAAAACGAACCGCCAATACTCCCTTTTCCGAGATTTACCACAAACACGCCAAGAAGGCCCAAAAGACACCCCGCAATTTTTCTTCCATTAATTGATTCATGATAAAAAATGCATGCCGTCACCACACAAAAAAACGCTGTACTCCCATTCAAAATTGCACCTTTTACTCCTGTCACGTGCGCCATACCAATATAATAAAAAACGTACTGCAAAGCAGTCTGGACAAATGCTACAAGTACAATCTGTCCTTTCGGCCACTGCTTTCTCCGTTCCTTTTTATGCTCCTTTTTCTCCACAAAAAAAGAAATCAAAAGAGTCAAAATACCTGCAATCAAAAATCTCGCACCGGCAAACATAAGCTGGTCTGCGGTGTCCTGACTAGCAATCCGAAACATACGGTATCCGGTTTTTATACCGGGAAATGCACTTCCCCAGAGCAAGGTACACAACACCGCCGTTGCAAACACAATCCATTTTTTTGAAAATAACTTCTGTGCGTTCATAAATACAATATTACCCTTTCACCTTTTTCTATGCAACAAAATGGCACCCCCTCAGGAAGACAGGATGCCATAAACTATCTCATTCATCAGTATCCGTAAAAAGGATTACCGGTTTGGACAAATGATATTGATAATATTTAATTACATTACCACTATACATACGCATCGGATTCCAGTTGCACAAATCATAATCCTTGTGATATGGCAAATGATAATAAAAAGAATCATTCGAGCGACTGGTTTTATCGTAAGTAACCAAACTCTTTGCAAAAATCTCTTGTGGTGTCATTCTCTATCCTCCGACCTTTCTTTTTTCCATTATATGACGGAACAAAAAATTTGGCAAGGAAAAATGAAGAAGGTTTTTGTTCTATGGCTGTTTCCTCCTCTTACTCTCCAATCCCATACTCCTGTAACAATTCTTTTTGGTAGTCTGTATCCATGATTGCTTTTTGTATATCTTCCATTCGGTTATCCGCCAACAAGCATTGGTACAATGCGTTAATTTCCTCGATTCCCTGTGAAATTCCTTGTAAAATCCCTTGCGAAATCCCCTTTGCCATTCCTCGCGCCTCTCCTTGAGCAATTCCTTTCTTCATTCCTCGTGCTTCTCCCTGCGCAATCCCTTTCTCTATTCCTCGCGCTTCTCCACGTTCTTCATACATATCTAACAATACACACATATCGATTTTTCCTCCTTTTCCTTCTGTTGTCTCAATTAATTCTTTTGCTTTCCGATATCTCCTGTCATTTGTCACCGCAGACAGCCAATCTAAAAATGCTTCCGGGTGGTCTAATTGAAACTCCGTTGTTTGGAAATATTCATCCAGTTTTCTTCTGTCATTTCCGCAGGACAGGTAACGGACTATGTATTTAAAATCCGATTGATACTGGCGAATTGTCGTTTCCGGCTGACTGGCAAGGTTAATAATACAAATGGGATGCTCTGGAATCCATTTTGTAAGTTCCTCACCAATATCCTCCGGAAATTCCAGCATATCATTCAAACATCTTGGCTTTTTCCATTCTTTCTGACTGTAATTCAAAACCAGAGTGATGACCGGGCTTAACTTCTGTGAATCGTTAAGTTCTTTTGTCATCGGATTTGGATAATTGCCGGTTTTTCGATTACTTTCTTTCGCTTCCTTTATCTGCTCCATATATTTGGCGTGCTGGTATCCCATATCGCGCACCGGCATAATATTATTTTTGTCACTCTGATTTTCCAGACATAAGAAAAAACTTCTATTGTGCTTCTTACACTTCATCGGCACATCCATCTGTAACTGCCGAAGTTTATCATCTGATACGGCTTTCGTAATCAACTCGCCGGGTTCCCGCGACAACTCTTTCGCTGACACATAACATCTGCCACCAAATAAGTTTACGTTTACAATGTCTGAAAAAACATCTTTGTATTGTAGTAAATTTTTCTCTGCTAAATCTTTTGCTCCCAAATGGTATCCTCCTCTTACTCTCCAATCCCATACTCCTGTAACAGTTCTTTTTGGTAGTCTGTATCCATGATTGCTTTTTGTATATCTTCCATTCGGTTA
>ERZ791645.1326-NODE-1326-length-16220-cov-3.777730_pt1 | contig 16220 bp, 10 predicted proteins | sample MGYA00509939_ERZ791645 | MGnify/ENA primary metagenome ERZ791645 (study PRJEB30046, sample SAMN00715249) | human gut metagenome | study: EMG produced TPA metagenomics assembly of the A metagenome-wide association study of gut microbiota in type 2... | reverse complement strand
CTGCCGCTCCATCTCATGGATGCGGAACAGCTGGAAAGCATCATGCGCAGGTTCCGGAATCATGGCGTGGAAGTGAGGGATGTCTCCTGATGCGGAGGGGCAGCCCGCGCCTTCCTGAAGGAAGGGGCAAATTTGCCGTTTCAGCGCCTTTTTTGTTGAGCGCGGGATGAAAACGGGTAGGGTGTCTCCATGTCACGTTACCATGGAGAACAGGTTCTGGTGGTTCCCCGCGCTGCCTTTGAGGAAGCGGGCTACCTGCTGCTGTTCGGCGAGCTGCCCACCCAGGAAAAGCTGGACGAGTTCTGCCGCGTGCTGGGCGAGTGCCGCACCATGCCCACCAACTTTACCCGCGATGTCATTATGAAGGCACCCAGCCACGATATCATGAACAGCATGGCGCGCAGCGTGCTGACGCTGGCTTCCTACGACCCCAAAGCAGCAGATTTAGATACCGCCAACGTGCTGCGCCAGAGCATCCAGCTGGCGGGCATCTTCCCCATGCTGGCGGTATACAGCTACCACGCCTATAATCACTACGAAAAAGACGCCAGTATGTATATCCACCGCCCGGACCCCAGCCTTTCCACCGCAGAGAATTTTTTGCGGATGCTGCGCCCAGATATGCAGTACACCCCGCTGGAAGCCCGCGTACTGGACGTGGCGCTGCTGCTGCACGCCGAGCACGGCGGCGGCAACAACTCCACCTTTACCACCCGCGTGGTCACCTCCTCCGGCACCGACACCTACTCGGCCATGGCGGCGGCGCTGTGCTCCCTCAAGGGCCCGCGCCACGGCGGTGCAAACCTGATGGTCATGCACATGATGCAGAACATCCGGGACAACCTCCACGACCTTGAGGACGACGAGGAGCTGGAAGCCTACCTGAAAAAGCTGCTCCACGGTGAGGCCTTTGACCGCAAGGGTCTGATCTATGGTATGGGTCACGCCGTCTACTCCCTCAGCGACCCGCGCGAGGTGGTGTTCAAGGGCTATGTGGAGCAGCTTGCCCACGAAAAGGGCCGGGACAAGGATCTTTCCCTCTATACCCGCATCGAGCGCATGGCACCCCAGCTGATCGCGCAGGAGCGCAAGATCTTCAAGGGCGTCAGCCCCAATGTGGACTTTTACAGCGGTTTTGTGTACGAGATGCTGGGCATCCCCATGGAGCTGTACACCCCGCTGTTTGCCGTGGCGCGCGTCATGGGCTGGAGCGCCCACCGCATCGAGGAGCTGCTCAGCGCCAACAAGATCATCCGCCCGGCCTACAAGAGCCTTGGCGGCACCCACGATTATATCCCGCGCAGCCAGCGGGCATAAAGGGAGGGCATCAGCATGGAAGAGTTACAGCAGCATCAGGGGGAATGGTTCTTCCTCCACGAGTTCAACGTGGATAAGGTGTTCAGCACCATCCAGCGGGCAGATTATCTCATCCTGTATTATATCAAGGTGGCGCAGGAGGAACATCCCGGCGAAAAACTCTATCTTGCCGACCTTGCCGCCGCCATGGGGCTGCGGGTGACCGAGCTTTCCAAGGGCATCGAGAAGCTGCAGGACAGCGGCTTTGTGACATGGAAAACCGACCGCGAGGCCGGGCGCACCTATGTGGAGCTTTCCAGCAAGGCGGTGGAGTTGATGGCGGAGGAGCAGGCGCTTTTGCAGCGTTGCTACCGCCGGATGCGCACTGAGCTTGGAGACGAAGCGCTGCGCCGTGCCGCTGCCACCATGCAGCGCGCTACTGCCATCCTGAAAGAAGAGCGGGAAAAGGAGTTCCCGGCAGCGCAATAACGATTATGAAAGAAAGATACCGGACAGCTTTGTAGGCCGCCCGGTATCTTTCTTTTTATAAAAATATTTTTATTTGATGCAGCTTGCGCAGGGGGCATAGCCTGCGGCAATGGCTTCGTCATAGCTGGAAAAGAGGACTTGGTTCTTTTCCGCAGGCAGGTTGGGACAGGTGGGCAGATGGAACTTTTTGCTGTTCACGTTGCCGATGTAAGCCTGCTGCGCGGTGCTGGAGGACGACGGGTCGGTGGGGTTCAGTTGGCTGTCCGGCACAAAGTGCTCGGTGCCCACGGTGAAGTTCTGGCCATCGCTGCCAATGGTGATGGTGCCCTGCAGGTCGGTGCGGTAGACGTCCACCTTTGCGTCCCGCAGGATGCTTAACGTCTCCTCGTGGGGATGACCATACTTGTTGCCCGTGCCACAGGAGATGACGCCCATTTCCGGCAGAACAGCGTTCAGAAACAGGTAGCCGGTGCTGGTGCTGGAGCCGTGGTGCCCTACCTGTAAAACATCGGCCTTCAGGTTGGCACCGCTGTTCACAAGGTCGGTCTCGGCGGTCTTTTCCATGTCACCGGTCAGCAGAAAACTGGTGCTGCCGTAGTCGATGCGCAGCACCAGCGAGGTGTTGTTGGTGTCGCTGTACCCGGTCACCGGGCCTAGCAGGGTAACAGTGGCGCTGCCCAGCGGCCAGACCGTGCCCACGGAGGGCACCTCCAATTGCAAGCCCTGCTGCTGGGTGTATTTGACAAAATCATTGAAGCATTTGGTGCTGCTTTCGGTCACCGGGCTGTAAGCGTGTCCCGCCGGGAACTTTGCCATTACGGCGGCAAGCCCGCCCACATGATCCTCGTGGGCGTGAGAGCAGAACACATATTGCAGCTGCTCCACCCCCTGCTTTTGCAGGTAGGAGACCACCAGACTGCCGTCGTCCACATTGCCGCCATCGTAGAGCATGAACTGTCCGTCACACTCTACCAATACGCTCAGCGCCTGCCCTACATCAATGAAGTGCATCTCAAAGGGCTGACTTGACCCGGTGGAGGGCTTGACGATGTGTCCGCCGCTGTCGGGCAGGCTGTCACAGGCGGTAAGCCCCAGCGCCAGCACAGCGGCCAGCGCCAGTGCAGCCAGCCGCAGGAACAGGCGGCGGGGGAGCAGGGTTACTTTTTCTTCTTTCCAGTTTTCCACGTTGCGTTCTCTTTCTGTTGATTATTCTTGGGTTTGTGGCCGGGTGCAGAGTTGGGCGCAAAGCGCGCGCCCGGGCTGGGCTGACGGCCTGCCGGGGCGGCAGCGCGGGCGTTTTTGCCGGTGCTGCGTCCCTTCTGGCTGGGGTGTACCGTATAGGTGCCATCGTTGTGGATGGTCACCTCTGCGCTCTCTGCCCGGCGGGCGGTGCGCTGCACGGCGCGGCGGCCTGCAGCGGGCACCAGCAGGGGAATCAGGTCCTCCCGGTGGGTCAGCTGCAAGGCCTTGACCACCTTTTCGGCGTTGCGGGGCTCGTAGTATTGCAGCAGTGCGCGCTGTAACGCCTTGCCCTCGGGGGTCTTTTCCACAAACACCGGCTTGAGGGTGTAGGGGTCAAGGCCGGTATAGAACATGCAGGTGCTCACGGTGCCGGGGGTGGGGTAGAAGTCCTGCACCTGCTCCGGGCGCATGTGGTTCTTATAAAGGTACTCGGCCAGATAGACCGCATCCTTCAGAGTACTGCCCGGGTGGCTGGACATGAGGTAGGGCACCAGATACTGTTTTTTGCCCGCCTTCTTGCTCAGCTCGTAGAACTTATCCTTGAACTTGTTGAAGGTCTCGATGGGCGGCTTGCCCATGTAGGCAAGGGTGTTAGGGGCGCAGTGCTCCGGGGCAACCTTTAACTGGCCGGACACATGGTACTCCACCAGCTCCTTGAAGAAGGTATCGTCCGGGTCAGCCATCAGGTAGTCGAACCGGATGCCGCTGCGGATGAACACCTTTTTCACGCCCGGCAGCTCCCGCACCCGGCGCAGAATTTTGAGGTAGTCGCTGTGATCCACGATCATGTGGGAGCAGGTGGTGGGGGCAAGACAGTGCTTGCCGCCGGTGCACATCCCGCGCAGCATCTGCTCGCGGCAGGAGGGGAAGCGGAAGTTTGCGGTAGGGCCGCCTACATCGTGGATGTAGCCCTTGAAATCCGGCTCGTGGGTCATGCGCTCGGCTTCCTCCACGATGCTGTCGGCGCTGCGGCTGGTGACCCGCCGCCCCTGATGCAGCTGGATGGCGCAGAAGTTGCAGCCGCCGAAGCAGCCGCGGTTCTGGATGATGGAGAACTGCACCTCGCGGATGGCGGGCACGCCGCCCATGCTCTCGTAGATGGGGTGATAGCGGCGGGTGTAGGGCAGGGCGTACACCTTGTCCAGCTCTCCGCGCACCAGCGGCTTTGCGGGGATGTTCTGCACCAGATACTTTTCGCTCTGCTTCTGCACGATGATCTGGCCGCTGACCACGTCCTGATTGTCCATCTGGATGCGGCAGGCCTTGGCGTAGGCGGTCTTATCGCTGGCCACCTTTTTAAAACCGGCGCACTCCACATACCGCTGGGGCAGGTGGTCGAAATCGGTCAGGTAGCAGGTGCCGTTCACGTCCGTGATGGTCTCCACCGGCTCCCCGGCGGCCAGACGGCGGGCGATCTCCACGGTCTGGTGCTCGCCCATGCCAAAGCTGATGAGATCCGCGCCGGAGTCCTCGGCGATGCTGGGCAGCACGGTGTCCAGCCAGTAATCGTAGTGGGCAAACCGGCGCAGGCTGGCTTCCAGACCGCCTAAGATCACCGGCAGGTCGGGGTAAGCCTGCTTGGCAAGCTTTGTGTACACGGTGGCGCTGCGGTCCGGGCGGGCACCGGCCTTGCCGCCGGGGGAGTATTCATCCTCGGCGCGGGGAATTTTTGCCACGGAATAGTGGCTGACCATGCTGTCCACGTTGCCGCCGCCAATGAAAAAGCCGTACTTGGGCTTGCCGAACCGCTTGAAGTCCTCGCAGTCGGTGTAGCGGGGCTGCGCAAGCACGCCCACCTTGTAGCCCTCGGCTTCCAGCAGGCGGCTGATGATGGCGGTGCCAAAGCTGGGGTGGTCCACATAGGCGTCGCCGCCCACCACCACAAAGTCCAGCTGCTCCCAGCCCCGGGCTTCCATGTCCGCCCGGCTGATGGGAAGAAATTCGGTGTAGATCTGGGGAGTAGAATGTTCCATAATGCTCCTTTATTATTCCTCCGGTTGGTTCATCTGCATTTCCAGCCACTGCTGGCGGCTGATGAGTACGGCGCGGGGCTTTGCGCCCTCGTAGGGGCCGATGATGCTCTTTTGCTCCATCTCGTCCATGATGCGGGCGGCGCGGGCGTAGCCCAGCTTGCAGCGGCGCTGCAACAGGCTGGTGGAGGCCTGCCCGGCGTCGATGACCACGTCCACGGCCTGCTTGAACATGGGGTCGGAGCCTGCGTCCTCCTCGGCGTCGGCACCGCCGCCGCCCTTTTTGCCGTCCTGAATGGCGTGCTTTTCCATGGCCTCGATCATGGCCTCGTCGTACTGCACGGTGGCGCTGGACTTGATAAAGTCCAGCACACGGCTGATCTCCTCATCCCGCACAAAAGTGCCCTGAATACGGGTGGGCTTGGGTGCGCCCACGGGCATAAAGAGCATATCGCCCTGACCCAGCAGCTTTTCTGCACCGGCACCGTCCAGAATGGTGCGGCTGTCCACCTGACTGGACACCGCAAAGGCGATGCGGCTGGGGATGTTGGCCTTGATCAGGCCGGTGATCACGTCCACGCTGGGGCGCTGGGTGGCAACGATCAGGTGCATACCGGCGGCACGGGCTTTCTGGGCGATGCGGCAGATGGAATCCTCCACATCCTTGCCCACCACCATCATCAAATCGGCCAACTCATCGATGATAATGGCGATGTAGGGCATCTTTTCCAGCTCCGGCTGCTCGGCAGCCAGCTTGTTGAAGGACTTGATATCGCGCACATTGTTCTCCGCAAACAGGCGGTAGCGGCGCTCCATCTCCTGCACCGCGCTGCCCAGTGCACCGGCGGCCTTGCGGGGCTCGGTGACAACGGGCATCAGCAGGTGGGGGATGCCGTTATACTCGGCCAGCTCCACCACCTTGGGGTCGATGAGCAGCAACTTCACGTCCTCCGGACTGGAGCGGAACAGCAGGCTCATGATGATGCTGTTCACGCACACGGATTTACCGCTGCCGGTGCTGCCCGCGATGAGCAGGTGGGGCATCTTGCACAGGTCGGTCACCTGCGCTACACCGGCAATGTCCTTGCCAAGGGCGATGCCCAGCGGCGAGGTCATGCGCAGAAAACTCTGGCTCTCAAAGATGCTGCGGATGGAAACGGCGGTCTTTTTGTGGTTGGGCACCTCGATGCCCACGGCGGGCTTGCCGGGGATGGGGGCTTCCATACGCACGTCTGCCACCGCGAGGTTCAGGGCGATATCGTCCGCCAGCGAGGTGATGCGGCTGATCTTCACGCCCGCCATGGGCTGCAGTTCGTACCGGGTGACAGAGGGCCCGCGGGAGATATCCAGCACCCGGGTGCGCACGCCGAAGCTTTCCAGCGTGTCCACCAGCTTCTGAGCGTTGGCCTTCAGCTCCTCCTGCGCGCCGGGGTCGCTCTCCTCCTGCGTTTTTTCAAACAGCTCGATGGGCGGGTACTGGTACTCGTAGCGGTCCACCGGCTCGGTCTCCTCGGCGGGGGCGGTGGCGGCTGCCTGCTCCGAGACAGCGGGCTTTTCCATGGCCGCTGCCACCAGCGAGTTGATGTCCTTTTCCTCCACCGGCTCGGCGGTGATGCTGATCCAGCCGTCCTCGTCCGGCGCAGAGCGGAACGCCACGGCGTTCTCGGCGCTCACCCGGGGCACGGCGGGCTGGATAGGCGCAGCCTCCGGCTGCGTGGGCATCTGCGGCTGCACCACCGGCGCTGCCGGCTGGACGATGGGAGCATCAAAAGCGGGGGCAGGGGAAGGCTCTTCCGGTTGGGGGGCGTCCGTGGCAAAGAAATCTGCCGCAGCGGTGACCACCGGGTCTGCCACGATGGGCGGCGGCGTGGGCTTGGATGCAGGGCGCAGCGGGTCCTGCCCGAAGGTGCCGCCCGGCCCGACGATCAGCGGCTCAATGGGCTCGCTGCCGCCCTCGGAGAGGGCGGTGTGGTCGGGGCCAAGGTCTACGTCAAAGGCCGCGCGGGGATGGGCAACGCTGACCCGCACCGGGGTGATGGGCGGCGCGGCAGGCTCCGGCTGGGCAAGGGCGGCGGGTGCAGCCTCAGTTTCGGCAGCGTCTGCCTCCATCTCCTGCGTTACCTTGTGTCCCCAGCGCAGCACGCCGGACATCCAGTCCGGCACCCCTAGATGCAGCCCGGCAGGCTCGTCCTCCTCGTCCAGCGGCTCGTCCTCGGTTTCGTCGTATTCCTCGTCGATCTCCCGCTCTGCCTGCCGGATGGCGGCGCGCTCGGCGCGGCGGGCAGAGCGCTGCTCTGCAAAGGCAGCGCCGCGGGCGTGGATACCGCCGGTGACGGCACACAGCCAGACCCAGACCTCGGCGGGGGTAATATCAAAAATGTACAGGCTGCCGCACAGCAAGAGCACGACCATGATGAGATTTGCTGCCGGGCGTCCGCACAGCAAAAGCAGCACGCCGCCCAGCACAAAGCCTATTGCGCCGCCGGAGAGCCATGCATTGACGCCATTGGCGTAGCAGGCGGAAAGCATTTGCAGCGCCGACAGCCCCTGCGGCTGGATATCGGAAAACACGATGACTGTGCCGCAGACAAAGACAAGCCCCAGCACCAGCTTGAGGATGCGGGACAGCAGCTCCTCGCCCCGGGTGTACAAAACGGCCAGACAGCACACGGCTGCACCCAGCACAAAGCTGCCGCAGCCGAACAGCCCGAACAGCACATCATGGAGCACCCGCCATACGGAATCGCCCTGCACAAAGGCCAGCACCATCAGCAGCAGGCCGCCGAACAGGGTGCCAAGCCCTGCCGGAAGCCGCTGCTCTGCCTTTTTACGGCGGGCAGCAGTACGCCGTGTCGTTGATTTTCGTTTTTTCGTTGCCATTCTACTCTGTTCCCCAACTTCCCATAGACACAATAATTGATTCTACTATTGTACCACGCAAGGGCAAAAATGGCAAACCATAATGTTGTTTTTGCTGAGGAAAATGGAACGAACCCAGCCCCTCTCGTGAAAAGGCAGTTCCGAAACGCCCGCAGGCGTTTCGGAACTGCAAATAAAAAATAATTCCGCTGCTTCTGCGCAAAGCGAACGCGGAGCGCAGTTCAAATCGTCCGGCGGGGGAGACGCAAGGCCTTACCCCCGTTCGATCTCCTTATACAGCCACGCCAGCGCATCCGAAAGACCGCCCAGCTCGTCGATGAGCTTTTCCTTTACGGCACGGCGTCCGTCCAGCACCGTGCCCATGTCCATGACCAGTTCCCCGGTGTGGAGCATCAGCTGGGTGTAGCGCTTTTCCGGCATGCCGCTGTGGGCGGCCACAAAGCCGGTGATGCGCTGCTGCATCTGCTCAAAGCTGCGCATGGTCTGCGGCACCCCCAGAATGACACCGGAATGCCGCACCGGGTGCACGGTCATGGTGGCTGTGGGCACGATGAAGCTGCGCCGGGCGCTGACGGCAAGTGGGATACCGATGGAGTGCCCGCCGCCCAGCACAAGCGTTGCACTGGGTTTGGACACGCTGGCGATCAGCTCCGCCAGCGCAAGGCCTGCTTCCACATCCCCGCCCACCGTGTTCAGCAGCACCAGCAGGCCCTCGATGCGAGGATCCTCCTGCGCGGCCACCAGCTGCGGGATGACATGCTCATACTTCGTGGTCTTCTGGCCCTGCGGCGCTTCCGAATGGCCTTCGATCTGGCCGATGACGGTCAGGCAGTGGATCACATGCTCCCCGCGGGCCAGCGTGACCGTGCCCAGATCTTCGATCTCTTCCTTTTCCAGCCGACGCTCGTCGGTCAGCTGCGTTTCATCGTTCATATGCTTTCCTCCTGCGTTTTCTGTCAGCATTCCCCAGCCTGTGCCGGGCTATGCAGACTCGCTGCAGCAAAAAAGCGGTAACATTTCATAAAATTTTTTTGAGAATGATTTGACATTCTCCATCGGTGCAGTATACTTTAAATAATTGATTGTAATATCTGCAATATGAACCCGTAAACGGATCGGGGTTTCTCTGCGCCGCATCTGTAAAGCAGGCAGCTGCGGCAAGTACTGCGATAGAGCGAAAGGAGAAAGTATTCTATGAAAGTAATGCTTCATTTTCAAAATCAGGTATTAAATTTAATGTTTACTTTATGAACTCACTCAATGCTCGGGAAAGCACATTGCAAAGAAAAGGAATAAAAGCGAAAAGGGCTAACACAAATGTTACAAATGCAGCTAAAATTGATACCAGGCTATCTCCTGGGCATAGTCAGCTCCATACCACGAAACAAATTTTGCAGCATCCGTATCATTTTTTATAGCCAGTTTCAATGCAATCCATTTACTTTGCAATATCAAAACATGATCGGGAAAGCTGTTTTGAGAATTCACAAGATAATTGTTAACAATAAATTTATAACGTATGAGAAAACTTAGCATTATGATGTTCCTTTTAGGATTATGTGGTTTTGCCTATGCGCAAAATATCCAAATAAAAGGAACGGTAAAGTATGCCACCGACGGAGAGCCTATTATCGGTGCTTCGGTTGTACAGACAGGTACAACAAACGGAACAATCACTGACTTTAACGGAAACTTCAGCCTCAACGTAACGAGCGGTACGGAACTTACCGTTTCTTATATTGGTTTTAAAACCGTTAAAGTAAAAGCGCAACCCAATCTAAAAATTACTCTCGAAGAAGACGCACAACTGATTGACGAGGTTGTGGTAACAGGTTACACCACTCAGCGCAAGGCGGACTTGACCGGTGCAGTTTCGGTAGTGAAAGTGGATGAACTGAAAAAAGTGCCCGAAAATAATCCGATGCGCGCTTTGCAGGGAAAGGTTGCCGGAATGATGGTGACTGCCGACGGTAACCCCGGAGGCAAAGCTACTATCCGCATTCGCGGTGTCGGCACACTGAACAACAACGATCCTCTTTATATTATCGATGGTGTGCCTACAAAAGCCGGCATGCATGAACTGAATTCTTCCGATATTGAAAGTATTCAGGTGTTGAAAGATGCTTCTTCGGCAAGTATCTACGGTTCGCGTGCGGCAAACGGTGTTATCATCATTACCACCAAACAAGGCAAGGAAGGAAAAATCCGTGTCGACCTCAATGCCGGACTCACCACTTCATGGTATTCCTCAAAGATGGATATGCTCAACACGAATGAATACGGACAGGCACTTTGGCAGGCAAACATAAACTCGGGAAAAGATCCGAATACCAACAGTATAGGCTATACTTTCGATTGGGGATATGATGATAAAGGAAATGCCCGCCTGAATAAAATCATTCTGCCGGAATTCATTGACTGCGAACGCACCATGCGTACCTCGGACACTGATTGGTTTGATGCTGTGGCAAGCACGGGTATTATGCAGAATTATGATTTGTCGGTGAGCAACGGCACGGAGAAAGGTAATTATTTCTTTTCTTTGGGATATTTGAAGAATGACGGTATCATCAAGAACAGTGAATTCGACCGCTTATCGGCACGTGTGAACACAAGTTATAAACTCTTTAATGATATCGTGACTATCGGTGAGAATTTCACTTTCAACAACACTCATGAAGTAGAAGCTCCCGGTGGAGTACTTGACGCTGCCCTGCAAGCATTGCCTATTATTCCTGTCTATACCGAGAACGGAAAGTGGGGCGGACCTATCGGTTCGATGAATGACCGTCAGAATCCTGTCCGTTTGGTGGATGCCGTGAAAGATAACCGTTATTCTTATTGGCGTACTTTTGGTAATGCGTATGTGTCTGTCAAACCGTTGAAAGGTTTGGAACTCCGTACCAACTTCGGTCTGGACTATGGAAACTTTTTTCGCCGAGATTTAAACAAGAAGTATGAGTCTGGAAAGTTGAAGAATGATGTCAATTCGGTAAAACTGAATCAGGGACATTGGTTGAAATGGAACTGGAACGCCACAGCTACCTATCAGTTCGAAATAGGGAAGCACCGCATGGATGTATTGGCAGGTGTGGAGTTGTTTAAAGAGCAAAACACAGACTTTGCGGCTTATCGTGAAGGTTTCGAAGTGGAAACTCCCGAAACGATGTGGCCTGACCTCGGTACCGGAAAGTCAGTATCCACAGGCAGTTCCACCGGATATGCGCTGATGTCTTATTTTGGAAAGATAAACTATTCATTTGCAGAACGTTATTTGGTATCTGCCACGGTTCGTTATGACGGTTCTTCCCGTTTCGGTAAGAACAACCGCTTCGGTACTTTCCCTGCCTTCTCACTCGGATGGCGCTTAAGCGAAGAAGCCTTTATTAAAGACAATACAGATGTAATATCCGACTTGAAGCTTCGCTTCGGCTGGGGACAGACAGGTAATCAGGAAATAGACAACTATGCTACTTATAATATCTATACCACAGACTACGGAATAGGTGATCCTACATGGGGAGCAGTTCTCGGAACTGCCTATAACATAACGGGCAAAGGAACAGGTACGCTTCTTTCCGGATTTAAAATGAATCAGCGTGGAAATGACAACCTGAAATGGGAAACAACAACACAGACTAATATCGGTCTTGATTTCGGTTTGTTCAACCAAAGCCTTTACGGCTCTGCCGAATATTACATGAAAAAGACCAAGGACATTTTGGTGAAGCCTCCCTATCTTGCAGCCATTGGTGAAGGCGGTAATCGTTGGATAAATGGCGCATCCATGGAGAACTGGGGATTGGAATTCAATCTCGGCTACCGTAATAAAACGCGTTTCGGAATGGCTTATGATATAAATGCAAACATTTCAACTTACCGCAATAAAGTAACCAAACTTCCTGCCGATGTGCAGAACTCTTATGGAGGTGACGGCGATAAAGACAATATCTTGGGGCATCCGTTGAATTCTCTTTATGGTTATGTGGCGGACGGCATCTTCAAAACACAAGAAGATGTGGACAATGCAGCCGAACAAGACGGTAAGGGATTGGGACGCATCCGCTACCGTGACTTGAATGGGGATGGCAAAATCACAGATAAAGACCGTACTTGGATTGCCGTTCAGCATCCTGACTTTATTTATGGTTTGAACATAAACCTCGAATACCGTAACTTTGACCTGACTATGTTCTGGCAGGGAGTATTTAATATCGATGTAGAGAATATCCAGAAATACCATACCGACTTCTGGAGTGTGCGCGAAACTGGTTCGAACAAGGGACGCAGATTGCTCGATGCATGGAGCCCATCCAATCCCGACAGTGACATTCCTGCTATTTCAGCAACAGACACCAACTGGGAAAACCGTTTGTCTACTTATTTTATAGAAAACGGTTCATACTTGAAACTAAGAACCTTGCAGTTGGGATATACATTACCCAAACGGTGGGCTTTCAAAGTGAAAATGGATAAGTTCCGTTTATATGTCAGCGGACAGAATCTGCTGACGATAAAAAGTAAGAGCTTTACAGGAATCGACCCTGAAAACCCAGCTTTCGGCTATCCTATTCCAATGAGTTTTACTGTTGGAGCTAATATCTCATTCTAATGAACTTTAAATTGATACAGATTATGAAAAAGAAATATTTATCTCTACTTGCTGCATGTAGTTTCTTGTTTGCAGGATGTTCGGATTTTCTGGATATGAATCCGAATGGAATACTTGATGAAGAAAGTGTTTCGGGAGTGGAACAATTAGACAAACTAGTCATTTCGGCTTATTCCATGTTGGGAAATGACCACTATGACATACCTTTTAATCTTTGGCCTTATGGCAATGTGCGCTCTGACGATGCCTATAAAGGAGGACGCGACGAATCGGATATTCAGGATTTTCATTTTTATGAGACATCTTCCAATATAACAGCAAACTTTGGTGAACCGGATGGCTTATGGTACAATTGCTACATTGCCATCTCTCGTGCAAACAATGCTTTACGCAGTTTGAACAATGTGAGCGAACAGGATTTCCCGAATAAAAAAATACGTATCGGCGAATGCCGTTTTATCCGTGGTCATTTTTACTTCTTGCTAAAAGTGCTTTTCAAAAGTATTCCTTATATAGATGAGACGGTTGCGATAGAAGACTATGGAACAATATCGAATATAGCTTTGTCAAACGATGAACTTTGGCAAAAGATAGCCGATGATTTTAAAGCTGCTTATGACAACCTACCCGAATCGCAGGGAACTGACGTGGGACGTGCCAACAAATATTCTGCAGCTGCTTATTTAGCCAAGACTTATCTATATAAGGCATACCGTCAGGACGAAAAACATAATGTAACCGAAATCAATGCGGAAGATTTGAAACAGGTACTTACTTTTTCGAATGAAGTAATGAGTTCCGATTATGGTTTGGAGGATGATTTTGCTTACAACTTCTTGCCGGGAAGTTATGAGAACGGAAAAGAATCTTTGTTTGCCATTCAGCACTCAACAGATGACGGTACTTTGTACGGACGCCTCAATTTCAGTGATGCTTTAAATGTACCAATGAAGTTTTCAGGTTCATGTGATTTCCAGAAACCGAGCCAAAATTTGGTAAATGCATATAAAACAGTCAATGGATTGCCTGAATTCTCGGATTATAATAAAGCCGATTATAATGCAAATACAGATAAAGTAGACCCGCGGTTATATCACACAGTAGCATTACCCGGTGTTCCTTATAAATATGATAAGAAAAATATTTTTGATGAATCATGGACTCGTAATAAAGCTGTATACGGCTTGTATTCTTCTTTGAAAGAGAATGTGGCATTGAATGATCCTTCTTCTGTGCTGATTGATCCTTTCCGTGCCAATACGAAAAATAAAATCGTGATACGTTACGCAGATGTAGTGCTGATGCGTGCCGAAGCCTTGATTGAGCTCGATCGCGAGAAAGAGGCTCTGCCTTTAATAAACGAAATTCGTGAACGTGCCAAGAAGAGTACTGGTTTGATAGACTATGCCGAAAATGTGGATATTGCTTTGTATGTAGATAATGTGAATTGTAATTGGACGAAACCTTATGCCCGTGAGGCACTGCGTTGGGAACGTCGTCTAGAATTGGCTATGGAGAGTCAGCGTTTCTTTGATTTGGTTCGTTGGGGAATAGCCGATTCTGTAATAAATACTTTCTATAAAGAAGAAGCCCCCAAACGCACATATTATGAAGATGCACATTTTGAGAAGAATAGAGCGGAGTATGTGCCAATTCCCCAACAGCAGATTAATTTCAGTAAACAGGTTTATAAACAGAATTACGGTTACTAATTAAAGAATGAATTATGAAAAAGAAATATTTATTATATAGTCTTGTTTCTCTCCTCTTGCTGAGCGGTTGCTATGACAGGGAGGAAAAAATTGCCGCACCCATTGTGGGAGAATTATCTGATTTGCAATATAAAGTTGATGACGATACATTGCGCGTAAGTTGGAATTTGCCTTCACATAACGATGATTTGCAGGTAAGAGTGAGTGGAACCGACGGCACATTTGTTGTAACAGGGAATCCTACTTCTTATAAATACGGCGTTATTAAAGTGGGTAAAGATTATCGCCTTACTTTTAAGGTAATAGATAGCAAAGGCAATTACTCTACCGGACAAACAATTTCTTTTACCCGTGAAGGAGGCGCATCGGTTCAGGATGTAATAGCACAACAAGTAGACGGAACTAACAACATACAAATTAAATGGGTGCTTCCGAATGAAAAATTGTCGAAAGTGGAAGTACGGTATGATAATAAGAAGATAGAGTTAAAAGGTGATGCGGTTAACTATACCATAGAGAATGCAGCGAACAAGAAATATACGATCGGAGTGGTCAGCTTCAATGAAGAAGGTCAGTCTTCGGAAAGTGTTTATACTGATATTCGTGTAGGTAAAACGAAAGTTGCTTTCTTGGGGGTCACTCCTACTCGTGACGGCATTACGGATGATGATGAAAAAGCTGCCGCTGATTGGTTCTTTAATAATTATCCTACGGGTGAGTATCTGTCATTCGATGAAATAGCCAATGGAGCCGATTTATCCCAATACCGTGTGTTGTGGTGGATTCGTGATTCGCAGCAAACAACAGACCTTCCGGCAGAATCACTAGATCCTTCGGTAGTGGAGGCTATAAAAAAGTTCCATATAGACGGCGGTGGATTATTGCTGAATACTCATGCTGTTGCTTACCTGTATACAATTGGGCGTATGAAAGCTAAATTCAATACGGAGTTTACGAGTGGTGACGGATTTGACAATGGAGATACTTGGAATATGAATGTATATATAGGTAAAGCACATGACGAGACTTCACATCCTATCTATCGCGGACTTGAATGGAAATGGATGGATGGCAAGAAAGTAATTCCTTTGATTGGTGCAGGTTGGAAAGAAAACCATAATTCAATTTACAAAGACTTGTGCATGTATTATAATATGAATAATACAGATGAAAATGCTTATGTGAAAATATCGGAAGACAGCCAGATACGTATCCTTGCAACATGGGACGGCATTAATGATTATTTTATGATGGCAAATTATGAAACTTTGCCAACCGAAGAGTTTAAAGGTACGGCTATTGCCATAGGTATCGGTGCTTTTGAATGGAACCAGAACCGTGGTGTTAATCCATATCAGAAAAACATAGAACAAACAACTCATAATGCGATAGAATATTTGAAAACTAAATAGCAAGAACCTATATGATAAAATCATTATATCACACTACTGCCGGCAAAGCTCTGGCAGCAGTAACAACCGGTCTTTTATTGACATTCATTGCCGCTTGTTCGGATGATGAAAAAGACGCTCTTTATATAGATACTAATACATATTATGACGAGGCTTATCGTCCGTCAGTTCACTTTACACCGAAAACATATTGGACGAACGATCCTAACGGCATGGCTTATTTAGATGGCGAATATCACTTGTTCTATCAGTACAACCCGATGGGGAGTGTTTGGGGAAATTTGAGCTGGGGACATGCCGTGACTAAGGATTTGATGCATTGGGAACATCTGCCTGTTGCCCTTACTAAAGATGCAAATGGGGAAATATTTTCGGGTAGCATTGTGATTGACCGAGATAATACAGCAGGCTTTGGCAAAGATGCCATGGTAGCCGTTTACACTTCCAACGGTCAGAAACAGACTCAAAGTTTGGCTTATAGTTTGGATAAAGGACGTACTTTTATTAAATATGAGAACAATCCTGTATTGAAAGATGATGCCAAACCCGATTTTCGCGACCCGAAAGTCTTTTGGGTATTCAGTTTCGGTAAAATCTATTTCCGAAT
>ERZ791645.1325-NODE-1325-length-16224-cov-3.075391_pt1 | contig 16224 bp, 15 predicted proteins | sample MGYA00509939_ERZ791645 | MGnify/ENA primary metagenome ERZ791645 (study PRJEB30046, sample SAMN00715249) | human gut metagenome | study: EMG produced TPA metagenomics assembly of the A metagenome-wide association study of gut microbiota in type 2... | reverse complement strand
CCCCCTTTGACCGGCAGCAGCGCCTACGCGCTGCATTCCCCCTCCGCGCAGTGCGCGGAAAAAACCATCCCGCCTGCAAGGCAACCACCCTTTACACCCCTTGGTGTAAAACATTTAGAGGAGCTTTATGTCAGAAAAACTCGTGACCAAAGGCATCGTCCTTCGCGCGACGGCGACGAAGGAGGCCGACTACATATTGAATATTCTGACCGACTCGCTCGGGCGGATCGCGGTCGTGGCGCGCGGGGCGCGGCGCAAGGGAAGCCGCATCGCCGCGGGCAGTGAGCTTCTGGCCTTTTCCGAGCTCGTACTCTATCAGCGCGGGAACTGGTACTACCTCGACGAGGCGTCGACGATCTCACTGTTCGACGGTATCCGGCGAGATATCGAGCTACTGTCGCTCGCGTCGTATTTTGCCGAGATGACCGAGTGCGTCACGGCGGAGGACGAGCCCGTGCCGGAGATTTTGTCGCTGCTGCTCAACTCGCTCTATGCGCTCGACACGCTGCAAAAACCGCAGAGCATCGTCAAGGCGGCGTTTGAGCTCAAGTTACTCGCTCTTTCGGGCTACGAGCCGCTGCTCGACGGCTGCGCCGTCTGCGGCACGCACAACCCGAAAGAGCCGGTGTTTGACGCGCAGCAGGGCGTGCTGCTGTGCAAAGAATGTGCGGACCACGGCGGGGGCGGCCTTCTGCCGCTGGACGCGGGCTCGTTCGCGGCGATGCGCCATGTGCTGTTTTCCGAGCCGAAGCGGATGCTGTCGTTCTCCCTCTCGGGCGAGACGGAAAAGCGCTTTGCCGCAGCGTGCGAGGTGTTTGCGCAGGTGCAGCTTGACCGGCGATTCAAAACGCTGGACTTCTACAAAAGCATGAAAATTGACAACTAAACGAAATATCTGTCGAAAGAAATACGAATCGAAATCAAAATTTCGGAGAAAACTATGAGTGAACTGTTTGAAAAATCCATCCGCGTGCTGGAACTGCCGCGGCTATTGGAGATGCTCGAGCATCACGCGGTGAGCGCGGAGGCTAAGGCGCGGGCGCGACGGCTGACGCCATCGGATGATTTCGGCGAGGTCAACCGCCTGCTCGACGAGACGGACGCGGCGCGCAAGATGATCATGCTGCGCGGCAGCCCTGCCTTTGGCGGCGTGCGCGACGTGGGCGAAGCGCTCTCCCGCGCCGAGCGCGGAGGCATGCTCAACACGCGGGAGCTTCTCGACATCGCGGGGCTTCTCACGAATGTGCGCCGCGTGCAGGATTATTATAAGGAGGACGAGGAGGGGACGGTCATCGACAAGCTCTTCCTCTCCCTGCACCCGAACCGCTTTCTGGAGGAGCAGATCACGACCGCGATCCTCGACGAAAACGAGATCGCCGACGCGGCCTCGCCCGAGCTCGCGGAAATTCGCCGCCACAAGCGCGCGGCGGCGGCCAAGGGCCGCCAGATCCTGCAGCGCATCATTTCGTCCCCAAGCTATCGGAACGTTTTGCAGGACGCGCTGATCACGCAGCGCGGCGGGCGCTTCGTCGTGCCGGTGAAGGCCGAGTGCCGCGGCGAGCTGCCGGGCCTCGTGCACGACACGTCCTCGAGCGGCGCGACGATCTTCGTCGAGCCGATGGGCGTGGTGCAGGCCAACAACGAGCTCAAGGAGCTCGAAGCGAAAGAGGAGAAGGAGATCGACCGCATCCTCTACGCCCTCTCGGGCGAGGCGGCGAGCTTCAGCCGCGACATTCTGTGGGATTATGACATTCTCGTCCACCTCGACCTCATTTTCGCGCGCGGCGAGCTGAGCTGCCGCATGAATGCCATGCGCCCCGAGCTCAAAAAGGACGGCAGCGTGTATCTGCGCCATGCGCGCCACCCGCTGCTCGACCCCGCGAAGGCCGTGCCCATCGACATTGAGCTCGGCCGCAGCTTCGATACGCTTGTCATTACAGGCCCGAACACCGGCGGCAAGACCGTGAGCTTAAAGACGCTCGGCCTCCTCTGCCTGATGACGCAGTGCGGCCTGCATATCCCCTGCGACGACCGCAGCGCCGTGAGCATCTTTTCCTCGGTGTTGGCCGACATCGGCGACGAGCAGAGCATCGAGCAGAGTTTGTCGACCTTCTCGGCGCATATGAAAAACATTGTGCAGATCTTGGACGAGGCGGACGAGCACTGCCTGATCCTCTTCGATGAGCTGGGCGCGGGCACCGACCCCGTTGAGGGTGCGGCACTGGCCATCGCCGTCATCGAGCAGGCGCGTTCACAGGGTGCGAAGATCGCTGCGACGACGCACTACGCCGAGCTCAAGACCTTCGCCATGACGACCGCGGGCGTGGAGAACGCGAGCTGCGAGTTCGACGTGGAAACGCTCTGCCCGACCTACAAGCTGCTCATCGGCATCCCCGGCAAGTCGAATGCCTTTGCGATCTCGAAGCGGCTGGGGCTTTCCGAGGCCGTCATTGAAAAAGCCAAGGCGCAGATGGACAGCGAGAGCATCCGCTTTGAAGATGTGCTGACGCAGCTGGAGCAGAAGAGGCAGCAGTTAGAGAAAGAAAAAGCCGAGGTCGACCGCCTTTACGCCCAGCGCGAGGAGGACGCGCGCAAGGCGCGCGAATTCCGCACGCAGATGGAGCGCGCGAAGGAGAACGCGAGAAGCCGCGGCGAAGCCGAGGCCAAGCGCCTTTTGGCTGAGGCCAAGTCCGTCGCGGACGACACGTTCCGCGAGCTCGACGCGCTGCGCAAGCAGCAGAAAAAGCTCGATGCCCAGCAGATGAACGCCCAGCGCGCCGAGATCATGCACAACATCAAGCAGGCGCGCGACGCTGCGGGCGTGCGCGACGAGAGCGCGGAGCCCATCCCCAAGCCCTCGCGGCCCATTGAGGTCGGAGACCTGGTCGAGATCCCCGGTACGCGCCGTCAGGCCGAGGTCACAGCTGTCAAGGACGGTACGCTGACGCTCAAGGCAGGCGTTTTGCAGATGAAGGTCAAAGCCGGCGAGGTCCGCCTCATTGAGGCGGCGGAGCGCGCGGCGACTGCCAAAAAGCAGCCGCAGTTTGCCCCCTCGCAGCGCATTCTGCGCACGGCGTCCGCTGCGCGCGAGCTCGATATCCGCGGCATGGAGACGCTGGAGGCCGAAAGCGTGCTCGATAACTACATTGACGCTGCCGTCATGGCGCATCTCGAGACCGTGACGATCATCCATGGCAAGGGCACGGGCGCGCTGCGCAAGGCGGTGCACGCGAGCCTCCGGCGCAACAAAGCCGTCAAGAGCTTCCGCCTTGGCAACTATGGCGAGGGCGAGTCGGGCGTCACTGTGGTCGAGTTGAAATAAATGCCCGCCCGGGGAGACGCTTTGTCTGTGTTTATTGCCAAATCCGCGCCATTTCGCGCGAAATGGCATTGACGAATCGGCCCCCGATGGTATATGATACGATAAAGTCCGAAAGATTTTTTTGGAGAGGGAGTAGTAACGATGTATACTCAGAATGTTACGATCAACAATGAAGTAGGCCTGCATGCTCGTCCTGCCACGTTCTTCATTCAGAAGGCCAACGAGTTCAAGAGCGGCATCTGGCTGGAGAAAATCAGTTGACAGAATTGGATGTAAGCAAGAATATAAATTTAACAGAAATAAACTGTGCTTCAAATCAGTTGACAGGGTTGGATGTGAGCCAGAATATAAATTTAACAAATTTCGACTGTTCTTCAAATCAGTTAAATGAATTGAATGTGTTAAATAATCTAAAACTTGCATATTTATTGTGTCATAATAATAAACTTACAACATTGGATATTTCAAAATGCGAAAAACTTATTGGTTGTGGAAATGGTGAAAAAGATGAAAATAATCAAATAAAATTACTATGTGATGATAATGTTACAGTGATTGGAGGCAAAGTAGCGACACCAACACCAATTCCGACAGAAGTGCCAAAAGGAAATATGGACAAATTTACAGTCGGTTTTAATTATGTTGCAGATGATAGTTGGCAGGAAAGAACATGGGAAGATAATACTATCGAAGTAACAGGTGATGGCAGCTATGTTATAAGTTATACGGCAAATTTAGATACAAATGATATTTATTTAATGTATCTTAATACTAATTTGTATAATGGTTCATTAAATAAAGATTTTAAATTTAATTTGACAAATGTTACAATAGGTTCAACAAGTTATAATGTTGATAATAAGGGTAGTTGGGGCTTTGCGGATAACAATATTGAAAATGAGTATAGATACAACATTGTTAATCCGATGATGGGTCCGGTTTCCGATGATGGAATTACACCTGCAGATCCAAACATAACAAGTATTGATAAAATTGGAGTGGCTCCAGCGAAAAAAGGGGATGTTATAAGTATTTATTTTGTGGTATCAGGAATGGGTGAAAAGGAAAGTGATGAACCAAGTTTAGTGCCCACACAAGAACCGAGTATAAGTCCAACAGTAAAACCAAAAGTAACTCCAAGTGTAAAGCCAACAGAGATACCGATTGCGAGTCCGACAGTGACACCGACGCAAGTCCCAACAGAAAGTCCAAGTATAACCCCGACGGCAAGTCCAAGCATAGCACCGACTGTGATACCGTCTACAACACCGACAGAAGAACCAAAAGCAACACCGACCGTAAAGCCGACGGAAGTGCCGACAGTAACTCCGACAGCAGCACCGGCTAAAAAAGCAAAGTCAACGATTAATGCTAAAAATACATATAAAAAATATTTAGGGGACAATAAATTCAAATTAAATGCGAAAACCAACAGTGATGGAACGGTCAAATATAAAAGTTCCAATACTAATGTTGTAAAAGTTTCATCAAAAGGTGAGATTACGATAGTTGGCTGCGGAGAAGCAAAAGTTACAATATCTGTAAAGGCAACAGATGATTATAAGGCAGTTTCTAAGAAAGTCACGATAAAAGTATTACCTGAGACAGTGCAAAATTTCAAGGTAAAAGCATTGTCAGGCGGCAAAGTAAAGTGCACATGGAAAGGAAAGAGCACGAAAAACACAAACTGCCAAATTCAGTATTCGTTGAACAAACAGTTTAAAAATGTTAAGACATTTGCTTCAAAGCCGTCATTAAAGAGCGGAAGTTATAAGTGTAAAGGACTTAAAAAAGGAAAGACTTATTACCTCAGGATAAGAGCAATAGCGAAGTCCGGAGGAAAGAGTTACACAGGAAAATGGAGCAAGACTATAAAAGTTAAGGTAAAGTAAAAATATGAGTTAAGCATTATCAGGATATATACAGGTATTTCAATACTTATGTAAATGTGTTTATGTACTTATGGGATGTAATCTTTGTGGAAATTGGATATGAAAAAAAGGTAGGTAAGATATAAAAGAAAATATACTCAAAGACTACAAGTGTGGCAGAAAGAGTTTATACAATAAATAGAACATGAATATGGAAAGATGGACTGTTTGCAATGCAGATAGTCCATCTTTTTTGCTGAAAAAAACGGAAACCGATTTTTGACATGGGTGTGTTATGGTAGTAAATACAGGTAATTTAGTTGGTTGCGAAACTGGTTTTATGCTGTGATTATCACAGTTTTGCAAATGCCTAAATAATTTGTGAAAGGAGGATTTGCAGGATGTGAGAGACAAAGATATTGATGACTGAAAAATACTATAGAAAGAGGTGAAGTGATATTTTCTTAATAAAATAGCTAAAGAAATAAAAATTAAACTATATTAAATAAGAAACGGAGGAAAAATAAAATGAGAGAAAGGGTAAAAAAATATTTATCTGTAATAATTTCATTATTGCTTGTACTGAGTGTTTTCGGAGGTGAACTGTCAGCGAGAGATGCACAGGCAAAAACAGTAAATCGTGTATTTAAAGGAAGAAATAACTGGCTGTTTTATAATGCACAGGGTGATGGTACTACGATTTACGATTATAAGGGAATTAATCATTACTCAAAATTCAATTTAAGAAGAGTTGAAAACAATTTAAAGACGGCAAAGAGAGCCGTGAAAAAAAGAGGTGCCGAGTTTGCAGTTTTGTTTGCACCAAACAAAGAGACGATTTATTCAATGTATATGCCAAAATCAATCAAGAGAAAGACGACATATTCACGCTATGATCAGTTGAGGGACTACCTGAATAAAAGTGGTGCGATAAAAGTAATATGTCCGAAGAAACAACTTCTCAAATACAGAAAAAAATATCAGCTTTATTATCCTAATGACAATCATTGGAATGTCAAGGGTAGATATATTGGTGTTCAGGAGATGTTAAAGATTACGGATGGCGAAGATGAGGTTACACCGCTTTCAATCGAGGATGTGAAGTTCAAAAGGATAAAAGACCGCACAGGTGATCTTAATATTTTATCTAACGGTAAGTATAAGTTTAAAAGCAAATGTTTTCTGTTGAAAACAAAGATTAAGAAACAGTATAAGAGCAATAAAAAAGTTTTAATCGTAGGTGACAGTTTTGGGGAATGTATGTCTAAACTTGCGAAAAAGTTTTATAAGAAAGTTGGATTTGTTCATATATACAATTTTAGCATGAAACAGGTTAAAGGATATGATTATGTTATCTGGGAATCTGTAGAGCGTTACCAGGATAAATACAGCAGAATTAATTTTGCAGCAAAATAACAGTTAAATTACACAAGATTTGTGTCTGTGCACACTTGACACAAATTTAATACTATCAAGGAAGTCCCATATTTCTATTGTGCGTAGCAATAAGTGCAATGTGAGGATTTGTTTGTATCAGGAGGGGCTGCAAGCCACTTCTGATATGCTGATGTAGCAGCTAATAGTGTTATGAGCAAGTAGCAGAGCGGATTGCGAATATCCGTTTACTATGTATAAAAAATGTGTGCAGAAATGAGGATTATTATGAAAAACAAAAAATTATTTTTAGGAACAGTATTAGTATTATTGGTAAGTATGCTTTTAGGTGTAAATGTAAACAGTGCAAGTGCTAAGGACAGCAAAGAGAAAAAGGCGTGTGCTGCTGCAATAAAAGCGACAGGAAATGTAAAAAAGATAACATATAAAAGCACAACGGCTTCAGATTTTGATGCGATTTCATTTACACATCAGAAGAAAGTTGCGTCATCATTTTTCGTAACAAGTGATAATATGGCATATTGCGTTTGCGTTGCAAGAGCAAAAAATGTAAATTATGCAAAAAAACTTTACAAGGCATTTAAGAATTATAAGTATAACAAAACACATGATACATATTTTAAAAAGGATTATACAAAAAGTGAACAGAGTGTTCTTAAGAGTGCTGTTTATGGAAGAAAAGGAAAGTATGTATGGTACATTTCAATGGGAAATACAACAAACAATAAAAAAGGTGAAAGAGCCGTCAAGAAAGTATTATAAGGCTTAGGAGGAATAGAATGGTATTTAGCAGTCTGTTGTTTTTAGTGCGTTTTTTACCAATCGTACTTATTTTATATTACATTTCACCTCGTAAATACAGAAATTTTGTGTTGTTTGTGTCAAGTTTGTTCTTTTACGCATGGGGAGAACCTGTTTATGTGACCTTAATATTGTTTTCGAGTGTTGTTGATTATATTGCGGGAAGAATGGTCGGTTATTATAAACAGCTTGGCAGTAAAAAAGGTCAAAAGATAGCGGTGCTTTGTTCGGCAACGATAAATCTGAGTTTATTGTTTGTGTTTAAATATGCAGACTTTTTTATATCTTTGGTCGACCATGTACCGTCGATAAATATTGCACCGCTAAATCTTGCCCTGCCAATAGGAATTTCATTTTATACATTTCAGACCATGTCTTATACGATAGATGTATATCGCGGCGAGGCAAAGGTGCAGAAAAATTTTATTACTTTTGGTGCATATGTGGCACTGTTCCCACAGTTGATAGCAGGTCCTATTGTTCGTTATCAGACCGTGGCAGAGCAGATGGATTCGAGAAAAGAAACACTTGATTTGTTTAAACAGGGAGTTCTCAGATTTGTTGTCGGTCTTGGAAAAAAGGTTTTGATAGCGAACCAGGTCGGTGCTTTGTGGAACGAGATTGCACAGACAAAAGTAAATATGCTTACAACATCACAGGCATGGCTTGGAGCTGTCGCATTTACATTACAGATATATTTTGATTTTTCGGGATATTCTGATATGGCGATAGGTCTTGGAAAGATGTTTGGTTTTGAGTTTTTGGAAAACTTCGATTATCCGTATGAGTCAAAAAGTATCACGGAATTTTGGAGAAGATGGCATATATCGCTCGGAACATGGTTTAAGGAATATGTGTATTTTCCTTTGGGCGGAAACAGGAAAGGGAAAAAACGCCAGTTTCTTAACATAGCCATTGTTTGGTGTCTGACAGGATTGTGGCATGGTGCGGCAATATGTTTCGTAGTCTGGGGAGTCTATTACGGCTTGCTGCTGATAATAGAAAAAAGTATTTTAAAAAAGTTTTTGGACAGGCTTCCGGCTTTTATTGCGAGAATATACACTTTAGTCATCGTTACTGTCGGATGGAGCATCTTTTCATGGCCGGATATGATTGACGGCAGCAGGTATTTAAAAACGATGTTTGGATTGGACGGTGCGGGAATTGGAAACTCCCACACGGCATTTATGCTGCTCAATTATCGGTTTGTTCTTCTGATGGGAATTATCGGCTCTACCTCTTTGGCAAAGCGGTTGTCAAACCGCATCCTGCCGGATGGGACGCTGAGACGGGAGATTTTGGCGGCATTGTTTGTATTCCTTATATTGGGAATATGTATGGCTTATTTGATAAATTCGTCATATAACCCGTTTTTATATTTTCGTTTTTAGAAATATTTTTATGGAAAGGTGGACATATGAGAAAATATTTGTCAGTTATTGTTTTTTTGTGTGTTATTTTTGGTTTTACCATCGGTTCGGCGGTTGTTCCGTCAAAAAAGTTTTCAGAGATGGAAAAGCGTAATCTTCAGCAGAAACCAAAGGTATCTGTCAGTAGTGTCGTAAAAGGCAGTTATCAGAAGAAGTATGAAAAGTATCTGTCAGACCAGTTCTTTTTGCGTGACAAATGGGTGAATATTTACGCTCAGTTAGAAAAAAATACAGGTAAGAAAGAAATCAATAATGTATATATCGGAAAGGATGATTATCTTATTGAAAAGTATTCAGAACGGGATTTTGATGATGAATTGCAAAAAATGAATGTGAAAAATCTCGCATTGTTTCTGGATGCCTGCTCGGAAGAACTAGGAAAGTCGAATGTTACTTGTATGTTTGTTCCGTCAAAGATTGATGTATTACGAAATAAATTATCTGTTTTGGAGGAAGATTATGACGGAAGTAAAATCGTGGAGAGGGTACGGTCAAAAGTAAAAAATAAAGACAAGGTAGTTAATCTTGCAGATGTGTTGAAAAAGCGGAGCAACGAGTATATCTACTATCGTTCCGACCATCATTGGACAACGCTCGGTGCATATTATGCTTATCAGGAATATGAAAAGTTAAATGGAAGAACAGCTCCTGCGTTGAAAGAGTATAAGCAGAAGGTTGTATTTGATGATTTTCTGGGAACTACCTACAGTAAATCCCATGTTCCGGTAAAAAAGGACGAGGTCACAACATTTAGCAGGGGAGATGAAAAAGTTAGCATAAACGGCAACAATGGAGAATTTACATCCAATTCATTTTATTTTGAGGATGTTGCTAAAAAAAGTTCTGACCGTTATCAGTTGTTCTTCTCTAAAAATACGGGCAAGATTGAAGTTACAACATCGGCTAAAAACAACAAGGTGTTGCTGGTGTTGAAAGACTCTTATGCAAACAGCTTTATTCCTTTTTTGTCTAATGAGTACAGTAAGATAATCATGATAGACTGTCGCTATACAAAAATGAAAATGAAGCAGATATTCAGGCAGTACCCTGAAATAACAAATGTTCTCGTCATGTATAATATTGAAAAATTCAGAAAAGATACGCATATTTCTTCATTGCAAATGTCTTTGGAGGAGTTGAAAGCTGCAAGGACTAAGACTAATGATAAAGATAAAAAGGATAAAGATAGTGAGGAGGATATTTTTTCTGGCCTTGTTTCGCTTGATTAGTCCGTTGGTTTAATGGGAAAGTGTTTAACATTGTCAAACAGGCAGCAGAGCGGATTGCGAATATCCGTTTAAGTTTATATAATTGTAAAAAATAAGAACCTGACTATTTGGAATATAAAGAATCAGGTTCTTATTTTCATATATGCTTGTAATAAAATATGGCAAGCTGTGTCCTGTCACGGAGTCCGAGTTTATCAAGTATGCTGCTCAAATAATTTCTTACCGTTCCCTCACTCAGATAAAGGTCTGCCGCAATTTCTTTGTTACTGTGTCCATCTGCAATTTCTTTAATGACTTCAAGTTCACGCTCATTTATATCGTAGTCAGAGTAATCAAATTCATGTTTTTTATTTAAAAGTTCCGGAAGTTTTGAAATTATCTCAGTACCAAATACAGACTGTCCGGAGTAAACTGCTTCAAGTGCGGGAACAATCGCCGTATAATCCTGTTTTAATATGTAACCCTTTGCACCATATTTGAGTGCTGTTACTATATATTCATCATCGAGAAAAGTTGTGAGAAGAAGTATTTTTGCGGTATTGTCAAAGGATAATATTTCTTTTGTGGCATCAAGACCGCTCATTTCTTTCATTTGAATATCGGTGAGCAGAATGTCAGGCTTGAATTCTTTATATAATCTTACGGCATCAGTACCGTCTGAACCGGTTGCGGTCACGGTTACTTTGCCTGAGGATTCAAGAATTGTTTTAAGTGCTTCTGTTACAAGTGTATCATCGTCTACTATTATTATATTCATAGTTTATCTCCATTCGTGTTATTTTTTATATAGTATGAAAATTTTTTGGAATAGATATAAAAATGCAAAATCCGTTATCAGTATAAATTTTTATAGTGCCCTTTAACATATGTATTCTGGAGTACATATTGTTTAGACCGATACCGGAAGTTACGCTCAGATAGCTTTCCGATTCATAAGGTGAGCAGTCAAAGTCTGTGGCATTAGTGCCATTGTCCTGCAAAATGAGCTGATATATTGCAGGATGTTCTCTGAGCGTCAGTTTTACGGCAGTCGCATTGCTGTGTTTTTCAATATTTGTCAGTCCCTCTTTTACTATTGCTATAAAGGTATATTTAACATCATTTGGAATATTTTCTTCAATATCATATATAAGGTTTATTTTGCAAAAATCAAAGTCTGCGGTAAGATTTTTAATTGTATTTTCAAGGCTTATGGAATTATTGTGCAGGTTGTGGACACTTTCGCGTATATTGTTCATTGCCGTTGAAAGACATTCTTCAAGGTTATCTATAGAAGGACATAAACTTTCGTTTTTATTTACGACTTTTATCGCACCCGTAAGCATAATTGCACGCGTGAGCATATGACCTACATTGTCATGAATTTCCCTTGCAATACGGTTTCTTTCCATAAGTGTTGTGTTATTTATCTCATAATCCTGATTGGTGAGCAGGCTCTTATTTTTTTCTTTGAGAAGAAGATTTATTTCGGTGCTGTCATCCCTGAACTGTCTTGAATGTTCAATAAGTTTTTCATGTTCATTTGCAAAATGGCATATATGAACTGAAAAAATGCAGAGTATAAAAATATATAAACTCAGATAAACAGATGCACCATTCGGCAGAGTGAGGTTATATAAGTTTTCACAAAGCATACATCTGAACAATGTAAATAACAGGTATAAAGCGGTGATATTACGGTGGCACTGTCTTACGATACAATATAAGGCAATAGGAAGAAAAGCCGTGGCAGTCGGAGAGACAAGCGTAAAAATACCGTATAAACAACATATAAAAAATGTAAAGCGGCTTTTGTCAAGAAAGTATGTATATGTGAGGATGACAAAAGCAAAAAGTATGCCTGTAATCGTAGAAACCCAAAATATGTCTGCGTTTTTATCAAGTGCAAAATAAAAAAGGCATAATATAAAAATTAAAATACAGTTTGTAAAGTGTTTCAAGGCAGACTCCTTTTTATTTTCATTGTAATAGATATAATTATATCACAAAACTAAAAGATATGTCTTTATGAATAAGTATGACATTTGTCATTTTTTTTGATGACAGTGTTCACTACAGGAAATAATGTTTTTTCGTATAATAGGAAGTGTAATCGAAAATAACCTGATTTATTAGAAAAGAGGATTTTTATGAATGAAAAAATGATTAAAATAGATAATATTGTGAAAAGATATGGAAGTTTTGTTGCTCTTGACCACCTTAAACTTGAGATAAGAGAGGGAGAAATTTTCGGGCTTTTAGGTCCGAATGGCAGTGGAAAGACTACTACTATCAGTTGTCTGTTGGCTCTTTTGAGATATGACAAGGGGGAGATTGATATATTCGGGGAAAAGATGACACCGGACAGTTATGAACTTAAAAAAAATATTGGCATAGTTCCACAGGAGATTGCAGTGTTTGATGAGCTTACAGTGAGACAGAATATTGATTATTTCTGTGGATTATATATAAATGACAGGAAAAAACGAAAGAAACTTGTGGATAAGGCAATAGATTTTGTTGGCCTTGAAAAATACATAAAGATGTATCCGAAACAGCTTTCGGGCGGACTTTTAAGGAGACTGAACATAGCGTGCGGGATAGCACACGAACCTAAAATAATAATAATGGATGAGCCTACGGTTGCCGTTGACCCGCAGAGCCGCAACAGCATACTTGAGGGAATTAAAAGACTCAATAAAAATGGTGCGACAATAATATACACTTCACATTATATGGAGGAGGTTGAGCAGATTTGTTCAAAGATAGCGATAATTGACAAGGGACAGTGCATAGCATACGGAACTAAAGAAGAACTTAAAAAGATGATTAAGACGGGAGAAACAATAACTTTAGAAGGAATTATGCTTGAGGCTGAAAATATAAAAGAAATAGGGAACATACCTCATGTTTTTGATGTTTCATACAATGAGCAGACGCTTGTTGTGAGATGCACAGGTGCAAAACACAATCTTATCCGTATCTTAGAGTATATGAATAATAAAGATATTTCATTCGGCAGGGTATTTTCAGAACTGCCTACATTAAATGATGTTTTTCTTGAGATAACAGGGAAGAAACTCAGAGACTAATTTAGAAAATTGCAAAACTTGTTATAGGTTGTGATAATTGCAGATAATGAAAGTTTTGCAAATGTGTGTTTCAGGATAAAATATAGAAATGAGGTGTGTTATGTTACACGAAATAAAATACAGGATATTAACGATTTACAGGGAGAGGCAGGTTGCTTTCTGGTCACTTTTATTTCCAATAATACTCGGTACGCTGTTTTCACTTGCTTTTGGAAATTTCGGAAAGGACATAGATACGATAGATACAGCTATTGTAAAGGAAGATACTTCTGACAGTGCAAAGGCTTTTGAAAATTATTTAAAAGAGATAGAAAAAAGTGACTCAAAGGTAATTAAACTTAAAGTCATGTCTGACAAAAAAGCAAAACAAAGTCTGAAAAAGGGAAATATTTCAGGGATTTATTATGTGAAAGAAAAGCCGGAGCTTACAGTTACGGATTCAGATATGCAGGTTAGTATATTAAAAGAACTTTTAAGTGAGTATGACCAGAATGTTTCATTATATAAAGACATTGCGAAAGAACATCCCGAAAAACTTGAGGAGATTATAAAAGATAATTCTTATTACAATATGTCAAAGGAAGTCGGCATAAGCGGAAAAGAGGTTCACGGAGTAGTGCAGTATTATTTTGCACTTATAGCAATGGCTTGCCTTTTTGGAGGATATGTCGGATATACGATAGGAATACAGCTTCAGGCAAATATAAACAAGGTTGCTATAAGGAGAAATATATCATCTTTTGGAAAACTAAAAATGATTGTGTGTGACACATTAGTGGGCTGGGGTGTTCAGACGGTAAATGTGTCGGTATGTCTTTTATATCTCAAATATATTTTAAAAATAGATATAGGAAGCAATATGCCAAAAATGTTTGCCGTATGTATGGTTGGAAGTCTTATCGGTGTTTCAAGCGGTATATTTATCGGCTGTCTTGGAAATATGAGTTATGAATTTAAGATAGGTGTGATAACCACATACAGTATTTTAAGTAGTTTTCTTGCCGGACTTATGATAGCACAGATAAAGGGAGCTATTGAAAAATATTGTCCGATTGTAAATAGGATAAATCCGGCAGCACTTATATCTGATGCGATTTACAGCATGGATATTTATGATGAGCCGTCCAGATTTAATCTTGATATGTTTATTATGATATTTATGGCGGTTTTGTTTACGGGTGTTTCGTTTTTGATAATGAGGAGAAAAAGATATGACAGTATTTAGCGGATGTTTAAAGATTATAAAGAGTAAGATTGGCATAACGATTATGTATTTTGTTATATTTACCGGAATAAGTATAGCAATGCAGTTAAATAACAGTAAACAGTCTGTGACAGATTTTCAGTCAAAAAGGATGGATATAGCATTTGTAGACTGCGATAAAAGTGAGATTTCAGGGTACATATATGATTATCTGAATACAAATCATAATGTACGGAAAATGAAAAATGATAAGTCACTTATGCAGGAAACACTCTATTACAGTCAGGAAGATATGGTGATAAAGATTCCAAAAGGTTTTGGTGATAAGGCACTTAAAAATGGTGGGACAGAAAGATTTATTCAAATAACACAGGAACCGGGAAGTTATGGATATATTTATGTAGAGCAGCAGATAAACAGAGTTTTAAACAGCATGAGAAAATATGTAAATGCAGGATTTTCAGTAAAACAGGCATACAAAAATACAATATCCGTAAAGAAAAGCCGTGTAAATCTTATTGATATAAACGGAAACGGCGGAGAAAAAACTGATTTTTCATATATGTTTAGATTTTACCCGTATCTCGCAATAACGGTAATCTGCACATCTGTGGGAATGGTGCTTGTAGCTTTCAAAAAGAAAGAAATCGTAAGGAGAATGAATTCGTCGGCGACAAGTCTTAAAAGCCAGAATGTGCAGCTTCTTCTTGTGTTTTCTATATTTGGCATTATTATATGGCTGTTAAGCCTTATAATAGCATTCTTTATGTATGGAAGAATTGAGTTTTTAAAATCTCCTAATATAGGATTATATATATTAAATTCGTTTGTAATGACAATAACGGCACTTACGATAGCATATTTTATAGGAATGATAGTAAAAAAGACAGAGATGGTAAATCTTATCGTGACACCTGTATCTCTTGGAATAAGTTTTATTTCGGGAGTGTTTGTTGAACTTAGTGTGCTTGGAGATACGGTAAAAAAGATAGGCAGATTTCTTCCGGTTTACTGGTATGAGGATTTAAACGATATGCTCTCGACCTATAGTGAGCTTAGCAAAAGCCAGTTAAATAAGGTATATACAAATCTGCTGTTGCAGCTTTTATTTGCGGTGGCATTTATAGGAGGAGCACTTGTTGTAACAAAGTACAGGAGAGAAGAGAAATGAAAATATCAGTGCACAGAAAAATGTCAATGATAACAAAAAGTATGTAGAATATGACAAAAATCCGATAAACTCTCTTTTTTATGCTATAGTTTTTATCGTAATAAAAATAAACTAAGCATAGAAAAGAGGTTAATTATGAGAAAGATGTTAAAGAAAATTGTAAGTGCCGTACTTGTTTCAGCAATAATGTTTACATCATTAAATATTCAGTCTGCAGGTGCAGATGCGGCGGGCAAAAATAAACGGAAAAGAAACTTCTTATAAAGTATATAAGAACACAATGATCCGCTTCGCTGCAAAGGGAACTGAGTTCGAAGCACTTGAGCCGCATCTTGAAGGACCGACAGCACTTGCTGTTTCTAAAGAAGATGCAACAGCACCGGCAAGAATCATCTGCAATTTCGCTAAGAAAGCAGAAGCTCTTGAAGTAAAAGCAGGTGTAGTTGAAGGCTCAGTATATGACGCAGCTGGTATACAGGAACTTTCTAAGATTCCGTCAAGAGAAGTACTGCTGTCCAAATTACTTGGAAGCTTACAGTCACCTATTACAAACCTTGCTCGTGTTCTTAATCAGATCGCAGAACAGGGTGATGCTCCGGCAGAAGCTGAAGCAGAAGCACCGGCAGCAGAGTAAGCTGTACCGGAATCCCATCCGAGTGTGGGAACAGTAAGAGGCGAAAGAGCCAATCATTAAAATCAAATGGAGGAAAATAAAATGGCAAAATTAACA
>ERZ791645.1311-NODE-1311-length-16292-cov-4.199975_pt1 | contig 16292 bp, 15 predicted proteins | sample MGYA00509939_ERZ791645 | MGnify/ENA primary metagenome ERZ791645 (study PRJEB30046, sample SAMN00715249) | human gut metagenome | study: EMG produced TPA metagenomics assembly of the A metagenome-wide association study of gut microbiota in type 2... | reverse complement strand
GATTCCACCATCTTTTCTACAGCTTGATGGATTTTCTCTGCGTCTATCAGATGCAGTTCGTTGCTGTGTATTAAATATTTTTCCATGACTGCAATGTTTTTAATGTTATATAGGTATAACATCTTGCAGTCATGGAAAGTTCAATGATTGAATGTTAGATTTTGGCAAGCGCCTGATCCAAATCCTCAATCAGGTCATCAATATGTTCCGTTCCAATTGATAAACGTACGGTGCCCGGATAAATCTCCTGTTCGGCGAGTTCCTGTGCATTGAGCTGTGAATGGGTAGTGCTTGCCGGGTGGATCACCAATGATTTCACATCGGCAACATTGGCAAGCAGGGAGAAAATCTCCAGGCTGTCGATGAAGCGGTGTGCTTCTTCTTGTCCGCCTTTTACCTCGAAAGTAAAAATGGAACCGGCACCATTCGGGAAGTAACGTTGATACAGTGCATGGTCAGGATGATTGGATAATGACGGATGGTTCACTTTCTTCACTTTCGGGTGATTGTTTAAGAAATTCACTACCTTCAATGCATTTTCTACATGGCGTTCTACGCGCAAGGAAAGAGTTTCCAAGCCTTGCAACAGGATAAAAGCGTTGAATGGACTGATGGTGGCACCTGTGTCGCGCAGCAGAATAGCCCGGATACGGATGGCATAGGCAGCCGGACCGGCTGCATCAACGAAGCGTACGCCATGATAGCATGGATCAGGTTCGGTTAGTTGTGGAAATTTGCCGGAAGCTACCCAGTCGAATTTTCCCGAATCTACAATAACTCCTCCTAATGAAGAACCGTGTCCGCCAATGAATTTTGTTGCAGAATGTACTACGATATCTGCTCCGTGTTCGATGGGACGGATTAAATACGGAGTACCGAACGTGTTATCAATAATCAAAGGAATTTTGTGGCGGTGAGCTATTTCAGCTACTGCCTCTATATCAATGATATTTGAGTTCGGATTTCCCAGCGTCTCGATAAATACGGCTTTCGTATTTTCCTGAATGGCTTTTTCAAAGTTCGATAAATCACTTGGATCAACGAATGTTGTTGTGATGCCATAGCTGGGTAAGGTATGAGCCAGTAAGTTATAACTTCCTCCATAAATAGTTTTGGCTGCTACAATATGGTCGCCTGCGCGAGTGATGTTCTCGAAAGCATAAGTGATAGCAGCGGCACCCGAAGCAACTGCCAGCCCTGCTACTCCTCCTTCAAGAGCGGCTACGCGTTGTTCAAAAACTCCTTGAGTGGAGTTGGTCAGGCGACCATAGATGTTTCCCGGGTCCTGCAGGCCGAAACGTGCGGCTGCGTGGGCGGAGTTGTGAAATACATAAGAGGTAGTCTGATAAATAGGTACTGCACGGGCATCTGTTGCCGGATCTGCTTGTTCTTGTCCTACATGAACTTGTAAAGTCTCGAAATGTAAATTCTTTGTTGCCATAATCGTATGTTTTTTAAGTTTTATATTCTTTCTTTATTTTCTTGCAAAGTTATGGGATGTAGATATATCGAACAATATATGGCTTAAATATAGAAAATAATGCTATTTTTGTGCCGTTATATGGAATAATGTATCTGCGTTATTCCTAAAAATCACCTTTTAGAAGAATATTTTTCTTATGGATACTTTTGATAAACTGGATAGAGTCGATTTGCAAATACTCCGTACTTTGCAAGAAAACGCCCGATTGACAACTAAAGAGCTGGCTGCACGGGTGAGCCTTTCTTCAACTCCTGTTTTTGAACGTCTTAAACGGTTGGAGAGTGGAGGATATATAAAGAAGTATATTGCTGTGTTGGATGCGGAAAAGCTGAATCAGGGATTTGTCGTATTCTGCAGTGTGAAGCTTAGACGTCTGAACAGGGATATAGCAGCCGAGTTTACACGGATTATACAGGATATTCCTGAAGTAACCGAATGTTATAACATATCAGGAAGTTATGATTATCTGTTGAAGATTCATGCTCCCAATATGAAATACTATCAGGAGTTTATTCTGAATGTGTTGGGGACAATTGATAGTCTCGGCTCACTGGAAAGTACATTTGTGATGGCCGAAGTGAAGCATCAATATGGGATACATATTTAGTTCGTTGTGTGATAGTCTGAAATTTATCTTGTATATTTGCTATGTAATATAAATCCAGTTCTGCTAACACAATGAAATGGCAACTTTGTAAATAGCTTCGCCCATACGGATTGTAACAATAGAAAGTTCTGCTGTTACAACTGTTTGTGATTTAACGTAAATCACAAGTTATTTTATTTATTCTATTCAATAAACCATATAAAAGTAGCTATTACAATGAATTCGAACATATATCCTCGTACCAATGATTTTCAGACTATTTACCTGAATACGGTGATTAAGAATCCTGCTATTATCGTAGGTGATTATACAATATACAATGACTTTGTAAATGATCCGGTTCTTTTTGAGAAGAACAATGTTTTATATCATTATCCGATTAATAAAGATCGCTTGATAATAGGAAAATTCTGCTCCATAGCCTGTGGAGCTAAGTTTCTTTTCAACAGTGCAAATCACACATTGAATTCTTTATCCAATTATACATTTCCTATCTTTTTTGAGGAATGGAATTTAGATAAGGGAGATGTAACTTCTGCCTGGGATAATAAAGGAGATATAGTAATAGGTAATGATGTCTGGATTGGATATGAAGCTGTTATCATGGCAGGAGTACATATTGGAAATGGGGCAGTCATTGCGTCGCGGGCAGTGGTTACTAAAGATGTTCCTCCTTATACGATAGTAGGTGGGACACCGGCCAAAGAAATCCGGAAGCGTTTTGATGAGAATACGATTGCCCAATTGCAGAAATTGCAATGGTGGGATTGGAACATTGAGAAGATATCCGAATGTATACCTTATATTATAGGTGGAAAGATTGAAAAACTGAAAAAGATAAATATCACATCATAGACATGAAGAAACTAATTATTGTATTTGTTCTTTTATTATCAGCACTCTCTTGTTTCTCACAAATAGAGTTTTCGACTTGCCTTTTTGATGCTTCAAGAAACAGAGTGATACCGCTAGCCGTCTATCAGCCGCACAAAGTGAATTCGAAAACAAAAGTCATTATATTTAGCCACGGCTACGATGGAAATAAAAATAATAAGTCCAATCAGACTTATGCCTATCTAACACGATTCCTTTCCCAGAAAGGCTTTTACGTAATAAGCATACAACATGAATTGGCAGATGATCCTCTTTTGGCCATGGAAGGTAATTTCATGGAAACACGCATGCCAAATTGGGAAAGGGGAGTGGCAAATATTCTTTTTACTATTCAGGAATTTAAGAAATTGAAGCCACAATTAAATTGGAATGACTTTATATTGATAGGACATTCCAATGGCGGAGATATGACCATGTTATTTGCTACCCGATATCCGCAGTTGATAAGTAAAGCTTATATCTATAACACAACCTTATCAATCAGTATATCTATGGATTTCTTACACGGAGATAACTGATGTATTATATTTATTTTATCCAATGGTTTTAAATCGGAAGCCTGTTTTTCTTATAACTTTGCAACTGATTTTAGAAAAAGAAGTTTGGGATGATAAATAAATATGAAGAACGACTGGGGACAGAGCGCATGTTACCGCTTGTTTTTAAGATGGCACTTCCGGCTGTGGCAGCGCAATTTGTTAATTTGCTTTATAGCATGGTCGACCGTATTTATATTGGTCATATCCCTGGGATTGGTACGGATGCATTGGCGGGTGTAGGAGTAACGACTTCTCTTGTTATACTGATTTCTTCTTTTTCAGCGATAGTAGGAGGTGGTGGTGCGCCGTTAGCGGCTATCGCACTCGGACAGGGGGATCGTTCACGTGCCGGAAAAATTCTGGGTAATGGTTTTATCCTGCTGATACTATTCACCTTGTTTACTTCTCTCATCGCATATACCTTTATGGAGCCGATTCTACTTTTTACAGGAGCTTCAGAAAATACATTGGAGTATGCAGTCGACTATCTTTCTATCTATTTATTGGGAACTATCTTCGTAGAAATATCCACAGGATTAAACTCCTTTATTAATGCACAAGGGCGTCCTGCTATCGCCATGTACTCGGTATTAATAGGAGCACTGTTGAATATCGTCCTCGACCCGATTTTCATCTTTTGGCTCGATATGGGAGTAAAAGGCGCGGCCCTGGCTACAGTACTTTCACAGGCATGTAGTGCGGTGTGGGTTTTAACTTTCCTTTTCTCCCGGCACGCCTCTCTTCCTTTGGAAAAACGTTATATGGCGTTGAACCGGAAAATAATACTTTCTATATTTGCTTTGGGCGTATCACCGTTTATTATGGCAAGTACTGAAAGCCTAGTTGGCTTTGTTCTGAACAGCAGTCTGAAAGATTTTGGAGATATTTATGTCAGCGCATTGACCATTCTGCAAAGTGCGATGCAATTCGCAAGTGTCCCATTAACCGGATTTGCGCAAGGGTTTGTTCCTATTGTGAGTTATAATTATGGGCACGGCGATAAACAACGTGTCAAAGACTGTTTCCGTGTCGCATTGATAACCATGTTCTCATTCAACTTACTGCTGATGTTGTTTATGATTCTTTTCCCCTCAACAGTAGCTTCCGCCTTTACGAGTGATGAAAGACTGATAGAAACAGTCCGCTGGACAATGCCTGTTTTCTTGGGTGGTATGACTATTTTCGGATTGCAACGAGCCTGCCAAAATATGTTTGTAGCCTTGGGACAAGCAAAAATTTCTATTTTCATAGCCTTGCTGCGCAAAGCAATTCTGCTGATTCCATTGGCATTGATATTGCCACACTTTATGGGAGTAGCCGGTGTATATGCGGCTGAAGCAATATCCGATGCGACAGCGGCAATTTGTTGTACTTTGTTGTTCTTCTGGCAGTTCCCCAAAATATTGGGAAAAATCCAAAGGAGCACTTTGCACATAAGCTAAATTTCCTGATGTTTATCCATAAATAGAACTAATTATGTAACGGCTTACGTATTTTTGCGAAAAATGTTTGTTCATATTATAAAAAGCTAATATATTTGCGTAATCAATTACGTATTTAGTGACGCAACTAATAAAAACATGGACTTTTTTAATCAGACAGGCAAATTAGCCATCGGTAGCAGATTACGCATGTTGACCGATAAAATAACAGTAGATGCAGCCGCCATCTATAAAATGTTTGGAGTAGACCTCAAACCGAAATGGTTTCCTGTATTTTTTGTATTATCACGTGGGGAGGCAAAAACCATTACGTCCATAGCCAAAGAGATTGGTCATTCTCATCCTTCCGTGAGTAATATTATTAAAGAAATGGTAGCTAAAGGATTAGTGAAGGAGACAAAGGACAAATCCGACGGGAGAAGAAACATGGTCATGTTATCTGCCAAAGGAAAAAGAATGTCCGACTCTTTTTCGGAACAGTGTATAGATGTTACGGCAGCTATTGAGCAAATCACGCAGCAAACCCGGAATGACCTTTGGGAGGCTATCGAAGAATGGGAGAATCTTTTGTTGGATAAATCCCTGTTGGAGCGGGTGAAGGAAGCGAAAAAGGAACGAGAGAGTAAGGACATCAAAATAGTTCCTTATGAACCTTGCTATCAATCTGCCTTCCGGACCCTTAACGAAGAGTGGATAACTGCTTATTTTCGGATGGAAGAGGCCGATTACAAGGCTTTGGATCATCCAAAGGAATATATTCTGGATAAGGGAGGAGCTATTTTGGTGGCTCTTTATAAAGATGAGCCGGTCGGTGTATGTGCTTTGTGTAAGATGGATCATCCGCTTTATGATTATGAGTTGGCCAAACTGGCTGTCAGCCCTAAGGTTCAGGGCAAAGGTATTGGAGTACTGCTTTGCGAAGCAGTTGTAAATAAAGCGAAGGAGCTTGGTGGTAAAAGAATCTTTATAGAGAGCAATACGCGTCTGAAACCGGCTATCCATATTTATCATAAGTTGGGCTTCAAGGAACTTCCCGAATATCACACGACTTATGAAAGAGGAGACATACAGATGGAATTAATGATTGAAGAGTGAAAATGAAAAAGGTGGATGGTGAATTTATTAAGGGGCGCATTGCCCCTTCATTCCAGTTCCTGCGCATAAATGTTGATAGCGCGTAATGCCTTTGATATTTCAGTCGGGGTGATTCCCTGACATTCTATTCTCAACACTTTTTCCCAGTCCTCCATATCTACATTCCATTTGTAGATTTGGGGACATAGGGTGAACAGCGCTGCGATATGTTTTATATCCCGTGCATTTCTAACCGAGGTTCGAAAAATGAGTATTTGCTCTTCCATAGTTACTATCAATTACTTTTGTTTTCAGTGCAAAGGTAGGTTTAAACAAGGTTCTGTATAGGATTATTCGACGAATGCCCTGATTACTCATGACGAAATAAGTAATCGGGGAGATTAACTTCATATACTTATCCTTTGAAAAGTCAGTCATCTGTACCTGTCAATATATAAAAAAGTGTATCTGTTCTCGTCTTTCTTTTTTGATTTACTTTGCAGTGTTGTTTTAATCTCCTAATATACTTAAAGGTTATGAAGTTGAATTTTGCTAAAAGAATGTCTTATATAAAGGCTTCGGAAATAAGAGAAATATTAAAAGTTACCGAACAGGAAGATGTGATTTCGTTTGCAGGTGGTCTGCCTGCTCCGGAACTTTTTCCGATAGATGAAATCAATGAGATCAATCAGATCGTATTGAAAGAGGCAGGTACGAAAGCGCTCCAATATACCACAACAGAAGGTTATGTCCCTTTGCGCGAATGGATTGCCAACCGGATGAACGAACGTTTGGGCACGACTTTCGATAAAGATAATATTCTGATTACCCATGGCTCGCAACAAGGATTGGACTTATCCGGAAAAGTTTTCCTGGACGAGGGAGACATCGTACTTTGCGAAAGCCCTACGTATTTGGCTGCAATCAGTGCATTCAAAGCGTATGGATGTAGCTTTATTGAACTTCCTACGGATGGGGACGGTATGATGATGGATGTTTTGGAAGATGTTTTGAGCAATACTCCTCATATAAAGCTGATATATGCAATACCTACTTTTCAAAATCCTACAGGAAAAACGTGGAGTTTGGAAAGACGCAGGAAGCTGGCTGAATTATCCGCAAAGTATGGTGTTGCGGTTATTGAAGACAATCCGTACGGCGAGTTAAGGTTTGAAGGAGAGTCTTTGCCATCTATAAAGTCTTTTGATGAGGCTGGAAATATCCTGTGTACAGGTAGTTTCTCGAAAATATTCTGTCCCGGTTTCCGGATTGGCTGGATTGCGGGGGATAAAGAGATTATCCGCAAATACGTATTGGTCAAGCAAGGTACGGATTTACAATGCAACACTATTGCCCAAATGACCATCGCCGAATACCTGAAGCGCTATGATATTGATAAACATATTGCCAAAATAGTAGAAGTATACAGAAAACGCAGAAATGTGGCGATTGAAAGTATAGAACGTTATTTTCCTGATACTATAAAGTTTACTCGTCCCGAAGGCGGATTATTTACATGGATAGAACTTCCCGAAGGGATTTCGGCACGTGATGTTTTAGTCAGAAGCCTAGAGAAAAAGATTGCTTTTGTTCCGGGAGGCTCCTTTTATCCGAACGGAAACAAGGAAAATACGCTTCGGATCAACTACTCTAATATGCCCGAAGACAAAATAGAGAAAGGACTTAAAACCCTCGGCGAAGTGGTAAAGGAGTATATCAGTCAATCAAAATGATTCTTTGATAATGTTTCCCAAAACCTGCAAGCGTTCTTCAATGAAAGCACTCCATTGCTGACCGAAACTCAAGCGCATACAGTTTCTGTACTGGTCGTGCAGAGTAAACATGCGTCCGGGAGCAATGCTGATCTTATGTTGCATCGCTTTGTAATATAGCTCCGTGGTATCAATCTTTTTATTCAGTTCCACCCAAAGCATAAAACCTCCTTGTGGAGTGATGATTTTAGTGTCTTCGGGAAAATAGTCGGTAATAGCTTGTGCCAAATGAAGACTATTGGAATGTAGCTCATGGCGCAACTTGCGTAAATGATTCTCATACCTGCCGTTCTCCATGAAGTTGGCAATGGCTTCTTGGTTGAGGGTAGGAGTGGATATTAAATGAATATGTTTCTGACGAATAATAGCATCCTTAAACTTACCGGGGGCAATCCAGCCTACCCGATAACCGGGAGCTAACGTCTTTGATACAGAACCACACCATAACACAAGTCCCTTTTCATCGAAAGCTTTGCATGGCTTAGGGCGTGAATGTCCGAAGAATACATCGCCGTATAAATCATCTTCAATCAGAGGAATATTGTGTTCCGCCAACATCTGTACTATCTCTTTCTTATGTTCATCGGGCATGCAACTCCCAAGCGGATTACTGAAATTACTGATAAGCAGGCATAGATTGATCTGCGGCAATACTTTTCTTAAAGCATCGGGTTCGATGCCTGTTACAGGATTGGTCGGCAGTTCCAGCACATGAAGCTCCATACTGTTGGCCAACTGTAATATCCCGAAATAAACAGGACTTTCAACAGCTATCGTGTCTCCTCTTTGAGCAATAACAGATAATGCTAAAGAGATGGAATTGGTTACTCCTGTGGTAGTAACAATATCATCTTCGGTCAGATTTCCATTCCAGCTATACGCAAAACGGGCAATATAGTTTCTCAAACGAATGTTTCCTTGAGGGTCTTCATACCTAGTGCCGTTCCCCGGAAGTGAATACATGGCCTTGGTCAGTTCTTTATTGAGTTTGGCAATAGGCAATAAAACATCTTCCGGTATTCCCAGCGAAAAACGGGTGATAGACGAATCTTCGATGGAATGATATACTTCCATGATTAAGTCTGCTTCTTCCTTTCCCGGAGATTGAGCGGAAGGCTGCGTTGTTGCCGGCGCAGACAAATTTAGTGGCTTATAATTGACAATGTACCCTGATTTGGGGCGGGAAATGATGAATCCTTCCTTTTCCAGTTCATAATATACCTGAATGGCTGTATTTAAACTTACGCCATATTCATTGCTGATAGTACGTAAAGAAGGTAATTTCTCGCCTGCTTTCCATATACCTGTTTTTATTTGCCAGGCGATAGTGCCGGCTATCTTTTGATATAGGATTTCTCTTTTCATGTTTATTCTGTACTTGGCAAAGATACAAAAATGATGTCTGTATCTGTTGTTGTTTGATTGCAAATAATTCATTCAGTCATTTTTTATAATTGCTTGCTATTCAGTTATAAATTTATTCCATATCATTATATTTTAGACATGACAAGATTATCATTGAAATATATTTCAACATATACATTCCTACGATAGAAGCGTCAAAAATAAAAGAGACGAACAATTTTCTTAATTTAAGTTTAGGACTTCAACAGTCGATTCGTTTCTCGGTGAGAAACACTTCGTTTCTCGGTGTCGAAAAGGTTGTTTCTCGGTGAGAAACGGGTCATTGGTTTTAAAGGAAAAGCCCGAATAGTAACCGCCTGGATAACAGTGTTTTACAAAATAACGTTATCTATCAGAAATACATAGGAGTTTTATTGACATTTTTTTGGCAACACCGTTTATTTCTATTGCATCTACTACTGTAATAATATTTACATTAGAACTAAAATATGGCATTTATAAAAGAATCTGTTTCATTCCTTTCCGTACCGTTTTGAATCAAATAACAATAATTGGAGCTTGGGAAGAATCTACATGATGAAGTAGATGAAATCAACATTTATAATAGTGGCATTTCTATTCTCGTCACCTGTTCTTCTTCGGGTACGTTGGGATTGCTGTAATAATATTCGATGGATGTTCCCGAAGGTTTGTAACCGTTGTTTTTTATCCATTCCATCATCTCGTTGTACAGGGCAGCCAGTTCCTTGTAAGTTCCTCTATGTAGGCAGGAAACTATTTTTTTTTCTGGTATCGTTATAGACCGTATATCCCCTTCACCTTGTAACTCTCTGGTTGACTTTAGACCAATAATCATTCTGATATTTTGTTCTGTCACGCTTTCGAAATTAGGATATTCAGCGTAGGGGATGTCGGTAGTGACCTCGCCTTGTTCCTTGAATAAAGAGTCTATTTTTACAAAATTCTTCCCGATAGCTTCCGGCATTCCGTTCATTTCTGTTTGTACTTCAACAGCCAAAGCGGATTGTTTCGGTTGCTTCAATAGCATGATTTCTGAAATTTTTCCCATAATACATTGTTTTTAGAGGGTTGATAATTAATTATTTCTTGATGACCGGAATATAGATGTCGGTAATTAGTTCTGTTCTAAGGGTGGAGGCAGGGCGGTTCATATACATTTCAAAGCTAAAGGTGCTTTGAGGGCGATATTTACTTTCCGGGAACCACTCTTCATAAATAGTCCGGTAGAATTTATGCAATAAAGAGTAGTCACCGATATGCCTGAATATAGCATAACGACCACCGGGAACTTCTATCACTCCCGGCTGGAAATCATTTTCTTTGTTATCGATTATGACCCCGAGATAGAAGCGACATTTATCTATTGGGGTGATGGCCGGGTCGTCCATACTAAGGCTGACAAACTTATCATTCGACTTTTCTTCATTGTGCTGCCTAGCATAGTTGGTGAGCCTGTCCCATATTAATTTGTATCGGAGTTCATCCTTATACTTTTCACCCACCTCGATACAAAATACTTTCATCGGCAGAATCGACCGGATTTCAGGAGTGATAACTGCATGCTGTTCGTCATACATCGGCTTATACTTCTCCCTATATTGAGAGGTTGACACTCCAAAATGTTTTTTGAAGGCTTTTGCCAGACTGAATTTAGTCTGATAGTTTGTTTGCTCCGAAATCTGATTTAATGTAAAGTCGGTGGATACTAACAGATGTGCTATATGTTCGAGGCGCAAACGTTGTATGTAGCTTCCAATATTTTCTCCGGCAACAGTTTGAAACACTCTTCTGAAGTGATATTTGGAAAGTCCGCTTATCGTGCTAAGCATGTCTGTATCCAAAGTGTCGAATAAATGATTATTGATATAAACGATTATATCCTGAATCTTCTGATGATGGATATTACAGGTTTCCAACTTTTGTTTCCACCGTTTCAGATTGGGTAACCGTTCGTTTAGTATGTGCCTAAGTTCCTCCGGCGAATAAGCAGTATCTGCATATTCATTGTACTTGTCGGTGTATTTTATCCAGATATTAATCATTTCCGACATCGGAATGTCGACGATATATTTTCCATCTTTCAGGCAGTAGTAGCAATATTCGTCACTTCGGGAACCGTCGGAGTTAGTACCCAGATATTTCTCTATATCAAAGCGGAGAGGCATCCCGCAACTTTGACAATACCTTTTATTTATATCTGATTCAATCATCGATTGGGTTTTCGTTTGATGGATAGCAGTCGCTCCATATCATTAAATAAGCAAGTGTCTTTCAATTCGAACATAAGCCACTTCCCATCGTGGAAAGTAGTCGTCTCATCGTATATCTTTTGAGTCTCATTGGAGAATACTTTTCGCAGAGATTCAAATTTGGCACGCTCATCTTTACCTAAAATGACCAAGAAGCCAATCGTTTGTTCTTTGGCGTATAGGGCACACAGCGTTTTTCCGCCTTTGCGATATTTATATTCGTATATCCATATATCCATTTTTTTCCTCCATGGTTCCATAGTTGTTCCATATTGTACTTTTGCTCGATAAGCTGGCAAAGTGAAGTCCATATATCATAAAGTTCCTTACCTATCAAGGCTTCCAGTGTTTCGGGAGTGGGAATCTGCAAAGTTTCTTTCATGGTATTCTGTATTTACTTTTGATTATCCATATCACAAAGGTAGGCTGATTTTCTAATAGATCGTTGTCCAATATAGGCATTTTGTGTGTAGCTGGTGAACAATCTGCCCGGAAATTAATTTATTTTGTAAAAGCGAAATATTGGCAGTATAACCTTTATCTTTGCATTAATTTAAAAACAAAGCCCCAATTAAAGAAAATGAAAACAATATTATTAGCAGTAGGTACGCTCTGCCTCATGGCAGGTTGCTCGTCAAAAGTGGCAAGCTCAAAAGGAATCGTTAGTGATGCAACCATGAATACGGTAACGATTGTTACTGATAAGAATGATACCCTTTCGTTCAGTACGATGGATGCAAATAAAGATGAAGTCAACGGTTTGCTTCTGAATGATACGCTGGAAGTGTTCTATACCGGAAAATATACACCGGGAATGCCGGCTTCTAAATTAGTTCAGTATCCGCAATCTCCGATTGTGGGAGGTGATCGGGATGAACATGGCTGTATCGGTTCTGCCGGATATGTATGGTGTGAAGTGCAAAAAGACTGTATCCGCTTGTTTGAGAAAGGAATCCGCACGGAATCGGTGGACGATAGCAATGCTTCTGCCTTTATTGTGTTTAGTCCTGACTCTACGCAACTGGAACTTTTCTTTTCCAATAATCAGCCCAATGAAATATTGGAGAGACGTGGCCTGCCTTCAGGAGGTTATGCATGGAACGTGGAAGATGACGATACGAAAAATGTACGGCTAATAGATGGTTTGTGGACAATCAGCCAAAGAAATAAGTTAATTTATAGCCAAAAGGCCGGAAACTGATTTTAAAAGCTCCGGCTTTCTGACGCTCTGTTTGTAGAGTAATGTTCTAGGTAATTAAATTAATAAGTGGATATCAAAGATGCTGAATATATAAACTTCCATCATAATCTTTGTATTTAGCATCTTTGTATATATCAACCAGTTTGTTACTGTAATCAAGAATGGTATCTTTGGAGATTTGTGATAAATTTGTAGCCAAAATACCACTTCCCAAAATGCCCGGATTACATAATATACTGTCTTTTCTTATTGAATTCATAGTAAGCTCTACACCTATGTAATCCTTGATACCTGCCTTTTCCAGACTGGATACAATATAGTTGTCCAAAGATTCTTTATCATCTTCGGTCATGAATCCATACCATAATAAACACTTCATTCCTAATTGAGTAGCCTGTATCAGGATATCGAGATAGGTTACTCCTGAATCTCCTTTCTTGTCTATTTCGTAAGGATCGATATGAATGAAAGAGGATGAAGGAAGTGAAGGCAATAGCTCTATGGTACCTCTCGAAGAGTCGGCATGATGCATCTCTACAGATGCACTTAATCCGACTTGTTTGGCATAGGTACCCACATTTTCCAACGCACTCTTTTCTAAATCAAAGAATACAAACCTTTTTGCTTGCTTCTCTAATACATTCATTGCCAGGGCAGGAGAACCCAGATAATTTCCTTTTGTCATTTCCGGGTTTTCCAGTTGGTAATAAATGGAATCTTTTAGAGATTTGTCATCATCTGCTTTCTCCAGGAAATGATAGATACCATATTGCTGCTCCGGAGTTTGCGTCATGGAGTAGATGGCACATGCGGAATTGGTTTCTACATATACTTGTGGGGCTTCATTTCTAAGAACTTCACAGAGTATCAGATGTTTCAGTACATCGGGTTGTTTTGCGAAATGAGTGTAAGTTGCCATGTGGGTACATCTTAATATTTATAGAATATAAAAGAACTGCAACCGCTATCCTTTTTAGGCATTCATTAATTCATGGATTTCATGAATATGCAGGTGCAAATGACTTAGATAACCTTCTATCATGTCTTGTAGCGTAACCTTTGTTCCTTCAAAATCACACCAGTAGCTATCCAGTTTTGTCTGGTCTACAGATTTTATAACCTGAATGATATGCAGGTTAAAAAACTTCCATAGTTGAATCAGGTTGTTCCAATCTTCATTTTGGTAATCTTGTAATGCTATCCACAGATCATTATCCTGACGGTAATCGGGAAAGAAAAGCAAATCTTTACTGTATTGCAATCTGACCATGCGTTGGTGATTGTTTGATGCCGAATCAATCAAATGTCCGAGAATCTGTTTGATGGTACGATTTTGTTTATTACGTTTCAACGTGATCGTATCATTTTGTAGCCCGGTTAGTATTTTCTCTTCAGTTTCTATCACATGATAGATTCCTTCTGTTATTTTGGAAAAATCGACGTTTGACATACCATTCTTTTCCTTTAGGTGTTTATAGCAAAATTGCTAATGGTACAAATATAGATAAATGTGTCGATATTTATAAATTAAACGGAACTTTTCAATTCTAATTTTATCCCTCTTTCTTAAACCACCTGTAAAACCATTTACCGACTTTCTCGTAATGTCGGGTTTCGGTATCAGTATATAGCTTGGAGAAGAAAGACGTATCCAACGGCTCTCCCGACTGGTTAGGATACAGCACGATGAAGCTATTGTTGGAGAAATATTTCCCGAGCTGTCTCGGTAACTTCTCAAAAGAACTGTCATACGAAAGAGTTCCTGGTCGTGCACTGATAATAACCAATAAATGATCGTAACTTACCTGTCCTGTCAATACCAGCAGGTCATTCCAGTCTTCTAAGAGAGAGAAATCGGTAAGCGTCTGTTTATGCCTTTTCTTTATCCACGCTTGTAGGCGGATGGTAGTCTTTTCATTGGCAAAGAAGTGTACGCGGCATCCAAGAGTGCTCCCCATGCGACAGAAGTGTTCCATCCAATGCGGAAAGCCGGATTCATATTCGGCTTTAGGAGGGACGGCAACGACAATCCGTTTGATTGTATGGACCGGTATCAGAAATTTAGAGATAATTATTTCACAGTTTAATCCGTTCAATAAGTGTTCGGCAAGTATTCCAAAGTATGAATCTGTGATGTTTTTCTTGCGGTGCAGGCCGGTGATAATACTCGTAATCTCATTCTCCTTGACTGAATGGATAATACCGGAAGCTATATTCAAATCATACCGGGTGACCTTTTTGAGTGGTACATTTGCTTCCGTTGCTGTCATTTCGGCTTTTTCCAGATAATGTTTGCTTCGAATTCGTAGATTATCAGAGTTATTATCGTCGTTGATAACATTTAATGCCAGGAGATTGTCTTTCAATTTGGGGTCACGTATGACTAGAGAAAGATTCACCATGTCCTCGATAGTGTCCGGGTTGGCTATGGATATTAAAATTTTCTCTGTTTCTTTCGACGATTCATTTTCAGGTTGTGAATCATCCATCGCTATTTTTCTGGCTGCCCGTTCGGTAATTAGTGAACTCACTACGCAAGTAACCAGGATAAGCAAGACTGTTCCGTTTAGTACATCATCATTCAATAACCGTTCGCCGGTAGGCAGAATAATGTTGTATCCAACTAATACAGCCGCCAATGTGGCTGCCGCCTGTGCATTACTCAAACCATACATCAGATTTCGTTCAAGAACAGACATCTTATATATCTTTTGAGTGAGCCAGCAAGCAATCCATTTGCCTGTCAGCGCCATGGTTATCATCACGGCGGCAACTTTTAAAGCATCCCCTTCTCCGAAAATAACACGTAAGTTGATTAACATTCCCACTCCGATAAGGAAATAAGGAATAAAAAGTGCATTACCAACGAACTCTAAATGATCCATCAATGGAGAGACGTGTGGGATGAGCCGGTTAAGTACCAATCCTGCGAGGAAAGCTCCCAAGATACCTTCCATACCAACAAGCTCCATCAACCCTGCTCCTAAAAAGACCATCGCAAGCACGAAAATAAATTGCATCACGTTGTCATTGTACCGGTGAAAGAACCAACGACCGATGCGCGGAAAGAAATAAATAATTAGTGCCCCTAGAAAGATTACTTTTACCACCAGCCAAATCCAAAACAATCCTCCGGTTTCTCCTTTGAACAATCCGCCTATAACAGCCAGTACCAGCAGCGTGAGTGTATCCGTTACGGCCGTTCCTCCTACGGCAATACTTACGCTACGATGGCATGATATGCCGAAACGGGTGACGATTGGGTAGGCCACGAGCGTATGGGAGGCATACATGCTGGCTAATAACACAGAGGTGATTACACCATATTTCAGATAAGATACATTTGCCACGAATCCAATCCCGATAGGAACGATAAAAGCCAGTAATCCGAGCACCAATGCTTTGTTTCGCGTCTCTTTGAAATCTCCCATATTCATTTCCAAACCAGCCAGGAACATGATGTAATAGAGTCCGACTTTCCCGAATAACTGAAAGCTGTTGTCTCGTGCCAGGATATTAAATCCATGTTCGCCAATAGCCAGTCCTGCCAGGATCATCCCGATAATATGAGGGATGCGCAGTTTATTCAATAATATCGGAGCAAACAATATAATTAGGAGTACAAGGAGAAATATCCATGTAGGG
>ERZ791645.1302-NODE-1302-length-16427-cov-4.124114_pt1 | contig 16427 bp, 18 predicted proteins | sample MGYA00509939_ERZ791645 | MGnify/ENA primary metagenome ERZ791645 (study PRJEB30046, sample SAMN00715249) | human gut metagenome | study: EMG produced TPA metagenomics assembly of the A metagenome-wide association study of gut microbiota in type 2... | reverse complement strand
TAGGGAAAGAACTTATAACAGTAGATAAAAAGGAGGTGCGATATGCAAAATATAATAATGACTGAACTTGGTGGGTTATATGGTAATGAAGTTATAAAGGAAATGAATGAAATAATAAAACTTTATGATATTTATGAAGGTCCAGGTCAAAATTGGATAGTTGATGAAAAAGATTATACTCCAACTAAGAAGAAAACTAATTATATTAAAAAGTTAATAAAAGAAGAAGCTAGGTTTTTATTTGGCAAAACTCCTATTTTTACCGTACAAGTAGAGGACGATAAACACCAGGAACAAGTAGAAGGAATAAATAAGTATATAAATAAGCTTCTTAAAGATAATTTATTTGAAGATAAGTTAGTAAAAGGTGCTAGAGATTGTTTTATAGGTAAAAGGATAGCTATAAAGCTTCATGCTGATACTATTACTAAAACTATAAGAGTAATGTTTGTACCTAGTTTAGAGTTTGTATATGAGCCTTTTGAGGACAGAGTAGACGAACTTAAAAAGATAATATTCTTCCATCAGATGAACCAGGAACAAGATAAATCTAAACAAATTATATGGAAACAAAAGTATGAAATGGTAGAAGGTAAATGCATATTAAACGAAGGTTTCTATAATGGTAATGGTGATTTACTTGAAACGCTAGCGGTTAATGTAGACTTAAAGCTAAGTGGGATACCTGCTTATGTAATCTTAAATGATGGACTAAGTGGTGATTTACAAGGTGAGTCAGATGTAGAAGAAATACTAGAGAACGGTATAGAGTACAATAAATTAACATCAGAGGATTTAGATGCACTTAAAAAAGGTATGAATAGGATAATTTATGGTACTGACGTAGATCCAGAAGCGAGTAAACATTTTAAGTTAAAACCAGGAGCGTATTGGGATGTATCTACAGATATAGCATCGGATGGGAAACAAGCTCAAATAGGAACTATAGATACTGACTTTAACTATGACACAAGAATGGAAAATACCTTAAATAGAATAAAGTCAGATATGCACGAAGTGTTAAACATACCTATGATAAATAATCAAGACTTAAAAGGTATGATGACTAGCGGTAAGAGTATGAAAGCTTTATACTGGCAACTAATAACTAGATGTGAAGAAAAAATGATGTCATGGCGTCCAGCTTTAGAGTGGATGATAAGAGCTATACTTGAAATGAATGAAGTATATGCTATAAATACATTACCTAAGTTAGAAAGCTTTGATGTAGTTGTAGAAAATCAATATCCATTACAAGAAAATGAAGATGAGGAAATGACATTAGATTTACAGAAAGTTAACGCTCAAACTATGAGTAGAAAATCATTTATAAAAAAATGGGCTAATGTTACTGATGATATAGCAGAAGAAGAGTTAAAGCAAATACAACTAGAAAAGCAGATGTTAGAAGATAGCTATAGCCAATTTGAAACTAATTTTGAGGATGAAGAATAATGGCTAGTAAAGATTATTTAAAATTGGTTGAAGAAAGTCAAAGGGAAAAAATAAGATTAGTTAAAAAACAAAAGAAAGAAATTTCAAAGATATACAATGATATCTATTTAAAGGTATCTAAAAAGATTTCTAAAGCTAACCCTAACTCTCTATCAAAAAGATATTTAGAAGAGCTTAGAGAGGAAATTAAAAGCGAATTTAGGGCATCACAAAAGAAAATAAATACAGTTGTTAAGAAAAATATGCTAGAAGCTTCCAGTTTAGGATCTAATACTCAACTGGATTTTTTTATGGAAATAAACAATCAATATAATTTAGGGTTAGAACCGACTTTTAGAGGTATGTTTGCTAAAATTCCTAAAAAAGCTATGAATGAAATAGTTTTCGGTAAAGCATACAAGGATAGAGCAGGACTTAGTGAAAGAATATGGGCTTATACTAAGTATTTTGATAAAGATATTGATTACATAATAGCAGAAGGTATTGCTAATAAGAAAAGTATCTATGAAGTAGCTAAAGATTTAGAAATATACGTCAATCCTAATGCTAAAAAAGAATGGGATTGGTGTAAAGTATATCCTAAAACTAATAAAAAAATAGATTACAATGCTCAAAGATTAGCAAGGACATCTATAAACCATGCTTATCAAATGGCACAAAAGAGAAGTTGTAAGAAAAACCCATACATTGAAGGTATACAATGGTTATCTTCTAACTCGCATAGAACTTGTGGTTTATGTAATAGTAGAAATGGGCAAATATATACTGTTAATAATTTACCATTAGACCACCCAAATGGTTTATGTACTACTATACCAATTATTAATATGAGTTTTGATGAAATAGGTGAAGAACTTAGAGATTGGATAGATGGAAAAGAGAATGAAAAACTTGATAAATGGCTTGGTAAGTATGGAAGTGAATTTATAGCTTAATAACTATTAACAATTATAAAAATATTAATTAACAATCAGTTAACAATAATGTGAAATAGACAATAAATCTTTACCATTTCAATAATTTTAAACAATGTAATAGACAACAAAAGTCCTCATATAATACAATATAGATATATTAATTTATGGAGGTTAAAAATGTCATACGAATATTATTTAAATGATTTTACATTGGAAGAATTAGAGATTTTTAGACAACTATACAAGATAAAAAAAGACGATAATAAATGCAAATTTACCCTTAGAGAACTTTCTATCAAGTGTGATAAAAGAATTTGCATGAACAAAGATAAGTTATCTAAAATAATAAAAGAAATGGATGCTAAAGGAATAGTAAAAATATTAAAAAGTGAAGATAAAAAAACTTCACTAGAGATAACAATAAAAGATTATATTAACAAATAAAATATAGTATTTTCAATACTTGCAACTGTTCCCAATAGACAGTTGTATTTTTTTAAACCTAAAAATTTAGACAATATTTAGACAACATATAGACAATATATAGACAATGTTAACAACAATCTAACAAATAAAACGTACTAATTCCAATGGTTACAACATCTTTTAAAGACAATGCTTAGACAATGTTAACAATAATCTAACAACAATCTAACAACAATGTAACAACACTACAATACTAATACTAATACTAATAAATATATATTATATAGTATTTTTGGCTTTTACTGATTATTTAGTAAAGGCTATTTTTTTATCATCTTTTACTAATTTGCAGATGTAAAAGAACAAATTAAAAAACTCTATCGAGTAAAATCTCGTAAAAAATGTTATGGAGGATGAATTATGTTAGAAGTATTAAAAAAATGTGGTGTAGAAGAAGATAAAGCTAATGAGATAGTAAAAGCTATGGGTGAAGCTAAAATATACACTACTAATCTTGAAAATGTAGATGTTAGATATAACAAACTACAAGAACAAAAGAAGCAATTAGAAGAAGCTTCAAAAAGTTATGAAAATCAGTTAAAAGATTTACAAAAAAATAATGCAGATGTAGAAGCATTAAATAAACTGGTTGAACAGTTGCAACTTTCAAATAAAGAACTTGAAACTAACCATAAACAAGAAATGGATAGGTTACAGTTCAATTTTGCATTAGACGGTGCACTAACTAATGCTAAATCTAAAAATAATAAGGCTCTAAAGGCTTTGTTAGATATGAATAGTATAAAGTATCAAGAAGGCAAGTTTGAAGGTTTACAAGAGCAAATAGAGGCTTTACAAAAAGATGCTTCATATTTATTCGATTTAGAAACTGCTCCACAAAATACTGGTGGACTAGGTAATTTTGGTAGAGGTAATAGCTCCACAATAACAAAAGAACAATTCAGAAGTATGAGTTATATGGAAAAAATGGACTTATACAACAAAGACAAAGATTTATTTAATCAATTAAACAATAATTAAAAAGGATGGTGTTATTTATGACAATAACTAAATTACAAAACATGATAAACCCGGAAGTATTAGCTTCTATGGTTGATGGAGAATTAGAATTTGCTATAAAATTTGCTCCTTTAGCAACAATAGATAAAACTTTAGTAGGTAGACCAGGAAATACTGTATCGTTACCAGCTTATAAAATGATAGGAGAAGCAGCAGATGTAGAAGAAGGTGAAGCAATACCAGTTGAAGCTTTAGCAACTGAATCAGTAGATGTTAAAGTTAAAAAGGCTGGTAAAGGTGTTAGAATAACTGATGAAGCTATATTAAGTGGATATGGAGACCCATTAGGTCAAGCATCTAAGCAATTAGCAAAAGCAATAGCTTCTAAAGTTGATACAGATGTTATGGAATGTTTAGATGCTATAGGTTCTGAAATGACTGTAAATAAAGCTTTATCTGCTGATACAGTTTCAGAAGCTTTAGTTAAATTTGGAGAAGATTTAGACGGACAAAAAGTATTATTAATATCTCCTACTCAACTTCATACTTTAAAGAAAGATCCAACTTGGTTATCAATACAAGAATTAGGAAGAGAAGCTTTAGTTGAAGGTGCTATAGGCCAAATACATGGTTGTGATGTTGTTATATCTAACAGAATAACAAACACTAACTTTATAGTTAAGCCAGGTGCTTTAGCTATATACTTAAAAAGAGATACTTCTTTAGAAACTGAAAGAATATCTTCAATAAGAGCAACTGAATTAACTATAGATAAACATTATACAGTTCATTTAGCTGATGTTACAAAAGCTATAAAAATAACTGGTGCCGGAAGAGCAAAATAAGAAGGTGTTTAAATGGGAGAAATTCAAGAACTTAAATTAATATTAAGGGAGGAAACTTCTCCCTTTTTTACTGATGAAGAAATAGCATATTATTTAAATAAAAATAATGGAAATATAAATAATGCTGCATATGAGTGCCTATTATTAAAAGCCGAAGATGATAGCATAGCACTTCCAGGAGGACTTACTTTAGCTAATAATAGTGAATACTGGTTAAGACTAGCAAAGAAATATAAACCTAATGGGAGCAGGATTTTATGATAGCTAATAAAATAAAACCTAAAGTTAAAAAAGTAATAGATAAATTCCCAACTTATGTTGATATTTATAGAGAAGTTAAAAATGAGTTTGGAGAACCTGGAGGGAAAGACCTTGTATGTAGTGTAAAAGGCTTTTACCATGAAGGGAACACTCAAATTAGTGCTATTACTACTGATAAAGGGCAAGTAAAAAGAAGTAAGCAGATGTTTTTAATGGTTGTATATGATGAAGATACTATTAAGATAAAAGAGAATGACTTCTTTATACTTGATAATGTTAAGTATATTATAAAAGACTTAGGTAACCAAAATAGGTTAAATATTTACTTTGATATGTTAGTCGAGAGGTGTTAATATGAGTTTTAAATTTGATGCTAATAACCTTATAAAAGGAATAGCTGAAAGAGAAATTAAAACTAGAGCAGCACTTGGATTATATGCAGATACAGTTGCTAAAAAAATGGAAACTCATGCAAAAATCAATAAACCCTGGGTTGATAGAACTGGAAGGGCTAAACAAAGTTTAAATAGTTCTTGGAAGTGGGTTGGAGATGTTGCTAGAGTAGAGTTATCACATGGAGTTCATTATGGTATTTATTTGGAATTTTGTAATGAAAAAAGATATGCTATTATAAAACCAACTATAGATATAATAAGTCCTCAAGCTATAAAAGGGCTAAATAAGATATTGAAGTAGGTGTAAATTATGTTTGCACAAATATACAAGCATTTAAAAAATAATGGGTTTGATGTGTATTCTATAGGTCAACATGAAGGAATATGCACAAACCCTTATATTGTTGTAAAAGAAAACGGAGAAAGTGAAGTCATAGGAACTTCTTTGATTAATGATACGGTTGAATTATTAATATATTATCCAGTTGGTAGGTATTCAGAGTTATCAAGTTACAAAAAAAGAATACTTGGTGTGATGAAATACCAAAGAGGTATAAGAAGAGTTATTGAAGCTATGCCAACTATAATTGATGATGATAAAAAGGCATATATGACTTCGTTTACTTACAAGAAAATTAAGACGAAAGAAGGTGCATAAGATGGAACAATTTGCTTTATGTGATGTTGTAATGACACAAATAAAAGTAAATGGTGGAAAAACTCATTCTTTTGCTACTGCTGATGAAATATCATGTGAGCCAGTAATAGAAGAAGGAGAAGCTAAAAACCTTACTATAAAAAACAAATTAATAGCTTCTAAGCAAACTCCGGACATGGTACTAGGGCATGATATAACTTGTAAAGATAATGTGTTTGCTCCTGCTTTACTTGCAGATATACAAGGTGGAACTGTTACTGATAGTGGTTCATTTACAAAATATACTGCTCCTAATGTAGGTGCTATGCCTAACACGAAGGCTTTTGAATTTATAGCATATGTTGAAGTAGTAGGAGATAATGGACCAACAGGAGAATATTTAAAATATACTTTCCCTAACTGTAAAGGATCTTTTATATCTCCTAACTTTAAAGATGGAGAATACTATGCTAATGAATATACAATAAAATCAAGACCAGCTTTAAATACTTCACTATATACAGTTGATTTAGTTAGTGAGTTGCCAGTAGGTGTTGTTGCTTTTAAACATCCTGCTTTAGAAGTAGAGGAAGAACAAATAGAAGAATAATGGATTAATGGGCTAAGGTACATCCTTAGTCCTTTTTATTATATATTTTAGAAATTTTAGGAGGTAGTTATGCAAATAACAAGTTTAGAACAATTACAAGCAATAAAACAAACAGAAATAGTTGAGTTACCAAGTTTTGAAGATGGAACTCCTTTTGTAGTAGAAATTAAAAAACCTAATATGATGCAATTAATGACAAGTGGTAAAATACCTAATACTTTATTATCTGTTGCTACTGAAATGTTTAACGGTAAAACTGGTCAAGTAATGGGGAAAGCGTCAGAGGATATAAAAACATTAAAAGAATTAGTAGGAATGATGGAAGTATTAGCAGAAGCTTCTTTAGTTAAACCAAGTTACAAAGATATTAAAAAAGCTAATGTAGAACTTACAGAAAATCAATTAATGGCAATATTAATGTATTCTCAAGGTGGAGTAAAATCTTTAGAAAACTTTCGTAACCAGCAAGCAAATAATTAGAATACTAAATCAATCTATAAGATTTAAAAAACTACCTTCTGAAATTGCTAGGATATATGATGAATATACTGCATTTTGCTTTGATGAAGCTTGTGATTATATAATTAGTCAATTAGAGCAAGAGAAAAAGCCAAAATGGAGAGAAGAACAGAAAACAAAGGAAGAGAAAAGAAATATTAACCTTCAATTAGCCGAAAAGCTAAGAAAAGAAAGGAGGTAGTATATGAGTGTAAATGTTGGTACGGCTGTCGGATATCTTGATTTAGATGCAAGTAAATTTAAAGCAGGTTTAAAAGATGCACAATCAACTTTAAGTGAATTTACAAATCAGAGTAATAATGCAGGGACTAGATTTGAAGCTTTAGGAAGTTCTTTAAAGACAGTAGGAAGTACAATAACTACTGCGGTATCATTACCTTTATTAGCTTTAGGAGCAGGAGCAATAAAAACTGCTAGTGATTTTGAAGCTGGAATGTCTAAGGTATCTGCTTTAAGTGGAGCAACTGGTGATGATTTAAAAATGCTTGAAGATAAAGCTAGAGAAATGGGTGCTAGCACTAAATATAGTGCAACTGAAAGTGCCGAAGCACTTTCTTATATGGCTTTAGCTGGTTGGGATGCAGAACAAATGGCAGCTGGGCTTGAGCCTTCATTAAAATTAGCAGGGGCTTCTGGAATGGACTTAGCACTTGCAACGGATATTGTAACAGATACAATGTCAATGTTTGGTATGGAAGCTAGTGAAGCTACTAAAATGACAGATATGTTAGCATATGCACAAGCTAACTCAAATACAGATGTTCAACAATTAGGAGAAGCTTTAAAATATTGTGGTGCTTCTGCTAATGCTATGGGTTATGATTTAGCAGATACAACTGCATTACTTGGTACTTTTGCCGACCAGGGACTTAAAGGAAGTTCAGCAGGGACAACTCTAAATGCTATGTTTAGAGATATGAAGAAAAATGCCAAAGATGGAGCAATAGCTATAGGGGATACAAATGTAGCAATAGTTGATGCAAATGGAAACTATAGAGATATGACTGATATATTAGCAGATGTCGAAAAAGCTACAGAAGGAATGACACAAGCTGAAAGAGATATGGCTTTATCTTCTATATGGGGAACAGAAGCTTTAAAAGGTGTTAATATGGCTTTTGAAGCTGGTGTGCCTAAGATAAGAGAATTTGAGGATGGTATAAGAAAGTCTGACGGTGCTGCAAGTGAAATGTATGATACTATGCAAAATAACTTGCAAGGTGCTATAGATAATATGAAGTCAGCTTTTGAAGGGCTTTTAATAACTATAGGTCAAAGACTTATACCCATATTTCAAAGCTTGGTCGAAGGAATAACTAATATATTTACGTGGTTTAATAATCTTAATCCAGCCATCCAAAATGTAATAATTGGGGTAGGTGGATTTTTAGCTATATTAGGTCCATTACTGTTGATAGTTGGAAATGTAATTATATTTATAGTTAAGTTATCAACTTCTATAAGTGCTTTAGTAACTTTCTTTGGTGCAGGTGGTGCTGGTGCTGGTCTTTTAAGTGCTGCAATAGGTGCTTTAAGTGGTCCTATAGGTATTGCAATAGCTGCTATAACTGCATTAATAGCGGTAGGTGTACTATTATATAATAATTGGGACACTATAAAAGCTAAGTGTAGCGAAGTTTGGAATTCAATAAAAGAAACTGTTAATACAGTATGGAATAATATTAAAACTTCTACATTGGGAATATGGAATAATATAACGAGTACATTATCTAGTACATGGAACGCTATAAAAACTGTAGCAACTACAGTATGGAACGCTATTAAATCAGTCATACAGACAGTATGGAATACTATTAAGTCTGTAGTTACTACTGGTGCAAATGCAGTTAAGTCTGTTGTTACTACATCATTTAATGCAGTTAAATCTGTTGTTACTACTATTTGGAATAGTATAAAAACAGTTATTCAGACTGCATGGAATGGAATTAAATCTGTTGTATCAACTGGAGTAAATGCAGTTAAATCTGTAATAACTTCCGTATGGAGTGGACTTCAAGAAATACTTATTGCCCCATTTAGAGCAGCACAAAGTGTTATTAGTGGAATTTTAAGTGGTATATCAAGCGCTATAAGTAAAGTTACAAGTGCTATAAGTTCTGTAAAAAATGCAGCTAGTAATGTAGTAGATAAAATAAATCCATTTAAGAAAAATATTGAAATATCTTATTCACAAGAAGATATTAATGCAAATGCTAGATTTAGAAGTGATGCTATAGATTTAGCTAAAAATTTAGTATATAGCGATAGAACTGCAAAAACATCTATTGCTGAGAGTATTTCTAGTGTTACTAAATCAGCTTCAAATATGATAAAAAATAAAGATGTTTCAAGTGTAAAGTCTGGTAATAGTGTTGTCATAAATAATACATATAATAGTCCTAAGCCTGCATCAATTAGAGAATTGAAAAGGCAAGATGAAATTCAAATGCGAAGATTAGCTATGCAATTAAGTTTTTAGAAAGGAGGTACTAACTTGATAAATAAAATAATATATGAAAATGAAAGAGGTATATCTATTGAATTAAATCGAGAAGGGCCTCTTTTTTTAGCATCCGTTCAAGGTTTTGATGGATTAGAAGCTGATATAGTAAGTTTTAAAAATGCGTACCAAGATGGTATAAGCATATCTAAAACTATTTTAAAAGATAGAATTTTAACTTTAAATTGTTATTTAGAAATAGATACAGAACAACAAAGATGTATTTTAAAAAGAAAATTATACAATGCTTTTAATCCTAAATTTAAAGGTCATATGAAAATATATACTGATGCAGAACAATTAAGAGGTGCAAGTAATTTAAGAGTGATACAAGCACCTTTATTTGATGATGATTATGAAACTACAAATGAACTTGTAAGTTTTCAGATACAATTAGCCATGCCATTACCTTATTTTGAGGATATAAACGAAAATAGAGCTGATTTTGGGAATGATATAGGTAATTTCTTCTTTGATTTAGAATTAGAAGAAGAAGGAAGAGAGTTATCTGTAAAAAATAATTCTATAGTAGCTAATATAGAAAATTTAGGTGATGCAGAAACTCCTTTGAAAGTTGTATTTAAAGCTAAGTCTACAGTTAAAAACCCAAGTATCTACAATGTTTATTCTAAAGAATACATTAAAATAAATAGGACTATGTCAGAAGGTGAAGAGATAACAGTAACTACAGATATAGGTAATAAGAGAGTTGAAAGTTATTTAAATGGTGTTACTACTAATATATTCAATGATTTAGATATACATAGTTCTTTTATGTGGCTAGATATAGGAGATAATGTTATAAGGTATGATGCAGAAGAAATGATTGAGCAGTTAGAAGTGTATATTTACTACACTAACTATTATTTGGGGGTATAGTAAATGGAACTTTATGTGCTTGATACTGATTTTAGAGTGCTAGGTGTTGTTGATAATTATGAGTGCCTTGTGTGGCAAAGAAATTATTATAAACCTAGTTCTTTTTCTATGCAAATAATACCTACTTTTGAACAGTTTGAACTACTTAAAAAAGGTAACATACTCCTTAAAATTGATGATACAAAAGAAGCTATGTATATAGATCATAGAGAGTTAGAGGAAAATGATGAAGGTATAGAAGTATTAGTAGTTAGCGGATATTCTTTAACTCAATGGCTAGACAGAAGAATAACTTTATATAAAGAAGTTGAAGAAGATAATGCTGAAACTGTTATAAGAAATTACGTTGAGAGGCATTGTATAAACCCTAAAGAAGTTAATAGAAAAATTGATAATCTTATTCAAGGTATTAATAATAATTTAGGTGATGTTATAAACTATTTAAGCCATTATAATCAGTTATCAGAGGAAATTGAAACAATATCGAAAGCTAATGAGTTAGGATATAAGATAGACTTAGATTTAGATAACAAACAATATGTATTTGAAGTATATCAAGGATTAGATAGATCCATTAATCAAGGGGTGAACTCTAAAGCTATATTTTCTACAGAGTTTGAAAATGTATCTAACCAAAAATATGTAGATAGTGATAATAATTATAGGAATATGGTTTTAATTGCTGGTGCTGGTGAAGATGCAAATAGAAAAACTTTAACTTTAGGAACTGAAAATAAAGGTTTAGATAGGTATGAATTGTTTGTAGATGCTAGAGATATATCTGATACTAAGCAACAAGGAGAAAACGAAGTATCTATTCCTATTGAAGAATATAATAAACTCTTAGAAGTTAGAGGGAAAGAAAAATTATCAGAATGTACCAAAGTTGAAACTTTTGATTGTACTTTAATAAATGTAAATTCTTTAATTTATAGAGTTGATTTTGATTTAGGGGACAAAGTTAGTATTATTAATAAAAAGTGGGGATTAATGCTTAATGAAAGAATTGTATCAATAACAGAAACCTATGATGAGGAAGGCTTAAATATTGATATAGAAATAGGTAATAATATTCCTACTTTAATTGAAAAAATAAAAAGAAAAATGAGGTGATAACATGGCAGAGAAAAGTTCATTTTTTACTTCATTAAATGGAGATAGAAAATATAAATCTAGTGATTTTGCAGAATACTTTAGCACTTTTATAGGTAATGGAGTTTTTCCTAATCCTTCAAATAACTTATTAGTAACTTCTAATGGTGATATGACTATAAACTTATCTGCTGGGTTTGCTTGGATAAATGGATATATGTATCATAATACAGATAATTTAACTCTAACTGTAGAGTATGCAGATGCTACTTTAAAAAGAATTGATAGAGTTGTATTAAAATGTAATTTTGTAAATAGAGAAATAAAGGCTTATGTTAAGAAAGGTACTTTTGCAACTAATCCAACGCCTCCGACACTTGAAAGAAATGTAAATGCTTATGAATTATCTGTAGCTGACATATTAGTAGAAAATGGTGTTATATCTATACAACAAAGCAAAATAACTGATACTAGGTTAGATTCTGAAATTTGTGGAATAGTAACTCAAACAGTAGAAACTATTGATACAACAGATTTGTATAACAAGCTTCAGGCATATATAGATGAAAGAGGGCAAGATGTGTCAGGTTGGGTTGATACTGCTACTACACAATGGGAAATAGAATTTACAACTTGGTTTAATACTATAAAAAATATACTTGATGGAGATGTTGCAGGGAATTTAGCAAATAGAATTTTAGAACTAGAAAATAAAGTTGGTAGCGGATTGACTGCTGATAATATACTTATGTCTGATGGTTTGTCAGTTGAAACAAGTATTTTGAATTTACAAAAAGAACTAGGAACAAACAAAACTACTCTACAAAATAATATAAATGCAATAAGAGAGGTGTTATAATGTCTACTCTTAAACAATTAGTTGATGAAACTACGAAAATAAAAAATGAATTAAAAACTTGTCATACTAATTTGAAAAATAATTTAATTGACAAAGGTGTTGAGTGTAGTAATACAGATAAGTTATTAAGCTTAGCCAATAAGGTTGGAGAAATAGAGTTAGGTAAGAAATGGGCAAGTGGAATTTCGGTGGTAAGTTCTAGCAAAATAAGTGTTAGAGGGTTAAACTTTAAGCCTAGATTTATATACGGTTATCAAACTGGCGTTAACTATTATGATAAACGTTCTGTTGTATACTGTTCTTCTCCAACGATTGATATTTACGCTGAACATTCTAATTATTTCGAAGATTACGGAAAAAGCGTTATTTATAACGATGGTTTTGATTTATGGGTTGCAAACGCTAGGGAAGGTGCTAATATTAATTGGCAAGTTTATGAGTAGAGGTGATAAGCTATGAAACAAATAGGAACTAAAATATATTATTGTTTGTTAACAGGAAATGTAATAAAAATCATAGGTGATATGCAAGGATATGTAAAAGAAACTAGCTTTGATGAAGATTATGAAATATATACAGAGTTAAAAGAAAGAGATAAAAACACTATAGGATTATTAACTTTTGAATATGGTGAATATCCTAAGCTATCCCAAGGTAGTACGGGAGTTATGGTTAATCTTGAAACTAAAGAATTAATATTTAGTTATGAAGAATTACCACGAGAACCTACTGAAATTGAAATAATTCAAGAAAAAATATCCATTTTGGAAGCCGAAAATAAAACTTTAAAGCAAGAATTATCAATAACGCAAGATGCAATAAATGAATTAATTTTTAATTCTTTAAATATGTAAAGGGGTGTATTTTATGGTAACTTATTTAGCTATGCAAATATTAAAAGGGAAAATATCTTATACTCAAACAATAGAGAAATTCCCACAATACAAGGAAGATATAGACTTGATATTAATAACAGAAGGAAGAGAGGACTTAATAAAATAAGTTCTCTTTTTTATAGGTTTATTAATTTATGAAAGTAGGTGTGTAAATGAATAAAAAATACAATTTAAAACTAGACTTACAGTTCAGATGTAATAACTCGATTATGAAGTTTAACCAATTTGATAATAATACATCTGATTTTTTTATGCGAATAACTAACGGTGGCAATTTAGTTGATATTGAAAAAGCTTTAGTAGTATTAGCAACAATAAAACCAAGTGGAAAAGTTGCTAGTCAATTTGTAGAAGTTAAAAATGGTCTTGTATATGCAGATTTAAAGCCTTCTATGAAAGATGAAATAGGAATATATACCGCTCAAGCTATGCTTATATTAGAAGATGAAAGAGTAGTTACTGATGTTATAAGCTATGAAGTTGAAGAAGATAAAATATTTAGCTTATTAAATGATACTGCAGAAACTTCAGAAGAATTTACTTTATTAACTGATATGTTAAACAGATTATCTACTATAGAAACATCAGAAGAGCAAAGAGTGATAAATGAAGCTGAAAGAATACTATCAGAAGAAAATAGAAAAATAGAAGAAGCTAAAAGGGTAGAAGCTGAACTTATTAGACAACACGAGGAAGCAGATAGAGCTAAGTATGACGCTACAAGAGAAAGTAATGAGAATATAAGAAAACAAAATGAAAGCATAAGATTAGCTAATGAAGCTAATAGAATAGATGAAGAAGCTAAGAGAGTTGAAGAAGAGAATAAAAGAAAATTAGCAGAAGAAGAAAGAAATGCTAATTACAATTTTATGACAGAAGATGAAGAACGTAGAAGATTAGAAGCTAATGCACATAAAGAAGCAGAAGTTTTAAGAGTTCAAGCTGAAACTAATAGAGTTAATGAAGAAGCTAAAAGAAGAACTACAGAACAAGCTAGAGTATCAGCAGAAAATACTAGAGTTAATAATGAAAATACTAGAGAAGCTAATGAAACAACTAGACAAACTAATGAAACTCAAAGGGTAGAAGCTGAAACTCAAAGGCAAAATAGATACAATTCTTTTATATTAGATGCAGAAGGTATTGCTAATAACTTTGAAAACTATACCAATACTGCAAAGGTAAAAGAAGAAGAAAGAAAATCTAATGAATTAGATAGAAAATCTCAAGAAGCTAGAAGAGTATCTAATGAGGTAGAAAGAATATCTAATGAAAATACAAGAAAAGCTAATGAAGCAGTTAGAGAAAAAAATGAAACTTCTAGGCAATATGTATTTGAAAATAAAGTAAATGAAGTTGATAAAAAGATAATTGAAATAAATGCAACTAAAGATAATTTTGTATCTAGTGTTAATACTAAAGTTGATAGTAAAATATCTGAATTAGATACTGCTAAATCTGACATGACTAATACTGTATCAAATAAAGTAAATGAAGTAGAAACTAGATTTAATGCTCTAACATCTTCACAACAACAAAGTGCAGAAGTTATTGATGCTCGTGATGGAGAAACTTCTCTTAAAGCTAGACTTGATAGAGATATAAAAGAAACTACTAAAGAGTTAGATAAAATTAAGAAGTTAGAAGAAAGTACAGTATCAACTGTTACTACTGAAAGTGGGTTTACTACTGTTGAAGCAACTAGTAATGGGTATTTTGAGGATGTGAAGTTAGAAGGTAAGACGTTGGTTAATTTAATTGATAAGTATATGTTTCTACATGGAGGATATACCTTAAATGAAAATATGTTTTTTACAGGGGTAGCTAACGGTACATATCTGGCTGTGAATGATGATGTTGCAAAGTACAAACCTTCGAGTACATATACAATGATTGTGGAGGTAGTTTCAAATACACTTGATGGTGAGTTTAAACCTAACATACCTCACACTATATCTATTTTTAATGAAAGTTTTACTATTCCTTTAAATGCGACAGGAGTATTTGTAAAAAAATTGACTACTAAAGCTAGTTTTGAAGGTTGTACAACAGGCTTAAGAGCATATATTTTAGATACTTGTAAAAGTGGGTCTGTAAAAGCAAGGATAGGTGTGTTAGAAGGCGACCACACACAAAACCTACATTCTTATTTTGAAGGTCTTAAATCAGTAGGTCAGTCGGCTTCAAATGATGGAGCAGATGAAATAGTAGTTTCAAGTGTTAAAGGTGATGGGAATTTATTTGATTTCTCTAAATTAAATGGTGGTGAATTTACTACATTAAATGGTAAAAATGTATATAAATATACTGATAATGCTAGTTTTTATTTTTATAACGGAAGATTTAAAAAAGATACTCAATATACAATAACAATGACAATGTTTAGAGATGTTGGGTATGAAACGAAAGGTTTAAATTTACAAATTGAATATACTGATGGTACAAGTAAAAACTTTTCTTTTACTCACGGCGTTACACGAATAATCACAAGTGAAAAAGGGAAAACAATTGAAAAATTGTCGGGTTCTTACAATCATGGTTTAAACGCTTATATAGATTTAGATAGTATATGCTTAAATGAAGGCGATGTTGCTATAAACCACCAACCACACCAATCAGATAAAAAACGTCTTTTATACTACAACGAAGAAACTCAAACGTGGGAAAAACCTATCTTACGTCAATTGGATAGTATAGAGAAACACGCTAATGGTAAGTATTACTATCACCAAAGAAGTGGAGAAGAAGATTATACAAGAGGCGATGAAAGTGTATCTAATTATATAACTGATATGACTACTACAGTTAAGCCATTAGCAGAAGAAAAAGTATACGAATGTACTAACATAGATTTAATAACATATGCAAATGAAACTAATTTCATAGTTGAAAGTGGTGTTTTATCTCCTAGAACTACATTAAAAGTTCATAATAATATATCTAATGTAGTTAGCTTATTGCAAAAGAAAGTTAGCTTATTAGAAAGTAATGTAAAAGCTAGTCAAGAAGTTCAAGACATGATGATATTAGAAACTGATATGAGAATGTTAGATATAGAATTAGCTTTAATGGAATTTGTACCAATGAAATTAAATTTAGGGGGTAGTAATATGTTA
>ERZ791645.1292-NODE-1292-length-16527-cov-4.004735_pt1 | contig 16527 bp, 9 predicted proteins | sample MGYA00509939_ERZ791645 | MGnify/ENA primary metagenome ERZ791645 (study PRJEB30046, sample SAMN00715249) | human gut metagenome | study: EMG produced TPA metagenomics assembly of the A metagenome-wide association study of gut microbiota in type 2... | reverse complement strand
CATTGAGTTGGACGATAGATTCACATTGATGGGACACATACTCTACACATTCCGCCCATGTGTTGCGCGAGGTTTTCATTGTCGAAGTAGCATCATACACGTTATTACCGATAATAGGTACACCACCGTAGTGTTTCATCAGAATGAAGTAGTACCAGGCACGCAAGAAAAGTGCTTCGGATATGTATTGAGCTTTCCGGCTCTGTACCATCGGTGATCGGTCGATGTTGGCAAGGAATACGTTACACCGGCGAATGTTAGTGTAGCATTTCGACCATGCATCATCACTCACCGTAACCGGATTAACCGTACCGGTAGCAAACATCATGTTTGTCCAGATGGTTGACGAAGGATAAAATTCAGCTTCGTCACAAGCGCTTTGCAGCCCACCACCATTAGCCAAAAGGTATGTCCATCGGTTGTAGTTGATATCAAACCCGATATCGGTATAAATTCCGGTCAGGAAGTTGGCGGTATACGTACTATCTGCAAAAACGGTCTCACGATTTAAATCCGAAGTTTGGGTTTGATCGAGGAAACTGTCATTACAGGACGCAACTGTTCCTAAAAATAGGAGTAGCGTTAATGATTTCATGTACAATTTCATAGTAAAACTTATAAAATTAAAATTAAACAATTTAAAGCCAATAAGCCGAGACTAATTCACGACTTGAATTTGTATTAAGACGATTGACAAGATATACACCACTAAACACAATACTTTTTTTTCACGTATTATTATTCAGTGAAAAGGTCATTGTATTATTCGAGCAATGATAGTAAATCAAATACATCTAAAGAAAGAATTATCCGAATTAGTGGTTTTTCATTCCTGAATCGTCTTTATCCTAAACTCTAATAGTATAACATTATGAGACGCATCTTTTTGTCAACCTTTATGGCTTGTATTATCGGCTTTACAGGTGCAGAAACAAATTAAATAATCTTAAATATCTTATTAAACATGAAACCAATTCATCTTATCCTAAGTATCGCACTCCTCGCCGGAGGAGCATGTGGTGACCAGCAAGAACCTTATTACGGCAATTCAGAAGTGAAGATGCCTCAAATTGATTCCGAATGGAATCTCGAACTAATGCCAAATCGATCAGGACAATATTGGAAAGTGTTCGTCTACAAAGACTTGAAATACAATGCCCTTTTCACTCGGTCGTTGGGCTGGAATGGAGGAGACGGTGTGTTCACCACTGGTTTGCCTGACGGGAATATATTTTGGTCGTTCAATGATAGCTTCTATGGCGTAATCAATGAAAATCGTTCACGAGGTAATTGTAGTTTCCCTCGTAACAGTATTATGGTACAAACACCTGGTGAGAAGGATGAAAATCTTGTTTGGTTAGCTGATTACGTACAAACCAACGATCCTAATGCGGATAGATACTATCAGGTACGTACTCACATTCGTCATCCGAAAGCTACACTATCGGATGAAAAAATACAAGCTGGAGAAATCGATCAGGATTATCTTTATTGGGCAGGAGATGCTACGATATATAACAATCAGATGCAAATGTTGTGGGGAGCCGTTGATAATACCGATCCGAACAACTTGATGCGCCGCTTTGGTACTTGCTTGGCTACTTATAGCTTGGAAGGAAAGCCGGGTGATGCTACTTATATGAAACTTATCAGTCGTAATGATAATTTTAACGACCACACTTTAGGTTATGGCGACACTATGTGGGAAGACGAAGACGGACATATCTATCTTTACACAACTTCCAATTATAAGGTGGCTGTGGCACGTACCGCTACACGCGACCTTGGCAGCCAGTGGGAATATTATGTGGCCGATCCGCAAGGACATTTCTCGTGGACAACGCAGTACCCCTCAACCCAAGATGCTGAAAATTCTACAATTATCCCTTTGGAAAGTGCATGTTCTATGCCTTGGGTATTTAAAAAAGGTGATACCTACTACATGATCGGACAATCCATGTGGTTCGGGAGAGACGTGCTGATGTTCCGTAGTAAGCACCCTTATGGGCCGTTTGTCGACCAAAAGACTCTCTTTACATTGCCCGAATTTCTTGATAAGATTGGCGAACAACGTTATCAACATGTTTATATGGTAAATATTCATCCGGCTTTATCACGTACCGGTGAATTGGTGATCTCTACCAATACAGACTGTTCCAACTTTTGGGATAATTTCAATGCACCGGGTAGTGCTGACTTCTATCGTCCTTATTTCTACCGTGTATTTAATTGGGAATCATTGTACGATAACGATGCTCCACTTGAGTAAAAGGATTTACTATCTCTGACGTTGATCATAAGTTTCATTGGGCTGATGCTGTGATTGATGGTAATTCCATCATCGTCTCATCTCCTGAAGTTGCTTTCCCAATAGCAGTGCGTTATGCTTGGGCAGATAATCCAATTTGTAATTTATACAATGGAGTTAACCTTCCGGCGTCCCCTTTCCGTACAGATGACTGGCAGGGTATTCTTATGGTAATAAATAGATATAGTTGTTTCGATTTGCCAAGTGAAATAGATGTAACACATAAAAAAATAACCATGAACAAGCTCATTTATTTAGTAATTTTCTCTTTCTTATCAACAAGTATATATGCCCAAATGAAAGACCTTGTGCAATATGTCAATACACTGCAAGGTACCGACTCTCATTTCGGATTAAGTTATGGAAATACATACCCTACTACCGGTATGCCTTATGCCATGCATACGTGGTCTGCCCAAACAGGGAAAAATGGAGAAGGCTGGAAATATCAATATGCGGTAGATAATATCAGAGGATTCTGCCAGTCTCACCAATGCAGTCCGTGGATGAGTGATTATGCAGTGTATTCCTTTATGCCGATGGTAGGGAAGTTAGTCGTTAATCAGGAGATGCGGGCAACGAAGTTCAGCCATGATAATGAAATTGCCAAGCCGCATTATTATAAAGTGATGCTGGATAATGGAATTACAACCGAGATGGCTCCAACTACTCGTGGTGTACATTTACGCTTTTCTTATCCCTCTACCGAAGACGCCTATCTGGTAATTGACGGATATACGGATATGAGTGAAATTAAGATTGATCCGGCAAAGAGACAAATCTCCGGTTGGGTGAATAACCAACGTTTTGTAAATAACTCTAAGACATTCCGTAGTTACTTTGTAGTGCAGTTCGACAAAGCATTTGAGGATTACGGTATGTGGGAAAATCAGAAAGATGAGATTTATCCTAAAAAGTTGGAAGGAGAAGGCAAAGGCTATGGTGCTTATATCAAATTTAAGAAAGGATCGAAAGTACAGGCAAAGGCTGCCTCTTCCTATATCAGCGCAGAGCAGGCTGTGATTACATTGAACGACGAACTGGGTAAAGATAAGAATTTGGAAGCCACCAAAATACGTGGACATAAAACGTGGAATGAATTATTGAACAGAATCCAGGTAGAAGGTGGAACAGACGAACAAATGAAGACTTTCTACTCCTGCCTGTTCCGTGCCAATCTCTTCTCACGCAAATTCTATGAACGTAAAGCGAATGGAGAACCTTATTATTATAGTCCTTATGACGGCAAAGTATATGATGGATATATGTATACAGATAATGGCTTCTGGGACACTTTCCGTTCTCAATTTCCATTAACTAATATTCTTCATCCTACCATGCAGGGACGTTACATGAATGCCTTGCTTGCCGCACAAGAACAATGCGGATGGTTACCTTCCTGGTCAGCTCCCGGAGAAACAGGAGGAATGTTGGGTAATCACTCCATTTCATTATTGGCAGATGCGTGGGCAAAAGGGATTCGGACTTTTGATCCGGAGAAAGCCTTAAAAGCATACGCGCACGAAGCCATGAATAAAGGTCCTTGGGGAGGTGCCAACGGACGTGGTTTCTGGAAAGAATATTTTGAACTGGGATATGTTCCTTATCCGGAATCAATGGGATCGAGTGCACAGACAATGGAATATGCATACGATGATTTCTGTGGCTACCAACTGGCTAAAATGACCGGAAACAAACACTATCAGGAAGTCTTTGCCCGTCAGATGTATAATTATAAAAACGTATTCGATCCGTCTATCGGTTTTATGCGTGGAAAAGGCGTTGATGGTAAATGGCAGGAACCGTTTGACCCATTGGAGTGGGGTGGACCTTTCTGCGAAGGTAATGCCTGGCATTATACCTGGTCCGTATTCCATGATGTAGAAGGATTAATAGACTTGTTCGGAAGCGACCAAAGATTTACGACCAAAATGGATTCGGTATTCACCCTTCCCAGCACTATTAAACCGGGAACTTACGGAGGAGTGATCCATGAAATGAAAGAAATGGAATTGTCGGGTATGGGACAATATGCACACGGCAATCAGCCGATTCAGCACATGCCTTATCTGTATAGCTATGCCGGCCAACCGTGGAAAACCCAGTATTGGGTGCGTCAGATCGTTGAAAGATTGTATAATTCCACAGAAAGAGGATATCCGGGAGACGAAGATCAAGGTGGTATGTCATCATGGTATATCTTGAGCTCATTAGGCATTTATGCCGTTTGTCCGGGTACGGATGAGTATGTAATTGGCAGTCCGTTATTTAAGAAAGCTACTATAACGATGGAAAACGGTAATAAATTCGTGATTGAAGCGAACAACAATAGTAAAGAGAATCTCTATATCCAGTCTGCTACCTTAAATGGACGTGTGTTGGATAAGAATTTTATCAGATACGACGATATAGCAGACGGAGGAATTATCCGTTTTGAAATGGGAAGTCAACCGAATAAAGAACGATGTACGTCGAAGTATGCCGCTCCCTTCTCATTGTCGAAAGAATAAGAAACTAAAAAGATATAAGAAGAATACAGTATGAAAAATAAAATTTTAACAGGTTTATTATTGGTTTTGATTGGAGGGTGGGGGAGTCTCTCGGCGCAGAGCGCCGGGAGTAATTATGCCCGTCAGGTAAATACCCTGATAGGAACGAAGGGCGTGGGTTTGACTTCGGGATATCTTTATCCCGGAGCCACCTATCCTTATGGAATGGTGCAGTTCACTCCCTCTTATTTTTCCAAACGTTCCGGATTCGTCATCAATCAGTTGAGTGGTGGCGGTTGCGAGCACATGGGTAACTTTCCCACTTTTCCGGTAAAAGGTAAACTGAAGATGTCTCCGGACAATATTCTCAATTACCGTATCAATATTTCTGAAGAAAAAGGACATGCCGGTTATTATGAAGCAAAGGTGCAGGAAGATATTCATGCAAAACTGACAGTAACCGAAAGAACCGGTATGGCGAGTTATGAATATCCGGCAGATCAGCAATATGGTACGGTAATTATCGGTGGAGGCATTTCCGCAACTCCGATAGAGCAGGCCGCCATCGTTATTACTGCACCGAATAAGTGTGAAGGATATGCAGAAGGCGGTAATTTCTGTGGACTCCGTACACCGTATAAAGTCTATTTTGTAGCAGAGTTTGATACGGATGCGTTGGAATCGGGAACATGGAAAAGAGATGAACTGAAGCCGAACACGACTTTTGCTGAAGGAGAATACTCCGGAGTCTATTTTACTTTTGATGTAAATAAGAAGAAAAATATCCAATATAAGATTGGGGTTTCTTATGTATCAGTAGAAAATGCACGCGAGAATCTGAAAGCGGAGAATACCGGATGGGATTTCCTGCAGATTCAGAATCAGGCAGAATCCAAATGGAATCATTATTTGGGTAAGATTGAAGTAGAAGGAACCAATCCGGATCGTACCACTCAATTTTATACTCATCTGTATCGTTCATTCATTCACCCGAATGTATGCAGCGATGTGAACGGAGAATACATGGGAGCTGACTTCAGAGTGCATAAATCCCGTTCCAAGCACTATACTTCTTTTAGCAACTGGGATACCTATCGTACACAGATTCAACTATTATCAATCCTTGATCCTGAAGTAGCCTCTGATATTGTTATTTCTCACCAATTGTTTGCCGAAGAAGCTGGTGGTGCTTTCCCGCGTTGGGTGATGGCTAATATAGAGACCGGCGTGATGCAAGGAGATCCGACTCCTATCCTGATATCCAATGCTTACGCTTTTGGTGCTCGCAATTATGACCCGAAACCGATTTTCAAAACCATGAGAAAAGGAGCGGAAGAACCGGGAGCAATGTCACAGGAGGTTGAGGCTCGTCCGGGCCTGAAACAGTATTTGGATAAAGGATATTACAACGCTTCTATACAATTGGAATATACTTCCGCTGATTTTGCAATCGCACAATTTGCCTTACATGCCGTAGGAGATGAGTTTGCAAGCTGGCGTTATTTCCATTTTGCACGTTCATGGAAGAATCTGTATAACCCGGAAACCGGATGGTTGCAATCACGCAATCCCGATGGTTCGTGGAAACCACTGACTGAAGATTTCCGTGAATCGACCTATAAGAATTATTTCTGGATGGTGCCATACGACATTGCCGGTCTGATAGAAATCATTGGAGGCAAAGCAGCGGCAGAAAAACGCCTGGATGAATTCTTTACTCGTCTGGATGCCGGCTATAATGATGCCTGGTTCGCTTCCGGCAATGAACCGAGCTTTCACATTCCCTGGATATACAACTGGGTCGGAACTCCCTATAAAGCACAGGAGATTATTAACCGTGTATTGAATGAACAGTATTCAAGTAAAATTGATGGTCTGCCGGGCAATGATGATTTAGGGACGATGGGCGCCTGGTATGTGTTCGCTTGTATCGGTCTTTATCCCGAAATACCGGGAGTGGGAGGCTTTACGGTGAACACTCCGATATTCTCATCCGTGAAAGTTCATTTGAAGAAAGGGGATATGGTGATAAAAGGCGGTTCGGAAAAGAATATTTATATCAAGTCCATGAAGCTAAACGGTAAACCGTATGACAGTACATGGATCGATTGGGATCAACTGAATAATGGGGCTACAATAGAATACACTACTTCGTCCAAGCCTGACGTGAAGTGGGGAACTAAAGTGACGCCTCCCTCTTTTCCTTAAAGCAAATCAACGAGGTATATGAATTTATGGTATAAGATTATTTTGTAAAAGTACTTATTTATAACATCAAACGTGAAAATGAAAAGAAAACTACAAAACATAGCTTATCTACTGATGGCTGCCGCATTAATCACTTCCTGTGGCGAGAAGAAGCAAACAGCAGAATTCCCGGATTGGGCGTGGGCAGATTTCCAGCGTCCGGAAGGAATTAATCCGATTATTTCTCCTGACACTACTACCTTTTTCTATTGTCCGATGCGACAGGAGTCAGTAGCATGGGAAGCGAGTGATACGTTTAATCCCGCTGCTACTGTTTATGATGGGAAAGTAGTAGTCTTCTACCGGGCTGAAGACAACTCGGCAATCGGTATCGGATCACGTACCTCCCGTTTGGGATATGCCTCTTCTGACGACGGACTACACTTCAAACGAATGTCCGTACCTGTATTTTATCCGGCAGACGACAGTCAGAAAGAACTGGAAAATCCCGGCGGTTGCGAAGACCCACGTGTTGCTGTAACAGAAGACGGGCTTTACGTAATGCATTACACACAATGGAACCGCAAACAGGCACGTTTGGCAGTGGCCACCTCGCGCGATCTTCAAACGTGGGAAAAACATGGACCGGCTTTCGCAAAAGCATACAACGGAAGATTCATAGATGAATTTTCCAAATCTGCCTCTATCGTAACCAAATTAATTGACGGCAAACAAGTGATTGCCAAGATTGACGGCAAATACTGGATGTACTGGGGAGAAAAGTTTGTGAATGTAGCCACTTCCACGGACCTTGTCAACTGGGAACCGATGTTGGATGAAAATGGAGAATTCCTGAAAGTGATGACTCCCCGCGCAGGTAAGTTCGACAGTGACCTGACCGAATGTGGTCCTCCTGCCATCCTGACAGACAAAGGAATCCTTTTATTTTATAACGGCAAAAATAAATCGGGCGCAGAAGGAGACACACTGTATACAGCCAACTCTTATTGCGCCGGACAAGCCTTATTTGATGCCAAAGATCCTACTAAACTAATCGATCGCTTGGATAAACCTTTCTATATTCCCGAATCAGACTTTGAAAAGAGCGGACAATATCCAGCCGGAACCGTATTTATAGAAGGGCTTGTATTCCACAATCAGAAATGGTTCTTATATTATGGCTGTGCCGATTCACGCGTGGCAGTTGCCGTATATGATCCTCTCAAAAAATAAAGAAAACGTTCATAATGAAAATAACAGTTTATAAAATAGAAATTAAGACATGAAAAAACTTTTTGTATTGATTGCAGCGGCTTGTATGACATGTACTGCTGCGTTTGCACAAACTGTGAAACCTTTTAAGGAGGGTGAGAGAGCAGTGTTCCTGGGAAATAGTATAACGGATGGTGGGCATTACCATTCATACATCTGGTTATATTATATGACTCGTTTTCCGGATATGCCTATCCGTGTTTTCAACGGTGGTATTGGTGGAGATACGGCGTATGATATGAATAAACGCCTGGATGGTGATATTTTTGCGATGAAACCTTCCGTGTTGATGGTTACTTTTGGTATGAATGATTCCGGATATTTTGAATATAACGGTGATAAGCCCAAAGAATTCGGTGAGCAGAAATATCAGGAAAGTATAAAGAATTACCAGCAGATGGAGAAACGTTTTAAAGATCTTCCTGATACCCGTATCGTGATGGTCGGGACTTCTCCGTATGATGAAACCGTACAACTCAAAGAGAATACACCGTTCAAGACAAAAAATGAAACCATCAAACGGCTTGTTGAATATCAGAAAGAATCGGCAGCTAAGAATAATTGGGAATTTACCGATTTAAATGCTCCTATGACAGCTATTAATCAGCAATATCAGCAGAAAGATCCTACCTTTACCCTTTGTGGCAGTGACCGTATTCATCCCGATAACGACGGACACATGGTAATGGCCTATCTTTTCCTGAAAGCCCAGGGATTTGTAGGTAAGGAAGTAGCGGATATGGAGATTAATGCTAAAAAAAAAAAAGCCGTTAAGTCGGAAAATTGTACCGTTTCAAATATAAAGAAGAATGGAAAAGATTTGAGTTTTGACTATTTGGCAGAAGCTCTTCCTTATCCTTTAGATACTATTGCTCGTGGTTGGGGACAGAAAAAGAGCCAGGCAGAAGTGCTGAAAGTTGTTCCTTTTATGGAAGAGATGAACCGTGAAACGTTGAAAGTAACAGGACTAAAAGGCAATTATAAGTTGTTGATAGACGATGAAGAAATTGGAACTTGGAGTGGAGATGAACTGGCAAAGGGCATTAATCTTGCTGCTGAATCCAAAACTCCCCAGTACCAACAAGCATTGACGGTGATGCACCTGAATGAATATCGTTGGGAAATTGAAAGAACATTCAGAGAATATGCGTGGTGTGAATTCGGCTTTTTCCAGCAAAAGGGATTGTTGTATGCTGACGACAGAAAAGCGATCGAGGTGATGGATGAAAACTTGGATAAAAACGTTTGGTTGAAGGGACGTCGTGATATGTATTCAAAGATGATGTTTGAAGCTGTCCGTGATGCTCGCCAACAGGAAATGGATGTTCTTATCAATAAGATTTATGAAATAAATAAGCCTGTTGTAAGAAAGATTTTACTTAGAAAGATATGATGCGATAACAACGTACAAATACGATAGAATACTCACCGTAATGAGAAAGAATTCTCACTGTAATGAGAACTTTTTCTCATTGCGATGAGTATTTTTTCTCATTACAGTGAGTATCGTTGAGAATATATGAATAGATAAGTACTCTTTGTAATAGCTTGATAATGTATGTCTTATTGTAGCTTTTGCATTAAAGAGACTACCTTTATTGAATTCTTAATTCTTTTTCCAGAAATCGGAAGTGAAAAGTAGTAATACTGTAAACAATTCCAAACGTCCCAAGAGCATTAAAAAAGAAAGCAGCCATTTGGCGGCATCAGGCAATTGACTCCATGAAAAAGCCGGGCCGCATGTACCGAGTCCCGGTCCCATATTACCCATACTTGAGATTACGGTTCCGATTGATTCCAGAAAACCGACTCCCAGCCCCATCATGATAAGTATGCTGATGATAGCGATGACTGCATATAAAAAAGTAAAGGCCAATACTGTAGACTGGATGGAAGGAGAAATAACCTGTTTGTTAACTCGCACCGGGAGCACGGCATTAGGGTGAAGAATATGTTTGAATTCGTTTTTCACAACCTGAAACAGGATAACCATACGAATACATTTTATACCTCCTGTTGTACTGCCGGCACAGGCTCCGATGATCATCACTATTACAAGGCATCCCCAAAGAATAGAAGGCCAAAGCATATAATCGGCTGTGGCAAATCCCGTAGAAGTTTGCAAGGAAATCACTTGGAAAAGTGATTTACGGAACGCCTCTTCTATCTCCATAGAAGAAGTCTGATGAAGCCAGACTGCAATAAATATAGTAAAGAAAGAGACACACCAGAAATAGAACTTTAGCTCTGCATCATGAATGAACTTCTTTATTTTTCCATTGAACATCAACAGTAATAGCGTGAAGTTGATGCCCGAAAGAAACATGAAAATAGAGATTACATAATCTATATAGGGTGAATGATAATATTCGATACTTGCTTGTTTGGTAGAAAATCCGCCAGTGCTGGTTGTCGTGAAAGCATGGCATATACTGTCAAACACACTCATACCTCCAAATACTAATAAGACAATCAATGTCCCTGTCATTCCGGCATAAATACCCCAAATCCATTTGGCAGTGATACCAATACGGGGATGCACTTTGTCATGAGTAGGACCGCTGGCTTCTGCTGCAAACACCTGAATCCCACCCACACCGAAAATCGGCAGAACGGCAATTGTGAAAAATACAATTCCCAAACCTCCTATCCATTGTGTCATTGCCCGCCAGAAAAGGATTCCGTGAGGCATCGATTCTATATTATTCATGATGGTGGCACCGGTACTGCTGAAGCCGGACATTGTCTCGAAGAAGGCATCGGTGACACTTGGAATATACCCGCCTATATAATAGGGCAACATTCCAAAAAAGGAGAAAGCAATCCAGGCTACACTGACAATCACATATCCATCGCGGCGGTTGAGTGACTTTTCGGCCCCTCTTCCAATAGCAAGCATAATCACACCTACAAAGGCCGTGATAGCTGATGAAAGCAGAAAACTGTTTAAATCATCTTCCTTGTAAAATAGTGAAACACCACCGCAACACATTAACATAGCCGTTTCTATCAGTAACAGAAACCCCATGATGCGATATATCATCCTCGAATTAATCATTTTTTAAGTAATAGGTATTAAGTAATAGGTATTAAGTAATAAGTAATAGGTATTAAGTATTAAGTATTATGCGCCAAGTATCAGATATAATGTCAAGTACAAGCAGCTACGGTTATTACCTATTACCTAATACTTATTACTTATTACTTATTACCTAATACCTATTACTTAATTAAAGAACTTCTCAATCTTCTTGATCATCATACTCAGGCAGAATACAACGACATGGTCTCCAGGACGAATCAGCGTATCTCCGGTTACGAGCACTCCTTCGCCATTGCGAATCATACCTCCGATGGTTGTTCCTTTGGGCAATCCCAGATCCTTGATTAAATTTTTAGTAATCTTTGCTCCGGCGGGTACGGTAAATTCAGCCACATCGGCGTTGGCAAACGTCAGGCATTTGACATTGGATACATCGGCATCCAGCATCATCTGGTAAATATGGCTGGCAGCGATCATCTTTTTATTGATGACAGTGCCGATGTCAAGGCTTTCCGCCATACCTATATAATCTATGTTTTCTACTTCCGCCACTGTTTTGCTTACTCCCATACGCTTGGCCGCCAGACAGGCAAGGATGTTTGTTTCCGAGTTGCCGGTTAATGCAACAAAGGCCTCGGTGTTCTTCAATCCTTCCTCCACGAGTAAGTCCATGTCTCGTCCGTCTCCGTTGATAATCATTGTCTTGTCATCCAATAATTCGGTCAGCCGGTTGCATCGGTTCAGGTCGTTATCCACAATTTTCACTTGCATATAGTCGGGAACATATTGTGCGGTGCGCACGGCAATGCGGCTTCCGCCCATAATCATGACGTTGCGTACGTCGGCATAATCTTCTTTGCCGGCTATCTTGCGGATATATGGAACGAATTTGCGGGTGGTGGTGAAGTAGACAATGTCGTGCAGCTTTATGACATCGTCGCCACGAGGAATCAATGTTTCGTTACCGCGTTTGATGGCTACCACGTGATAGGGCAGTTCCGGTCCGCCCAGTTGGTGCAGGGGGATGTCCAGAATCTCAGCCTTTTCGCGCATCTTGGCACCTATCAGAATCAGTGCACCGCTGCAAAATTCCCACCATTGGCGCACCCAGCTCATGCGGATGGATGATACGATTTCTTTTGCAGCGAGCATTTCCGGATAAATGAGCGAGTCTACCCCTAACTTCTGGAAGAACTCCTTGTTTTTGGGTAGCAGGTATTCGTAGTTGTCAATGCGCCCTACGGTCTTTTGCGCACCGAGGTTGGTGGCAAGCATACAGGCGGTGATGTTGCGGCTTTCATCGGGGGTGACGGCAATGAAGAGGTCGGCTTCTCCTACTCCTACTTCTTTTAATCCTGTAATGGAGGTGGGAGAGGCGGTGACGGTCATCAAGTCGAAGTTGGAGCTGAGCGTGCTCATCCTTTCTTCGTTGTCGTCCATCAATATGATGTCTTGCTTCTCGCGCGACAAGAGTTTGGCTAAATGTGTGCCTACTGCGCCGGCACCTGCAATAATAATCTTCACAATATTTTTAGAAATGAAGAATTAAGAATGAAGAATTTCCTTGCGGATGGCTTGCGCATGGCGCAGCCCGGTTCTTCATTCATCATTCTTAATTAATATATTATAGATTCCTTCTTCATCCATTCCGCACAACCGGTATAGTTCTTGTACCGTACCATGTTCAATAAATGTGTCGGGCACGCCGATACGCTTTATATGCGGGGTGTAGTCATGATCTGCCATGAATTCCAGTACGGCACTTCCCATGCCGCCTTTTCGTGCACCGTCTTCTATGGTGAGGATGCGACTGAAGTTACGTCCTACTTCATGTAATAATGTTTCATCCAGAGGCTTGAGGAAACGCAGGTCGTAATGGGCTATGGAGATTCCTTTGTCTGCTTCCGCCCGTTTAATGGCGCGTGCGGCAATGTTTCCTATCGGGCCGAGGGTGATGACTGCCAGGTCTTTGCCGTCTTTCAGTTTACGCCCTTTGCCTACGGGGATTTCTTCCAGTGGACATTTCCAGTTTACCAGTACGCCGCGTCCACGCGGGTAACGGATAACGAACGGACCCTTATCGGGCAGTTGGGCTGTGTACATCAGCCGGCGCAACTCGTGTTCGTCCATAGGTGAAGATATAGTCAGATTAGGGATAGGGCGGAAATAGGCAAGATCGTATACTCCATGATGCGTAGGTCCGTCTTCGCCTACCAGTCCGGCGCGGTCCAAACAAAGTACGACGGGTAGCTTCAGGATGGCAATGTCGTGTATCACGTTGTCGTAGGCCCGTTGCATGAAGGACGAATAAATGTTGCAGAAAGGTTGCAGCCCTTCTTTTGCCATACCGCCGGAGAATGTGGCGGCATGTCCTTCGGCAATACCCACGTCGAAGGCGCGGTCGGGCATGGCTTTCATCAATAGGTTCATGGAACATCCTGTGGGCATGGCGGGGGTGATACCGACAATTTTCGGATTCTTCTCGGCCAATTCCACCAATGTCTCTCCGAATACGGTTTGGTACAGAGGGGGCAGATTGCTGGTATCGGTCGTGATGCGTTCGCCTGTCTCCGGATCGAATTTGCCCGGTGCATGCCAGATGCCCGGATTTTTTTCTGCCGGTTCAAAGCCTTTGCCTTTGACTGTGTGCAGATGAAGGATCTTAGGACCCTGCATATCTTTTATATCCCGTAGGATACGTGCCAGGTTTTTTACATCGTGTCCGTTTATTGGACCGAAGTAGCGGATGTTCATCCCCTCGAAGATGTTCTGCTGCTGGGCTGCCATTGATTTCAGGCTGTTGGAGAAGCGGATTAACGCTTTACGCCGGTCTTCATTCAGTACGCCCATTTTGAATAGCATTTTGGATGCTTTGAAGCGTAGCTGGTTGTAGCGGTTCGATGTAGTCAGGTTGAAGAGATATTGTTTCATGCCACCCACACTGCGGTCTATCGCCATGTCATTATCGTTGAGGATAATCAACAGGTTGTTGGCCGTGGACGAAGCATTGTTCAAGCCCTCGAAAGCCAGTCCTCCGCTCATGCTGCCGTCGCCAATGACGGCTACTACGTGGCGGTCTTTTTCTCCTTTCTTGGCTGCTGCGACAGCCATACCCAAAGCCGCCGAAATAGAATTGGAGGCATGTCCGCAGGTAAAGGTGTCGTAATCGCTTTCTACGGGAGTGGGAAAAGGACGTATGCCTTTGAATTTGCGGTTGGTGCAGAAAGCCTCGCGACGTCCGGTGAGCATCTTGTGCCCGTAAGCCTGATGCCCCACATCCCATACGATGCGGTCGTATGGAGTGTTGTAGACGTAATGCAGCGCTACGGTCAGTTCCACCGTACCCAAACTCGCAGCAAAATGTCCCGGATTGCATGAAAGTTCTTGAATGATGTCTTGCCTTAATTCTTCACAAAGTTCCGGAAGTTGTTCTACGCTTAATTTACGTAAGTCTTCCGGATAAGAAATGGAATTTAGCAAGTTATATGTTGTTGACTCTGTTTTCATCACTGTACTGAAGATTACAAAATGCAAAAATACGAAAAGAAAACGGATGACTATATCATTTTATCTGTTTTTTATTTTGTCGTCTTCTTTTTACATGGAAAAGAGGGATAAATCCTCTCCGCTATGAAATATACAATGAAAACTTGTTTTGCCCGGCGGGAAAACCTATCTTTGTAGTATCCAAGACTTGGAATTGAGCTTTGATTTCTGAAACTGAAAGTTCAATTCCTTAGAATGAAAGCTTTATTCTAAGAAATGAAGCCTTCATTCCAAGTCTTGGGTACTACAAAGATAGGTTTCCTTGCCGGATGAAGTAAGTTTGGATAGGGAGTACAGGAAGAAATAAGAGTGTGGAACCTTTTAAAAAAAAGAAGATAGCAAATGCCTACGCATTATGTAATGAAAGAAATGCCTGACCTGCAAGGGAAAGGCGAACGGGTGACTTACCCGCAAATGGTATTGTTGGGACAAAGTTCAACCCGCGAATTGGCGGAATATATCTCCCTACGGAGCGGCTTTTCTCCGGGGATGGTCGAGGGCATCATCTGCGAACTGGCGGAGGCAATGGCGCATACAATGGCGCGGGGCTTTTCGGCAAAGATAGACGGCATCGGTACGTTCACTCCGGGGCTGGTGATAGGCGCCGACAAGGAGCGTGAAGAAGCGGACGGTGACGCCACCCATCGCAATGCGCAGAGCATCTTTGTGGGGAAAATTAATTTTCAGGCGGAAAAGGAACTGGTGTATAAAACCAATAGGCACTGTACGCTGCGGCGTGCACCGTGGAAGCCTGTCCGCTCTTCGCAAAAATATACTGCCGGACAACGGTTGGAGATAGCACGAAAACATTTGGAAGCACATCCTTTTCTCACCGTCCGTACGTATTGCCAACTGACGGGATTGCTTCGTTCGTCAGGAACCGTCGAGCTGCGTAAGTTGTCGCATACACCGGGAACGGGCATCGGCTTCAGCGGATTTGGCAGTCACCGCGTATATATCAAGTCTGAAGAATGAATATTTAATACCGGTTTGCTTATGAATTTTTATACCCCTGTGGAAATTCCCGGAAGTTTGCCGCAGTTGACGCATGCCGACCGACTGATGTTGTTCGGCTCTTGCTTTGCCACACACATCGGCATGAGGCTCACCAATGCCAAGTTCCGCTGTGATGTCAATCCATACGGAGTGCTGTATAATCCGCTCTCCATCTCTGCCGCTTTACGGGAAATCGTTGAAGGAAAGAGATATGCTCAAGACGATTTGTTCTTCTTTCGTGAATGTTGGCACAGCCCGATGCATCATGGGGATTTTTCGTCCTCATCGGTAGAAGAAACATTACGCATTATCAATGAACGGATTGCCTCGGCTCACAATACTGTTTTTAATGCGGATTGCTTACTGTTGACTTTCGGCACAGCATGGGTGTACGAACAGAAGCATACGGGACGCATTGTGGGCAACTGCCACAAGCAACCGGAGAAAGAATTTACCCGCAGGCGGTTGGAGGTTGATGAAATAGTATTGGACTATACTTCATTGCTTTCCGGATTGTTGGCGCGGAATCTTGACTTGAAAGTGATTTTCACAGTCAGCCCTATCCGTCACGTGCGCGACGGGTTGCACGCCAATCAACTCAGCAAGGCTACGCTGCTGTTGGCGGTGGACCGGCTGCAAGCTGCTTTTCCGGAGAATGTATTCTATTTTCCCGCCTATGAATTGGT
>ERZ791645.1286-NODE-1286-length-16585-cov-6.308409_pt1 | contig 16585 bp, 7 predicted proteins | sample MGYA00509939_ERZ791645 | MGnify/ENA primary metagenome ERZ791645 (study PRJEB30046, sample SAMN00715249) | human gut metagenome | study: EMG produced TPA metagenomics assembly of the A metagenome-wide association study of gut microbiota in type 2... | reverse complement strand
TCTGCAATGATATTGTTCAGTTCAGAGATAGCTACACGTTCCTGTTGCATTGTATCGCGATTACGTAACGTTACGCAATTGTCTTCCAGCGTCTGGTGATCCACAGTTACACAGTACGGAGTACCGATGGCATCCTGACGGCGATAACGCTTACCGATGCTGTCTTTCTCGTCATACTGGCAATGGAAATGGAACTTCAAGTTATCAATAATCTCACGAGCTTTCTCAGGAAGGCCGTCTTTCTTCACCAGCGGCATAACAGCCAGTTTCACCGGAGCCAATGCAGCAGGTAACTTCAGGACAACACGAGTCTCGCCATTCTCCAACTGCTCCTCACAGTAAGAAGCCGACATAATGCTAAGAAACATACGGTCTACGCCAATAGAGGTCTCGATAACATACGGAGTATAACTTTCGTTGGTTTCCGGATCAAAGTATTTAATGTTCTTACCGGAGAATTTCTCATGTTGAGACAAGTCGAAGTTCGTACGACTGTGAATACCTTCCACTTCCTTGAAGCCGAAAGGCATCAGGAATTCGATATCCGTAGCAGCATTGGCATAGTGAGCCAACTTGTCATGGTCGTGATAGCGATAATGGTCATCGCCGAAGCCCAATGCCTTATGCCATTTCAAACGGGTTTCTTTCCAAGTCTTGAACCAGTCGAGTTCAGTACCCGGTTTTACAAAGAACTGCATCTCCATTTGCTCAAACTCACGCATACGGAAGATGAACTGGCGTGCAACGATTTCGTTACGGAAAGCCTTACCGATCTGTGCGATACCGAAAGGAATCTTCATACGACCGGTCTTCTGTACATTCAGATAGTTCACGAAGATACCTTGAGCTGTTTCCGGACGAAGGTAAATCTTCATTGCACCTTCAGAAGTAGAACCCATTTCAGTGGTAAACATCAGATTGAACTGGCGAACTTCCGTCCAGTTCTTCGTACCGCTGATAGGGCAAACAATTTCCTCATCCAATATAATCTGGCGCAATTCATCAAGGTTATTATCATTCAATGCTTTGGCAAAACGTTCGTGCAAAGCGTCACGTTTAGCCTGATGCTCCAGCACGCGGGTATTTGTACTGCGAAACTGTGCTTCATCAAAAGCTTCACCGAAACGTTTGGCAGCTTTGGCAACTTCTTTGTTTATTTTGTCGTCATATTTGGCGAGTTGATCTTCAATCAACACATCGGCACGATAACGTTTCTTGGAATCGCGGTTATCAATCAAAGGATCATTGAACGCATCTACGTGTCCGCTTGCCTTCCAGATTGTGGGATGCATAAAGATAGCCGAGTCAATGCCTACTATATTCTCGTGCAGCAGCACCATACTTTGCCACCAGTACTGTTTGATGTTATTTTTCAGTTCCACACCCATCTGACCATAATCATATACGGCTCCCAAACCGTCATAGATGTCGCTGGAAGGGAACACAAATCCGTATTCCTTGCAGTGTGATACGAGTTTCTTAAAAACGTCTTCTTGTGCCATTTTTTGTTGTATCTTAATTAATTTGAAATCTTTGTTTAGATAAAAAGCGCCACAAAGATAGGGATTTATCTTATATGTAGGGTAACGGGGGATATTAATTTATCTTATTCTTCCTCCGTCCTTTGATTCCTCCTCCTCCCATCGCATGACAGGAGTTATTCGATATTTAGGAAAATACAAGTTGAAAGGTATCCTGAACAGTCAACTTTCTTCAAGCATACATATGCAAAAACCGTAATAAAGATACAACTTCCGAAGATTCAGATACAAACCGTTTGATAAAATCTTTCTACTTTTGCAGTAAACAAAAACATTGAAACAAACATGAAAAAAGTACTGATTCTCTCATCAAGTCCGCGTCGCGGCGGTAACTCCGATACACTCTGCGATGAATTCCTGCGCGGAGCGATCAAGGCTGGCAATAATGCAGAAAAAATTTTCCTTCGTGATAAAGCCATTCACTACTGCACAGGATGCAGCATGTGTAGTCTGTATGGCAAGCCCTGTCCTCAAAAAGACGATGCAACCGAAGTAATCGGAAAGATGCTTGCCGCAGATGTAATCGTCATGAGTACACCCGTTTACTTCTACACCATGTCGGCACAGATGAAAACCTTAATAGACCGTTGTTGCAGCCAATACACAAAGATGGCAGACAAAGAGTTTTACTTTATCGTAACCGCGGCCGAAGACGACCGGAAAAAGATGTTACGCACAATCGATACTTTCCAAGGATTCCTCGACTGTCTGGAGAATCCTACGGTTAAGGGAATAGTGTATGGACTGGGAGTATGGCACACTGGAGAAATCAAAGGAACTCCTGCCATGCAAGAGGCCTACGAAATGGGTAAAAGTATATAAACAGGACTTCTCCCCTCTTATCAAGTAGATAAGGGGGATTTATAATTTCCACAAATACCCCTGTATTCTATTCATTACAAGTCTTTTTATGTTATAGGGCACTTTTTACTTAAAAACACAAGAGGTGTATTTAAAAGTATAAGGAAAAAAGGAAAGAACTTGTTACATTTGTAACATCATAACATGTAACACATTATAATATCATGAGAAAACTTTTCCTTTTATTCTCTGCGGCAATTACTATTGCAAGTACCCTTCAGGCGCAGAACCCGGTCATCAGAGACCAATTTACCGCCGACCCTACGGCGCGAGTGTTCAACGGCAAGGTATATATTTACCCTTCGCATGACATACCCAGTCCTATTGACCGTTTGAAAGAATGGTTCTGCATGGCAGACTACCATGTATTTTCCTCGACCAACCTGACCGACTGGACAGACCATGGTGTAATCCTTACTCAGAACAAAGTACCCTGGGTACAGCCCGACTCCTACTCCATGTGGGCGCCCGACTGTGTGTACAAAGACGGAAAATATTATTTCTATTTTCCCAGTACTCCCCAAGGTGAAGGCAGACGCGGATTCAGCATCGGTGTAGCCATCGCTGACAGTCCGGAAGGACCTTTCACTCCGGAAGCCGAACCTATAAAAGGAGTAGGCGGCATTGACCCCTGCGTCCTCATCGATACAGATGGAGAAGCATATATTTACTGGTCCGGACGCGGAATTTCAGTTGCCAAATTGAAACCGAACATGAAAGAACTCGCTTCAGAACCCATGCAGATTCAAGGATTGCCTGACGGATTTAAGGAAGGGCCGTATGCCTTCAAGCACAATAATAAATATTACCTCACTTTCCCCTGGGTGCAAGACAAGACTGAAACTCTGGCGTATGCCATGGCAGACAGCCCAATGGGTCCGTTCACCTTTACGGGAATAATTATGGATGAATCACCTTCCGGCTGCTGGACAAACCACCACTCCATTACAGAGTACAATGGGCAGTGGTATCTCTTCTATCACCATAATGACTATTCTCCCAATTTCGACAAGAACCGTTCGGCGCGTATCGACTCGCTATTCTTCAATACAGACGGCACTATCAAAAAAGTCAAACCGACACTGCGCGGTGTAGGAATAACCGATGCACGAAGCAAAATACAGATTGACCGCTATTCTACCATAAGCCCCTACGGAGTGACTATTGATTATCTGGAGCCTTCCAATACATTTGAAGGCTGGCAGACCTTATTCAACAGAGCTGGTACATGGGTGACATATAATAAAGTAGATTTCGGCACCACTCCCGTAAAGCGGCTCAAAGCACGTGTGCGCTCGGAAAAAGGCGGAGCAATAATCCTGCGGACTCCCGGTGAAAAAGGAATGACAATTGCCGAATTGCCCATAAAACCAACCGGGAAATGGACCGAAATCAGTACAAATGTATCCAATGCACCTACAAGCATGCAAGACCTGATTATAACTCAGACCGGAGAAAACCCGGTAGCAGTAGACTGGATCAGCTTTGAATAATTCTTTCAAAACCGAATATAACAAACTTAAACAGACACAAATCATCAGTTATACATAAGTTAGTCATACTTAGAAACGGGTCCTACTACTTTGGGAAAAGTATGTAGGACTTATTTTTATCTAAAAATATAAACTGAATATCTAAAAGCACAAGCCTACAAATGCATTACAAGCCTATTTTTGCATTGAGGTTCATGCCTTACTCAACCTTGATTAATTAATGCTATCTAATAACATATTACGTATGAAAAAGAATTTGCTTTTTATTTTTTGTGCCATTGTCCTGCTGGCAGGATGTGTACAACGCCCACAATTACCCACTTTTCAAAACACAGGCAACCCCTTAGTTAAAGACAAATTTACAGCAGATCCGGCTCCGCTTGTATACGACGGAACTCTCTATCTTTACGTAGGGCACGACGAGTTCTATGAAGGTCAGGACACTGCTCATGGCGGCAAAGAATTCAACATTACCGAATGGTTATGTTACTCTACACAGGACATGCAAACATGGACTGATCATGGTGTTGTATTGAAGCCCACAGACTTCAAATGGGGGATTGGTGAAGCATGGGCCTCACAAGTTATAGAGCACAATGGCAAATTCTATTACTATACTACTGTACAAGCCGGTGAACCCTACAATAGCAAAGCAATCGGTGTTAGCCTCGGAGATACTCCCACCGGACCTTTTACTGATGCAATCGGCCAGCCTCTTGTAACCGATGATATGACCTCCAACGGTCCACGTGGCTGGTGGAATGACATAGATCCCACTGCCTTAATCGATGACAATGGACAAGCATGGCTTTGTTGGGGAAATGGGACTTGTTTCCTTGCCAAATTAAAGCCCAATCTCACCGAAATTGACGGGGATATCCAAGTAGTAGACCTGCCCCGTTATGTAGAAGGTCCATGGTTACATAAACATGGCAATTTGTATTACCTCACATATGCATCATTCGGACAAGGGCGTGAAACCATATCTTATGCCACCGCTCCTGGCATGGAAGGTCCATGGACACCACAAGGGGAGTTGACCGGCATGGCAGAAAACAGTTTTACAATCCATCCGGGAATTGCCGAATTCCAAGGCAAGTGGTATCTGTTCTACCACAATGCAACGTTAACACTTGATGGTCATGCCGGAGCAATAGGACGACGCAGCGTATGTGTGGATGAATTAAAGTATAATCCGGACGGTACCATGCAGACTGTAATACAGACCAAGCAAGGAGTAGCGAAATAGTTTTTCAATAGCCTGACCTATCTTATCTATGAGATAAGATAGGTTTAGACAGATTTGATTTAAACACCTATAAATCAAGGAACTGTTAATAAACCATTATTAACATATAATAGTTTTATATTATCAAAATAAAATATTCAAATTAAACTATTCACCTTTGTTAAACCATAAAACGATTTTGCCTATGAGAAAATATTCCTAATAAAACACAAATCACAGAAAGTTGTGTCAACATGCTTTTCACAATTAATTATAATACTAAAAACACATTATTTATTAAAAATTACCGATCTATGCTTATGAAAACAAGAATTTTGTTTTTACTGGTCTTTGTTGCTTTTTGTTGTTCTTCGGCAATGGCACAAATCCAACAAATCAAAGGTACTGTAGTTTCAGATAACGATTCTGAGCCAATGATTGGTGTTGCTATTCTTGAGAATGGAACTACCAACGGCTGCATTACCGATCTCAATGGTAACTACTCTATTCAGGTGCAGAACAGCAATGCAACACTTACTGTTTCTTTTGTAGGTTACAAAACACAAACAATTAAGGTTAATGGCCGCAATCAAATTAACATCCGTATGCAGGAAGACCTTAAGGTACTGGATGAAGTTGTAGTTGTAGGTTATGGCGTTCAGCGTAAGAGTGACCTCACTGGTGCCGTTGCTTCCGTCAACTCGGACGATATCAAAAACCTTGCGACAGTCGATGCCGGAGCAGCTCTTCAAGGTAAGGCTGCCGGTGTTCAGATTTTGAATACATCCGGTGCTCCCGGTGAAGGAGCTAAGATCCGTATCCGCGGCTATTCATCAAACTCAGACCAACTTGGTCCGCTATTGATTGTCGATGGTTTGAAAGTGGACAATATACAGTATCTTGATCCTTCAATGATCGAGTCTATGGAAGTCCTCAAAGATGCTGCTTCGGCTGCAATCTACGGTGCTCAAGCAGGTAACGGTGTTGTCCTCATTACGACAAAAACCGGTAGCAGTGCAAATGGGCGTCCCAAAATTACATACTCTTTCAAAGCCATCAACCAACGTTTAGGCAAGACACCTGAGCTTTTCGGTGCAAAAGACTGGATCAAATACAAAGAAATGTCCGGCTATGACATGAAGACAATGTGTGAAGCCAATGGCGTTGACTATAACAATCCTCAGGAAACAGACTGGGTGAAAGAAGTCTTCGGCACCAGCTGGGCCACTCAGCATTCTGTCACTTTCCAAGACGGTAATGACAAAGGCCACTTCTTCACTTCTGTAAACTATCTTGACAATGACGGTATCGTACGAGGCAAGAAGGATACTTATACCCGTCTTACCGCCCAACTCAACGCAGACTATCAACTTTATAAGTGGATTAAAGTCGGCACAAACACTTCTATCGAAAAATGGGCAACCCGCAACATCACTCACCAAAGTGCTTACGGTTCCATGCTTGCTCCAACCCTCTTACTCGATCCTCTGACCCCTGTATACTGGGACAGCGTTGATGATTTTCCGACAAGTATGAAGGATGTATATGCTACGAACCCCGAAAAGATACTTATCGCTCCGAACGGTAAATACTACGCCACTTCCAAATTCCAAATGGATGACAATGGTAATCCGCTCCTCCAACGTGACCGCCGCAACCAAAAGAGCTCTGGTTTCACTGTTCGAGGAACAGCTTTCGTAGATCTTACTCCTATTGACGGACTTATAATGACCTCTCGCTTCTCCTATCGCATTGCACAGAGTAATAGTCATGACTATTCCGAGCCTTATTACATGAATGGCCAGGCCAAAGCTGACAACTATTCCATCTCAGCCAATGCTAACAATAATCACTACTACCAGTGGGAAAACTTTGCAAATTTCAACAAAACGTTATTTGACAAACACAATGTAGGTGCCATGATCGGTATGTCATATACAGAATACCGTTCGGATAATGTATCGGCTTCAGCCAGCGGTACAGGCGGCAACAAGATTCTTTCCGGTGATGCCGACAACTTCAAGTATCTTGATTATGTAAACTCAGCTTCTACGACAACAAAAAGCATCGGCAACCTTCCGGGAGTATCGACAAGCCTTTCCTACTTCGGTCGTCTGCTCTACACGTTCGATAACCGTTATAGCTTGCAGTTTAACTATCGTGCCGATGCATTCGACACCTCTAAACTTCCGGCTGACAAACGTTGGGGTAAATTCCCTTCAATTGCTGCCGGCTGGACCATCAGTAATGAAAAATTCATCAAAGAAAATATCAGCAGTGATGTTCTTTCATTTTTGAAGTTCCGCGCTTCTTGGGGTCGTAACGGTAATGTCAACGTACTCAACAACTATCCATACACCTCACCTATCAGTTACAATGCTGCTTGGTATCAGTACGGAGACAGCCCTGAACAACACTACGGATCTTACCCTTCCGGTCTTGCCAATCCTAACCTCAAATGGGAAACATCCGAACAATTAGACCTCGGTCTTGACATGCGCTTCTTGAATGACCGTCTAACAGTCAGCCTTGATTACTACAATAAGAATACGAAAGACCTTCTTATAAAAATCAATCCGGTTCCTGAAGTCTATACAAATCAGACTACTATCAATGCCGGCGAAGTAAACAATAAGGGATTTGAATTTGAAGCTAACTGGAGAGACCATATCGGCGATCTCTCATATAGTGTCAATGCAAACTTCTCAACATTGAAGAACGAAGTAACTTACCTTTATGATGACCTCCCACGTATCACAGCCAGCAAAGGCGGTGTAAACGGTACAAACAATAAGGTTCATACCGCATTTGAAGAAGGACACTCCATCTGGTATTTCCGCGCATTCGACTACGTTGGTGTGGACCGGGAAACAGGCGCAGCCCAATTCCGTAACCACGAAGGCAAAATCGTTACCTCTTCAGAACTGACCGATGAAGATATGACAGATATCGGTAGTGCTATTCCAAAATTCACTTACGGTATCACCCTTAATCTCGAATATAAAGGATTTGACTTCACTGCGTTTGGTACCGGTGTAGCAGGTAATAAAATTTTCAACATTCTCTATCGTGCAGATAGTCCGTTACGCAACTCATTGAAATATTATATGGACAATGCCTGGACTCCGGAAAATAAAGGAGCTTCCATGCCTGCAGTAAATAATGTGGCTACCGACCTTAATTTCTGGAGCTCAAGTGCTGCCATGTTCAACGGTTCTTACTTCAAGATCAAGCAACTTCAGCTCGGTTACACCTTGCCAAAGAGACTTACTCAGAAGGTGGCAATCAAGGATCTCCGCTTCTTTGTATCTTTGGATGACTTCTTTACATTCTCCAATTATCCGGGTATGGATCCGGAAACAGCAACCACAGGTAATAATGGTGGCGCCGGTTTCGACATCGGTTCTTATCCAACAATGAAGAAGTGTTCATTCGGTGCAAGTTTCTCATTCTAATTAAGATCAGTATCTTGGAAAACCTCAAAAAAGTATATTCATTATGAAAAAAATTATATATTCACTTATAGGTGCTGCATTCCTCTTCAGTGCTTGCGAGGATCGCCTCAACATTGGTCAGAAGGGAGTCATCCCATTTGAAAGTTTCTATCAGACCGATGATGATGCACAGAATGCGCTCAACAACCTCTATCAGTCATTCTGCTTGAATATTGCAGGTAATGAAGGTATCTATGTCGCCCTTCCGGTGCTCTTCAATGAGCCCGGCGACGATATGCTGGCTGCAGGTAATTATTATGGTGACAATGACTTCGGCGCACAGCTCAATGAATTCCGTTTAGATTCACAGAACGAGGTTGTCAAAAATGCCTACTGGGGACTTTACGGTGTAATTTATGATTGCAACCTTATTCTTGACAACATAGAGCCTACCACTGCCGTTAAAAAACGTGTATGCGCCGAAGCTCGCGCACTTCGCGCCTGGGCACATTTCACACTTGCTATCGGATGGGATTGTCCTCCGTTAGTTGACCATATCCTCCCGGCAGATGCCAAACCCGGCAACTACGAAGGTGGTCATGACAAGCTTCTTGAATGGTGTGCCACAGAGGCAGAGGCTGTAGTAAATGACCTTGATGAACGTACAAGCCCGACAGACAAAGTGGGTGCTTCGAAAGTAACTAAAGGATTCGCACTTACTCTTGCTGGTAAAGCTCGTCTTTTCAAAGGCGATTACGCAGGTGCTAAGACTAACCTCAAGCAGGTTATCGAATCAAAAAAATACGAACTTGTTCCCACTGAACGTTGGGCCAACCTCTTCCACACATCAGGTGACCTTTGCGAGGAAATGATTTTCCAAGCCAACGTAGTACAAAATGCAAATATTGGCGACTGGAGCAACAACATTCAACGTACAGGATGGATGTTTATCCAATTTTGGAACTGGCGTACAGACAAATTAGCATCCCAGCCTTCGTTCATAGGCGTCGATGGTTGGGGAGGTCACGCTATTCGTGCTGATTTCGCTGAACGTATGTTAGCCAATGACGGTAATTCCCCCCGTCGTAAGGCTACATTCCTCACCCCCGATGAATTCCTCTATGAAATGAAATGGAATGGATTAAAAGATGCCGGAGGCAATTATATAGAGCATACCCGTGAGGAACTTGAAGTGTCCAATCAGATTGGTATTAAAGATCCGGGAGGTCTATATGGTTTTGGAGGTTATTTTGCCAATAAGTTCATTGCCTGGAAAGAAGATAACGTAAAAGGTAATTGGGGATTCAGGAACCTTACTATCTTCCGTTATGCTGAAGTGCTTTTGATGTATGCAGAGGCTTGTGCGCAAACTGACGATTCAGACGGACTTGGCCTTAAATGCCTCCAGGATATCCAAAATCGTGCAGGTTCGGCTTATGTCTCTACCCAACTCACTTTGGATGAAGTAAAAAAAGAGAAGGGCTTCGAAATGTGGCTTGAAGGAGTTCGTTTCCCAGATATGGTGCGTTGGGGTGATACGGATGGTGTTGTAGACAATGGCAAGAGAATACCTTCTACTTATGACGCATTCTTCTCAAAAAAAGAGTCCAAACATCGCATCTACGTTGAATATTCAAGTCCCAACAATGGTACAACGGGATTCATAAAAGGCAAACATGAATATTTCCCATTCCCGTTTGATGCAATTTCTATCAATCCTAATTTGGAACAAAATCCAAGTGGTAAATAAGACAATAAAAAGAGAGCTGAACTCCGAAAAGAGCTCAGCTCTCTTTTTATTGATACCTTACAAAGCTGAATTTCACATAACTTCCGTCGGTGTCTTTCCAAAATATTCCTTAAAGACCTTACTAAAATACGCAGGTGTACTGAACCCGCACATCTCACTCACTTCTGTCACGTTATATTCTCCCGAACGAAGCTTTTCCATCGCATAGTTCAATCGAATTGAACGGATAAATTCCACCACAGACAAATTAGTAAGCGCCTTGATTTTCTTATAAAGCAATGACTGGCTCAAGGCAAGAGCAGATGCAAAATCCTCTTTACCGAAATTCTCATTGGCAATATTTGCACGCACACATTCAACCGCTTTCTTGATGAACTCATCATTCATTCGATTTGCCACAATAGAATGTGCATCATCACGTTTCACCTCAATGGCCTTCTGAAGTACAGTGCGTCTATTGCGGATAATAGACGTGATACGGCTTGCCAACAACGCCATATCAAATGGTTTGGTCAGATAGTTATCCGCCCCCAATTCCAATCCATGCAATTGGTTGGTTTTATCAGAAAGGGCAGTAAGCAGAATTACAGGAATGTGGGATGTTTCATAAGTAGACTTGATCCTTCTGCAAAGCTCGAAACCATCCATACGTGGCATAACAACGTCGGAGACCACAAGATCAGGCTGCAATTCGTTCATCATTTCCCAAGCCTGCTGCCCGTCATCGGCAGTAGTCACACGAAAATGCTCACGCAACGGATGTACCATAAACTCGCGTAAAGCATGATTATCTTCTACGATAAGGATATGCATATCATGTGCTTCCACATCATCCATTACCGGCTCATCAACTTTATTACTAATAGCTGGAATATCAGCGGCTTTTGTCTTAGAAGCAGGTCTCAAAGGCACAGTTACATCAAAAGTCGTCCCCACACCAAGTTCACTGGTTACGGCAATTTTCCCATTATGGATAGAGACATACTTTTTGGTCATCAACAAGCCAATCCCCGAACCAACTATTTGTGTGTTTACAACATTGTCACTTCGGTAGAACTCACGAAACAGTTTACGCTGCGCCGCTTTACTGATCCCCATACCATAATCCTTGACACGCAGTATCCACTCATCCGCTTTTCCTATAAAAGATACCTCAACACGTCCACCGGAGGACGAATACTTCACCGCATTGGAAAGCAGATTATCAACCACCCTTTCAAGCATGCGTGCATCGGCTTGTATCCAATAATCTTCCGGCGTCAAATCAGCTAAAAGATCTATTTGCTGTCCGGCCGCATACGATGCATATATTCCGGTACGCCGTCTTATCAAATCAGTAAGGCTGATATCTGTAAACTGAGGTTGTTCACATCCGATATCAAGCTTTTCAAAATCGAGCAGTTGTGTGGCCGTATCAGATAATCTTGCAGTTTGTTCAGAAGCTAAAGTCAAACACTTAGCTCCCCACGATGAGAGTTCCTTTTCTTTATGCAATTCCTCTATGGGCGCTTTAATAAGCATCAGTGAGGTACGTATATCATGTGCCATACGTGTAAAGAAACGTATTTTCTCATCTGAATAACGGCGGCGCAAATATTGCATATAATAGCGAACTGCAAGAAATAACACTCCGATTATTACAACTGTCAGCAACAATCGAAACCATATCGTTTTCCAAAAAGGAGGATCTACAACAATAGACATCTGCCGCTCCGACAAAAGACTGCCATCGGATAACCGGATACATAATGTATATTTTCCCGCCGGCAAATTGGTATAGTTGATATACCGGCTGGTCGTATAAGTACTCCACACATGATCCTGCCCCATCAATTTCCATGAAAAAGCAACGGACTTACCGACACATCCCAGCGGAAGCACCGACAAGGTGAAAGAAGTTTGCGGATAACTCAAATGTAACACAGAAAGGCTGTCAATTGGTACAGACAAATTAAAATCAGCTATTTCCCGAATGGAACGGCCCGATACGCGTATATCCGAAAAATAAATACGCCCCAAAGCAGAAACTGTATCAATCCTATCGGGATAAAACAACACAGCACCGCTGTTGCTACCGAAAGCTAATCTCCCATCCGGCAGTTGGCAGGCTGCATTGACACTGAACGACACATTTGCCAAATTCTGCTGGGTGCCGAAAGTTCGTATTTGCTTATTGGTAAGATTATAACAGCATATTCCATTATCTGTACCTATCCACAAATTATTATCGACCAACAATACGCTTTTGATATAATTACTGGGTAATCCCTGCTGTGTAGTAATATGTGTTTGTCTGGCTGTACGCATATCCAGTCCTATCATACCATTGCCTGAAGTACAAACCCATATCGTATGTCCGTCTACAGCAATATCATGTATCGTATTACCGGATAAAAGGACATCAAACTTTCCGGTTTCTTTATCCATTAGCAACAAGCCATAAGCGCATCCCAACAAAATCTGTCCGGGTGAAAGTTCCGCAAAACAATAAACGGGTTGCGTGTCATAAGCGCGAAGTTTTCCACTGGCAGAATTGCAACAATACACACTGCCTCTTACGCCACCCAGCCACACATCTCCTTGACTGTCGGTATAAGCAGCGAATACAAAGCCACCTGCCCCGAATATGTTACCATCATCGCTTGTATAATGACGCAACTCACGTCCCGTAACCTCATCCAGCACGTAAACACCTTCACCATAAGTACCGGCATAAATATGTCCTTTCTTATCGGCAGCCAGTGATAAAAAGGCCCTCTGCCGTCCACTATACAGCTGCTTCCATTGAAGAGTATTAGCGTTACGCAAACTGATGCCATCATTCGTTGCAATCCAAAGATTTCCCCGGCTATCGGCCATGATGTGATTTACCTCATTATTATGTAATGATTGCGAATTGTTGATGCCATGTATCAGATGCTCCACATCAACACTTGCAGTCTCCGTATATTGTAAACCTCCGCCATTGGTAGCAACCCATATCCGGTTATGATTATCAGCCAGCAAAGAATAGACACTGTTACCCCTCAAAGAGGAAGGCTTGTCAACATCCTCTCGTATTACCTGCTGTACCCGACAAGCTTTTGAATCAAGTATCCATATCCCCCCTCCATCAACGGCCACCCAAAGGGAAGTAGAGTCAGGTATCAGAATATCCCGCACAATTAGTTGTGGAAAATGCGGAACCGCAACTTTCCGGGCTGTCTGAGTGGTAAGTTCATACTCCCATAATCCCGCATCATAAGTACCCACCCAGACACGTCCGGCATGCGCATCAAAACGGGCGGATGATATAAGAGTGGGAAGATGACCGCACAATTTGGTATACGTATGTTTACGGGTATCAATATGATATATGGATGATTGTACAAAAGCCAATGCATGACAATCCTCCAGTAATGCAATATTAGAAACACCTGCCATATCATCAAATGCCCGAGCAACTTCTTTACCTGTCCAAAAAAAGATACCGATACTAGTACTTATCCACACCTTCCCATCAACATCTATCAACAGATTAGTGACCCAATTATCATTGCCCAATAATGATGAAAGAGTGAACCACTGTTCGAACTTATTCAGAATGCGATTATAGCGAAAGACCTGTCCATTTTGAGTTGCAACCACCAACAGACTGCCCCGACTGGCCATTTTAAGCTGCAGCACATCGGTTGTAGCAAATGGAAGCTGGTAAAGCCGATAATCATCGGATGCCACACGCAGGACTCCCGAACGCGAAGCAGCCCAAATAAACCCATCATCGTCACGCACTGCTGCGGTTATTTCCCGCATAGAAATACCAAATGACTCATTGATATTACTAAACGTAAAATCTCGAGAAATCGCATTACAAGGTCTGAGTAAGAAAAAGATTAAAAATAACAATAATGAGTTTTTCATATATATAAGGTTTCTTTATTTAAATCATGACAAAGATACAAATATTACTTTTTCCAATACTAAGTCAATAATGAGAAAATAGAGAATCTATATTTAAAAGTGTAAGGAAAGTGTTCAAAAGTACAAAGAAAAAGGCCGACGGCACGACTATCTTTGCAAAGATAACAACTAAAATATAGATTACTTTATGAACAGAATCCTTATTTTCCTATTATTCCAAGCAGTATGTTCGGGAATTCTCATGGCACAATCCGGTCGTCCGGCAAAGAGTGAATCCATGTTGCCCGGCCAACGTGGCGAACTCAATGTACGCAATGCCGCATACCCACGCCTGTTACCCGGCAACCGTATAGAATTCAAAATAAAAGCGCCTGATGCTAAAAAGGTACAGATTGATTTAGGCCGCAAATACGATCTTGTCCGCAATGCCGACGGTGAATGGTGTGGTGTTACAGATCCTCTCACGCAAGGTTTTCATTACTATTTTCTTATTATTGACGGAATATCCGTTGCAGATCCGGCAAGTGAGTCGTTCTATGGATGTAGCATGATGGCAAGTGGTGTTGAAATACCTTATCCAGAGGGTGATGTGCGCTTCTATATGGCAGATGTGCCTCATGGGGACATCCGCATGAAACGCTATTTTTCAAAGACTTCCAATGATTGGCGACGTATGTTCGTGTACTGTCCACCAGGCTATGACAGCTCAACACAATCCTACCCCGTACTCTATTTGCAACATGGCGGTGGTGAAGATGAACGCGGTTGGGCCAACCAAGGACGTACCGACATCATTATGGATAACCTGATAGCTAAAGGAGAAGCAAAACCCATGATTATTGTCATGACGGACGGCAACATTCACGACTTTGAAAGTGAGCTCCTCAAAGAATGTATTCCATTTGTAGAAAAAAACTTTCGCGTAAAAACCGACCGCAATAACCGCGCATTGGCAGGACTTTCCATGGGAGGTATTCAGACCCTGAATGTCGGTATTCCTAATCTCGACAACTTTGCCTATTTAGGAATATTCAGCTCCGGTTGGTGGGCTAACCCTACTCCTTTCGGAGGCGGCAATGACAACGAGAAATACTACAAAATGTTACAAGACAAAAAAGACGATTATAATACAAAACTGAAGCAATTCTGGATATCCATGGGCGGCAAGGAAGATATAGCTTACAACAATTGCCAGGTAATGATGAAACGGTTTGACCAAATAGGTATCAAGTACACTTACTTTGAAACTCCGGGCGGTCACACCTGGCCTGTATGGCGTGAAAGCTTATATCAGTTTGCTCCACTCCTTTTCAAATAACGACAATGACAAATAATTTTAATTACACACCTTTTTAAATATTCAAATTATGAAAAACGCATTAAAGCTTCTTTTTTCATCTTTATTGGCGCTACCCTTAACAATGTACGCCCAACAGCAAAGTTTTCCGGAAGGAACAGTTCCCAACGAGCACAACATCAACGGGGCCGAGTATCCCCGTATAGGCGAAGACCGTCGGGTACACTTCAGAGTATTTGCCCCCAATGCACAAAAAGTAGAAATCAGCTTCCGCGGTGAAATGACTAAAGAAGCAGATGGATATTGGTCGCTCGTATCGAAAGAGCCTGAAGTTGTCGGCTTCCATTACTATCAGATTATAGTGGATGGAGTAAGTACTGCTGACCCTAACGGTAAACCGTTTTTCGGCATGGGTAAATGGGTAAGCGGCATTGAAATTCCGGAAAAAGGAGTCGATTACTACGCCATCAAGAATGTACCTCATGGACTAATAAGCCAAAGTTGGTATTATTCCAACATCCGTCAGGAATGGCGCAGATGTATGGTCTACACACCGGCAGAATATGATAAAAGCCCTTCTAAAAAGTACCCGGTGCTATATCTGCAACATGGAATGGGAGAAAATGAAACAAGCTGGGCCAACCAGGGCAAAATGAATTTCATTATGGATAATCTGATTGCCGAAGGTAAAGCCAAGCCTATGATTGTAGTAATGGACAACGGCAATATTGAAGTATTCAAAAACAAACCGGGTGAAAGTCCCACTGAAGCCAGAGCCAAATTCGGGGCTCAGTTTCCGGCTATTCTGGTGAATGAAATTATCCCGCACATCGAATCCAACTACCGGACATTGACCGACCGGGAAAACCGCGCAATGGCAGGACTTTCATGGGGTGGACTTCTTACATTCAACACAACACTGAATAATTTAGACAAATTTGCTTATATAGGCGGTTTCAGTGGAGCAGGCAGCATTGATCTGCCGAATATTGACACTACTTACAACGGAGCATTTAAAGACCGCAAAGCATTCAACGACAAAGTTCATGTCTTTTTCCTAGGCATCGGTTCGGAAGAGCGT
>ERZ791645.1273-NODE-1273-length-16733-cov-7.809210_pt1 | contig 16733 bp, 16 predicted proteins | sample MGYA00509939_ERZ791645 | MGnify/ENA primary metagenome ERZ791645 (study PRJEB30046, sample SAMN00715249) | human gut metagenome | study: EMG produced TPA metagenomics assembly of the A metagenome-wide association study of gut microbiota in type 2... | reverse complement strand
CTCCGTCGGCTGCGGCAGCGGCCTGTTCGAGAGCATGATCGATTGCAGCGGCATCGAGGGCATCGAGCCCTCGCGCGACATGGGCGCGATCGCGCAAAAGCGCGGCGTGAACGTGATCTCGTTCGGCGCGATCGAGGAGGCAGAGCTTGAGGACAACGCCTACGACGTAATCTATCTCAACGGCAGCTCCAGCTACATGGAAGATCTGGCGTATGCGTTCAACGTCTGCAAGAAGGCGCTCAAGCCGAACGGAACGTTTATTTCGCTGGATGTGCCTAAGGAGAGCGCGTTTGGCTTCATGTACCTGCTGGCGAAGGAAGCCGGCACATTTGACCACCCCTCGCTCAACGGCGTCATGCCCGAACTGCCGTACCCGCTGGAGCTGTGCTGCGCTGGTGTGTGGCACTCCACCGAGGAGAAGATCGACGCGCTCAAGTCGCTCGGCTTCCATGACTTTGAATTCTATCAGACGCTGCTGCGCAACCCCATGTACACCAACGAAGTCGTGGAGGACGTTGTGCCCGGCTATCAGAGCGGCGGCTATGTCGCGATCATCGCGCACAAATAAGCGAGGCGCGCAGTGAAGCTTTCCCAGAGGATCTATGCGTGCGCGGAGAAGATCTGGCCGCAGTATCTGTGCCACCCCTTTGTGGTGCAGATGGCGGACGGCACGCTGCCGGAGGAGAAGTTCCGGTACTATATGCTGCAGGACTATCTGTACCTGCGCGATTATGTGAAGATCTTTGCGGCCATCATCCAGAAAGCCGATGATTTTGAGCAGATCCGTTTTCTGAGCACACAGCTCTCGGACACGATCGGTGAGACGTATCGCACACACCTGCCGTATATGCGGCGTCTCGGTGTCACGGACGTGGAGATCAACGCTGCGCGCCCGCATATCGACAACAGCGCCTACACGCACTATATGATCTGCGAGGCGCAGGCGGGCGATGTGCTGACCGGCCTCGTGACGCTGCTCAACTGCTCCTGGAGCTATGCGTATGTGGCCGAGCAGATGGTCGCGCGCGATCCGAACGCGCTTTCGGATGAGCGCTATGGCGCGTGGTTCGCGGGCTATGTGTCGGATGCCTACCGCCAGACCAATCAGGATCTGATCGAGCGCATCGACGTACTCGGCGCTTCCATTGACGAGGCGACGGCGCAGCACCTGTGTGAGATCTTTGAAAAATGCTGCCGGTTTGACCTGCGCTTTTGGGACATGGTCTATACGATGGGGCAGCAGCGCGCGCCCCTGTGCAGCGGCGAAGCATGAAACCCGGCGGATGCGCTAAGGCGCATCCGCCGGTTATTTTGCGGGGAATGAAAAAAGGAGACCGGATGTTCCGGCCTCCAGCGATGTAGTCAGCAAAGTTTGCAAGACAGGGCTGACCGCAGCATCTTTAGTATAGGGTCAGTCGCTGCCGCTGTCAAGAGAAAAAATAGCAGAAAGATGCAGAAATTCCGAAAACAAGAATCGACAAATATTTCTCCGCGAAAAGTGAGATTTTGCTTGACAACCGTGCTGGAAATCATTATAATGAAAAAGCTGCATCGGGGTGTAGCGCAGATGGTAGCGCGCATGGTTCGGGACCATGAGGCCGCGAGTTCAAGTCTCGCCACTCCGACCAAATTAACGAAACGGTATAGATGCGTCTGGCGAAAAGTCAGGCGCATCAACCGTTTCCGGGCTTTTTCAAGCCCGGATTTCTTCTCTCAAACCATAGATGCAAATCGCTGTTTCAGGGCGTCTGCCCCGATTCGAACCGGGCGTTTTCCTGTTTCATGCAGATGCGTTCAGCCAGCGCCCTTTTTCAGCGGCGATTTTTCCGGCTGGCAGCGGTATTTTTCTCAAAAAAGAATCATAAAGATTTGGGCGTCGTTTTGTTGGTCCTGACGGACTAAGAAAGCGGCGCCCTTTTTCATTTCAAAAAGGCGCTGGTCGCAGCGCCTGCATTTGTAGGTCGGAGCATGATCGCTCCGGCCTTATTTTTTATGCATGGGAGGAGCTATATGAGCATCAGCGCAGAAGAAAAGGTCTGTTACCTCAGAGAAGCGGCAATCGTCCTTGCCAAGGAGGGTTTCCAGTTGGACGAAGTTCACACTGACAGGCTGCGTGTCCAGCTTGACGGTTCGCCGCTTTGTGAAGTAACTGAGAGCGGCGGTATTGCCTACCGCAATGAGGATATCAACGAGCCAGAACGGATCGATGCCAAAGACAAGGTGTATGAGATCACCAGGACCATAGCGGAGTATATGCGGCAGATGGAAACGGCACCTTTTTTGAAAGCCGACGGTCTGGAGGACGGCTACAAGGTGCTGGCGGATTTCAACGGCACTGTGCTGGCTGGAGTTCAGAGCAAACACGGAGTCCACTTCGTCACATGGGATTGGGCCTATGGGCACACAGGAGTATGTCATGGGCACTATTTCATGGAGAACTATGCAGGAGCCAAACAGGACTTTGCTATCCGCTCCGGGCTGATTCAAAAGGAACGGCTTTTCACCCCAGAGCAGATGACCGAGATTTATCGCTGCTGTGCGGACTCTGTAGACGGAGATTTCTTCGAACTCACGGGAGAGCAGGAAAAAATGATCCGCAGTGTTCAGCAGCAGATCGAGGAGTGTGTGCCGGATTTGGAAGAGCGGATCCGGCAGCAGGAAGACGCCTTGGAACAAATCGCGCAGGAACAGACAATGTAATATCAAACGGTAAGGGCCGGAGTCTTAGCAATAAGATTCCGGCCCTTTTTTCATTTCAGAGAGGAGTTCGCTTATGCCGTACTATTTCATGCGAGACACGCCGCTGCAGGCGTTGGAGCAGTTGATGATGTCTCAGCCCGGTCAAAAACCCAGAGGCGGTGGGATATACCGCAGCCCATTTCATTACACGCCCAAAGATGTGGCGTGCGAATACTGCCAGAACTATGTCCGCAAGCATCCGTGCCGTCTATGTGAATGTACCTGCCTGGAGGAACGGATCGAGGCAGGTGTACTGGAGCTGAATGAGTTCGTGCGGGACTGCTTCGCACCCTCTATGGGGCCGCAGTTCCGAAAACGGATGCATCAGCAACTCAGAGAAAGAAACCCTCAATTCTTCCTGTCCAATGCCCACCGGCGAAGATGGACATACTGGCGGGAACGCTGCTGGCGTCTGTCTGACCGGAACAAAGCGGCCCTCTTCCTGCTCACGGCATACGAGAGCCTTTGGCGCAGGATGGTCTGGAAATGCGGGAACGACGGTTTTGACTTTCAAAGCGTCCGTCTCGGAGGGATCGAGCCGGAGTTATACAGCGTCTATCAGGCGGCGAAGGCCATTGCAATCGGTTGCTGCAATATTACTCTTGCGGACCTTGCGTCTCCGGAACTGGTCACAGATGAGGCGTTCCACCTGATTACCGGCGCACTGCTGATGGCCAAGTACGGAGATGTGGTTTTGAATTTGGAAAAAGGAGTTGACGAAACATGGTGATACAAGCGGTACTTGGTAATCCGCATCACCCGGAATACGGCGTGGCGACCATCCCATGTATGGCAATATTTTTGTGTGATTTTGGCACGGTGTGTTTGAGTGAATGGAGTGCCCTGGATGAGTTGACAACCTGATTATTCAAAATAATGTGCCTGATTTCGCGTGTGCCTAACTGCATGATTAACGCTCGCTTTAGATACATTCATGTACTCAGCAACCTCTACTGAACGAACTGAACCATGTTGCGCTTCAAGAATAAATATGGCTTTTAGATAGTCTTCTCCTGAAGAATGAAGTCTTTCTTTTGTAATCGCCTCAGCCACACTGCTGGACATTATTTCACATGAACAGATGCAATGTCTACGTAGCTGGCATCTGTGTAGAAGTCATAGCCAGTTATCTTATCAGTATTCCACAGAGCCAGATCGTGAGTGCCGGTTACAGGCACCAGAAGATTCTGATCTGCAATACCATTCAGAATCATTCCATAGATTTCCTGCACACGCTGAGAATCAGAAGTGGAGTCCAATTCTGCGAAAATTTCAGGATTCTCAAAGAAAGCAGAGAACTGGCAGAGGATCGGATCACCCATAGCGCCAGGAGCCATATTGCTCATATCTGTTGCAGGGTCAAAGGAACCGCCAGCAGTATTGTAGAAGGTCAGATCATATTCGCCAGACATCAAGGCTCCATACCAGGTGTTCATGTCTACTGCATCAATAGTAACATCAAAGCCGAGTTCTTTAAGAGAAGCTGCAATAGAAAGAACTGCATTGTCAACACTTGCAAGGCTCTGAGAATAGTTGAAATGAATGGCGAGAGAAGTTCCGTCCTTCTCCAGGATACCGTCATCATTGGTGTCCTCATAGCCGGCTTCCTTCATGAGCTGCTTTGCCTTTTCCATGTCGGTAGGATAGGTCTTAACCTCCACACCGCAGTTGGGCTTTTCATTCGTAAAGAGGGTTTCGGCAGCAGTCTCCAGACCATCGAAAACAGAGGTTTCCAACTCCTGCTGATTAACAGCGTAGGATACTGCTTCCCTTACAAGAGGATCATTAAAGGGAGCCTTATTCAGGTTCATACCCAGATAACGAGTTTGGTTGGTGCTGTCATCCATGGCATGACCGAAAGCGGCATCCTGAGATATTTCCGTGTAGCCTTCTGCGCTAAGTCTGCTGGAGCCGAGAATTGCATCGATTTCGCCGTTGCGCAGAGCAAGAATTTTTGCAGCATTATCAGGAATCACTTTGACCTTGAACTCGTCCACTTCAGGAGCTTCGCCCCAGTAGTAGGGATTGCGGATAAAGGTATAGGTATCTCCCTCGACCCGGTCAAACATATAGGGACCAGTACCCATAGTTGCACTCACGCAATTCTCGTAAGCCTTTTCTACGCCGCCTTCAAAGGCTGCGGGATTCACAATACCAAGAGGCAGCGCCATGGTCAGATTGTCAAGAGCAGCGTAATAAGGGGTCTTCAAAGTCATTACAAAGGTTTTTTCATCCGGGGTTTCCAGCTTGTCAAACAAAGTAGTGAGCTTACCGAAGGCACCATTCTGGGGACCCAGATGGGTTACTACTGCTTCAAGGGTCATCTTTACTGCCTCGGAAGTCAGAGGAGTACCGTCAGAAAATTTGACACCATCACGCAGATGGAAGGTGTAAGTCTTGCCGTCATCACTGATTTCCCAGGTTTCAGCCAACTCGCCCTGGATCTTCCCGTTATCATCGTAGCTTACCAGAGTGTTGTAAAAATTACGACTCCAGAATCCGGCACCGTAAGTGCTGGATACCATAGGCGTGATGACAGGATAGAAGCCTACAGAAAAGTCCCAATTCTCGGTGACAGTGATTGAGGCCGGCTCTGCTTTCTCGTCAGGGTTCGTGCCGCAAGCTGCCATAGCAAGGCACATCACAAGTGCGAGTCCGAAAGCTAAAAGTTTTTTCAGTTTCATGTACAAAATCTCCTTTATTTATTTTTATATCATGCTTTTCAGCAGGGTATACGTATTTATTGAATGGTTTAACCCAAATATGGAGCAATAGAATGCAGCAGAAGCTTGGTATACGGATGTGTAAAGCAGTCTGTCGAACCGTGAAATGTACGGTCTTCGATAATCTTACCGCAGCGCATCACCATCACACGGTCTGCAAGATATAGCGCAACGTCCAGGTCATGGGTAATGAAAAAGCAAGTCATTTTTCGCTCCTGATGGAGTCGCTTCAGCAAATCAAGAATATGTTTACGAACCAGGACATCCAGCCCACTGACTGCTTCATCAAAAATCAACACATCCGGTTGAGCCGCTAACGCTCTTGCAATACATACACGTTTTTGTTGTCCACCGGATAGCTCATGAGCTTTTCGCAGCTTGATCTCTTCGGGAAGCTCCATCATGGTAAGAAGATCATTGATTTCCCGTTCTTCTTCCTTTTTTCTGAGTTTTCTGAAATTGCGAATTGGCTCTGCAATGATTTGATATACCGTAAAGCGAGGGTCCATTGCTCCCTTGCCATCCTGAAGAATCAGCTGTATTTTAGATCGCAGTATCTGCTTTTGCTTGCCCCGGCAGAGGGAAATGTTTTTTCCTTCAAACAGTACCTCTCCAGAAGATGGAACCAGAAGACCGCACATGAGCTGAGCCAAAGTGCTTTTACCAGATCCGCTTTCTCCTACCAAAGCGCAAAATGAACCATTCTGAATAGTAAAATCTACATGATCAACGGCCAGAAGCTCGTTGCTTGTGCCTTGTTCGTGAAATTCTTTTGATAGGTTGTTGACTTTAATCATGATTCCGCCCCTTTCGTGAAAGCACAGGAAAGGGAGTAAGCTTCAATCAGCGACCTTGTATAAGGTTCTGTGGTATGATCGAAGACAGATTGAACTTCACCGGATTCTATAATTTTTCCTTCTTTCATCACCAACACGTTTCCACCTAATTGAAGAGCTGTTGCGAAATCATGAGTTACCATAAGAATCCCAACTCCATTTGCTTTCATCTGCGAAAATAAATCTATGATTCCATTTCTGTGAATCACATCCAAAGCAGTTGTCGGCTCATCGGCAAGCACGAATTTTGCATCAAGCATCATTGCCATTGCGATAATGACACGCTGAAGCATTCCTCCGGAAAGCATATGGGGGTATGCTCTGTATACCCTGTCAGGATCATCTAAGCCTACATCATGCAGAAGCCGCAGAATATAGTTGTAACGCTGCTGGCGGGATTTGTCGGAATGAAGCCGTAGCGTTTCATCCATCTGTCTGCCAATACGCATAGAAGGGTCCAATGCAGTCATTGGATTTTGCGGGATATAGACAATCTGGTTTCCGTATATTCCTCGTCTCTGCTTTTCTGACGAATTCAAAAGATCAGTCTCGCCGAAGAAAACGGAACCCGACACCTTAAATTTTTTAGGGTCCAATAAGTTTAGCACCGCACTACAGGTCATTGTTTTGCCGCTGCCTGACTGGCCTAACAAGATCAAAGACTCTCCTTCTTTGATTGCAAAGGATATTTCAGAAACCAAGTTATCCGTGCCTGACCGAAGATTAATGCTTAAATGATCAATCATAAGTGATGGCATCATAGGCTGTCCTCCTCCGGCGTCAGAATATCACGGAGTGCTTCTCCAAATAAATTGAAGCCTGCTGCCGTTACGAAGATGCACAAGCCTGGATAGATTAGCAATTCCGGATGAGAGTAAAGCGCTGTCCTGGCATCATTTAACATGGCACCCCATTCCGGTGTGCCGGAGGGAAGGCCAAGTCCGAGGAAAGCAAAGCTGGAAACCATAATGATGGAAGAAGCGACACCAGTGGAAACATACACAAGAAACTGTGGCAGAATGTTAGGAATCAGATGTCTGAAGACCAGCTTTCCTGTATTGCACCCAGAAATCCGGGCTGCCAGGATATAATCTTTACCCATTTCTTGAACGGAATAAGATCTGACAATACGAACAAACCAAGCCCAGGTCGCTATCACAACAGAAACGGCAATGTTTTGGAGTCCGTTCCCCAGAACGCCTATGACAGCAATAGCAATGATAAGAGAAGGAAAAGCAATAAACACATCACAGAGTATAGTAATGAAATGGTCTGCTTTTTTTCCAGCACAGGCGCTAAAAGTACCGACAATCAGACCAATCACAGACAAAATCAGCAACACAGGTAAACTGATTCCGATGGAATATCTGGCTCCATACAGCAGCCTTGATAAGGTACACCTGCCCAATTGATCTGTTCCAAGAGGGTATTCTGCGTCAGGCTGAGCATACTTTTGCGATAAATTCACCAATTCAGGGTCGTGAGGCGAAAAAGCAGGTGCTGCAATCGCAATTACAATCACAATAGCAATCAGGCACAGACCGATGATTGCCTGCGGCCTTTTGAGTAGCTTATGTATCATTTTCTTCCCTCACCATCCATGGACAAAGCAGACGGTTGATTATGTCTGCCATGAAATTTGCGACGACAAAAATTGCTGCAATGACGACTATACAGGTAGAAACTGCAATCGTATCTGCTGCAATCACACTGTCCACCAGATAAGTTCCGATTCCCTTGATTGAAAAAACACTTTCGATTACCGCCCCTCCGGCAATTAGAAAGCCGAATTGCTGAAAGAAAATTGTAACAACAGGCGGTAAGGCATTTCGCAGAATGTGGCATACCAGAATTCTGTTGGCAGATAGTCCACGGGCTTTTGCAAACCGAACATAATCAGAAGATAATTCAGCCAGAAGAGAGGAACGCATAATTCGGATGAGTGAACACGAACTGGGAACCGCCAGGGCAAATGAAGGTAGTAAAAAGCCCCTCCAACCTGGGCTTGGTAAGACACTGAACCATTTCAGATGAATCGCAAAGAACAGTAGAAGAAGGAATCCCAGCCAGAAAGTTGGCACACAAATACCGCAGATAGTAATGCCTCTGGTAACCTGATCGAAAAGGCGGTTCCGCTTTCTGGCACAGAGCAAACTAATCGGAACGGTGAGCACGATAATCCATAGAATGGCCATCCCTACAAGAGATGTGGTCGTAGCCAGATACTTGTGCAGATCCTTTACAATCGGTTGATGAGTGGTCAAAGAAGTCCCAAGTTCTCCTGTAAACATTCCGGAAAGCCACTGAATATATCGCACAGGGAGAGGTTGATCCAATCCCATTTCCACCCGAATCATCTCAATCTGTTCCGGCGTAGGATTGGATACGCCTCGGTGTGCAATAATTTCTGCAGGATCTTTTCCGGACCAAGCAATCAACAAAAAACTTAGAATGCTGACGCCTACCAGCACAATGAGGAAGCTAATGATCCTTTTTCCAATATATTTCTTCAAATAATGCACCTCCTCACATCAGAAATCAGTTAGACATAGTTAACCAAATGCCTTTATGTTACCCTTCAGTGCGGTCTGCATCTGAAGGGTGACCTGCTTAGTAGTTAAATTTCTCTGCCAGATTGGACTTTTCAATCATCTTTCTATATGTGGGCGACTGTTTCAGCAGATGAGCATGTTTTCCACAGGCTTCTACCGTACCTGCTTTCATAACGACGATCTTATCTGCATTTTCAATAGACTTCAGTCTGTGTGAAATAACAATCACGGTCTTGCCTTGAATCAAATGATTTAATCCAGTCTGTATCTGGACTTCTGTTTCCACATCTAACGATGCAGCAATCTCATCCAGAATGATAATTGGAGCATCCTTCAGGATTGCTCTGGCAATGGACAGCCGCTGACGTTCTCCGCCGGAGAGTTTGGCTCCATTTTCCCCGATTATTGTCTGGTAGGTGTCTGGCAGACGGCTGACAAACTCATTGCAACCAGCCAGTTTTGCAGCTCGTATTACTTCTTCGTCAGAAGCATCCAGCCGCCCAAGGCGAATATTTTCCATAATAGAAGTATTAAATAGAATGACTTCCTGAAAAACAATGGAAACATACTTGAACAAGCTATCAGTGTGAATTTCTCGTATGTCGGTTCCTCCGATCAGAACGGTACCGGAATCTGCATCATATAGTCTGCTGATGAGCTTAAGCATTGTTGTTTTTCCGCAGCCGCTGGGACCGACCAATGCGGTTACCTGTCCTTGCTCCGCCGTAAAGGATGCATGGCGAATCACCTGGGTGTCTTTCTGGTAGGAAAAACAAACATCCTTTATTTCTACATTGAAATCTGAAAGGACTGCCTTTTCTCCGCCCTGAAGTTCATGATTCTTGATTTCACCAATCCGGGCAATTCTTGCGTCCAAATAAAAGATTTCCGTCAGATAGAGCAAAACACCACCCATGGCCCCGCTGAGTTTCGCCGCCATAATAATATAGCCCAGAAGAATCAGGATACTTACCTGACCGGAGGCGAGCATTGAAAGGCCAACAGTCGCCGTGATTCCAATAGGAAGAATAGATAAAGTCTGGCCGATTGTAACAGGAATCGTCTGGGTGATCTGAGCTTTCCATTGAAGATTTTCTGACTCATCCAACTGCTGGTCCATTTGAGCTTCTACTTTTTCTTTCAACCCATAGCTTTTAATTTCCTGATTCAGTTCGATTGCATTCTGAAAGCTTTCGGAAATATCTCTCAACTTATCATAATGTTTATTTACATCTCTGACCTGCAGTTTCTTTGTCAGGAAAAGAACCGAAGCAGAAGTAAGAACGGGAAGCAATACACAGAGACCTAATTTCCAATTCATGATCAGAAGGGCTACGCTGATAACCAAAAAGTAAATTGCAAACCCTATGGAATTAGCCACTGCGTTCGCAAAAGCATGCTCAATCGAAGCCACATCTGCCATGATTGTTTGAGCAAGGTCAGACAAATTGTGCTTTGAAAAATAGGATAGGGGCAGTTTGGAAAGCTGTTCCGCCAGATCAATTCTTAAATTTGCAGATTCCTGGTAGGTTTCATCATAGGTCGTTTTATAGTTATAGTTAATAACTAAGTACATCACCAGGGTCGCTGCCAGCATAAACAGGAGATATACCACCGGTTTCCCGGTATTTCCATTCAACAGCCTGTCTGCAAACAGAAAAACACAGATCATCGGCGGTACAAAAGAAACATAATAGAGAAAGAATGACCAGATTGATTTTGCAAGGCCCTTCACACCCGAATCACTCAGCTGGAATGCTCTTTTTAGATATGTCTTTATCATGCCAACCTCCACTGATTTGCCTTGCAGTATACATCCTGAAAATCCTTATAACGTCCATTGCAGGCCATCAGTTCATTGTGGGTTCCCTGTTCCACAACTTTTCCATTCTGGACAAACAGGATCTGGTCTACATTCTGAATAGAGGACAGCCTGTGTGCAATCATGATAACTGTTTTGCCCCTCATCAGTTTTTGGAAAGCCTGCTGCAACTCGTATTCATTTTCCGGATCTGCAGCTGCAGAAGCCTCATCCATAATGACGATATTCGCATTCTTTAGAATAGCCCTTGCAATGGCGATCCTTTGCACCTCACCACCGGAAAGGTATACGCCCTTTGCCCCTATGACGGTCATCTCCCGCTGGGGGAATTTGTCAAGGATGGATGTGCAGTTCGCTGCGTCAAGTGCATCCATAATCTGCTGCCGTGTTGCCTGAGGATTTCCGATTCGGACATTTTCGTAAATTGAGGTCTTTAGTAATTGACTGCGCTGGAAAACAAATGCGATGTTCTGAATGAGAGCTTTTTCAGAATAACTCTGAATGTTCTTTCCACCAATCAGAATTTCGCCGCCATCGACAGGATAAAACCCTGAAATCAGCTTTGCAATGGTAGATTTTCCTCCCCCGGAAGACCCGATGAGCGCATAAGTTTTATTCTGATGAAGTGTCAGGCTGAAATCCTTCAGCACGAAGTTGTCATCATACTTAAAGTCAACATGACGAAATTCAATATTGAAATCTTGGAAGGTCTCTTCGTTTCCATGTGGAAGCTTTGCCTGATCCATAGAAGTAGTCAGCTCATCAAGCTGATTCAGCGTATTTTGTGCGCCAAAGTTATCCTGCCCCGTAAACATGATCGATGTGAAAGAAGTAAATACAGCTCCGGAGAACACAGCAAAGAAAACAATCTTTGCCAGGATTAGCATAGCGGGTTCTCCATAGCTGATGAATACAACTGCGGCTGGTACAGCAAAAGCATAAAACACGTTGAACAGAACCTGGAATCCGACGTAGGGATTCTTACAGCTGAGGCTATACTGATAGACGTACTGTTTGTACTCTTTGATCGAGTTAATCAGAGTTTTGTAATACTGTACAGTTACACCGAAGATTTTTATGATCTGCATTCCTCTGACATATTCTACTGTTGCCGCACTCATTTTTTGAAGCGCCGCTGAATAGCCAGACAGAAATTCAGTACCACCGGACATTTTACGATACTGAAGAACACCAATCACAGTTGTAAGGATCAGGAGAATACCAAGGCGATAGTCTATTGCAAACATCAGCACAAACATTAACACCGGCGTCATAACAGCAGTGACGTTGTCCGGAATCAAATGGGCCACTGTTTTGTGTGTTTCTGCTGCGTTATCATCAATAATTTTTCGAATCTCTCCAGAGCTGTTATGATCAAAAAAGGAAGAAGAGGCATCCAATAATTTATGAAGCCCATTTTTCCTTAAGTTTGTTTCAAGCCGGAAGCCTAAGTAGTGGGAACACGTTGCCGATGCAATGTTGAGAATGCCTCGTAAAATCATAAGTATGACTACAATAATTGCGTCATACATAGCCTTCTCATATACAGGAATAACCAGAATAGACACAATGGACTGCCACAGAAACCAATATGCTCCCATATATGAGCAGACGGCAGCGGCAGATAGCGCCATGGAGAAATATGCCAAAATTCTTTTATCTGGGACATAATGAAATAGTTTTTTATATAAACTGCGCATTGACTTCAAATATACACCTCTTTTTGCTTAAAAACGGTTTGACATACATCAACTCTTTCATTATAATTAGTTGTAGCTAACTGTAAAGGGAAAAACAGATATAAAGTCTAAACAAGGTATTAATAAATCTAAACGAGGTATCTTTGGGAGGAGCCAATGATAGAAGTTAAACGAGATGATTTCTTTGTTGAATCGATAACGAATCCAATAGAGTACGGAACATATTATAAGATCAACCCAAAATATGGAACCGGATTTCAATGGACGAGTGAGGTTCACCACGATTTCATCATTACAGTGACAGATATAAGATTTAATCAGGAAACTATGGTCGGAGAACATATTGGGTCTGGTTATGTACTTGCTCTCTATATTAGTGGCGCAGGAGATGAATTCTATCCGTATCAAAATATTTCTCCGAATACATTGCGCTGCTATGAACCATCTGAAAAGTATAAAGCTATTTATCATCCTCAGATTCCATTAAGATGTATTACCGTGCAGGTTGACCAGGAATTTATTGATCAGTATCTCCAGGAAATTTCCGGTGATCTTGAAGTGAACTTTTTTGATTTTTTCAAAGAAAAAGGGAAATTCTATTTACCAAATGTTAATCATGCTATGCAAAGCCTATATGAGTATCTGCTTTCCATGAAAGCGTCCAGAATTACAGTAGAAGCAAAAATATATGAAATCATCTCTTATCTTGCTTCATATTTGAAAGAAAACAGACTAAATGAAGAGAATGGCCAGCCCATTAACAAAACAGATTTGCAGGCATTAGATGAACTAACGCATTACATAGACGAACATTACAGTTTTAATATTACGTTGCAGACGCTTTCCACCATTGCATATATGAGTGAAAGCAAAATGAAAAAGCTATTTAAGTCAGTTTATAATATGTCCATTACTGAATACATTCAGAGGAAAAGGATCTCTGTAGCCGAGCATATGCTTATTCAGACCGACCTCACCATTGCGGAAATTTCAAGAATTGTTGGATACTCCAACCCCAGTAGATTGATTGAAATATTCAAAAGGTATTATGGATTTACTCCCTCAAAATACAGAAAATAAAAGTGTTATACTAATTTGGATAAACCTAACCCTCTAAAAATCAACCAAATCAATCGTTATGAGGTGACGCATACAAGCGTCACCTCATTTCTTTTTGGAAATTTCATCTTGAAAGCATCTGTGAAAGGTGGGAATGACCTCCGGGTAGAGCAGATCGGAAAGAAACCGAAGCCAGACAACCGACTTTCCTGCTTGTGGATTGTAGTCGATGGGAAACCGGCTGCGCACGATCTCAGACCGTCCCGCAAGGAAACTGCCGTCAATGCGGAGCGTCCCGTTCTGCACATGAATTTCATCTGGATTCGGCGGAAAGCTCTCTGCATGAACCACCAGCTTCATGATCTCCACGATATTGGAAATGGTGCGCAGAATGTTTTTGCGGCACAGCACTCCAGCTCGGCATAGATTTTCTCTTTCAGCAGCAGCGGGTCTGTCAGCCGCCCATCCGGTGTGAAGAATGCGTTGTCCGCATAGATGAGCTTGTTTTTCGATAGAAACTCCCGGCAAAAAGCTGCCTCATTGACATCCTTGCCATCGAACCATGCTGGAAAATCCAACCCGGCATACTTCTTGTTCACGCTGCATCCCTCCCATTGATTGTTTCCTTGAGCTTGTCCAACCGACCATCTACAAGCAGATAACTGACAACCTCGGCACGTTCATGGGAATCCCCGGCGCACAGAATATCCAAGTAATACTCCGCCTCGTCCAGCTTGTGACAGGCTTCCACGAACTGCTTATCCGGTGCTTTTGCTGCATATTGCACCTTCCATCTCCGCAGGACACGGGCGTAATTGGATAGAACAGAAAAGCACAGCCGCTCGTTTTCTCTGAGTTGCTGTGCTTCTGCTTCTTCCTGCACCACGCTGAAAAGCGTCTGAACAGCGCGATTTACCGCTTTCTCACCCGCAATGGCATTGACCGTTACGATCCGGCGCGCTTTCTGGACTACAAGCTGGAAGTTCTGCAAATGCTGCTGTACTGTCTGCCGAGGTTCGACCCGGAGCAGGAAACGGAGTTCCTGAAATACGCGAAACACTATGTCCGGGACGGGCCGCTGTTCTGCCGCATGATGGTCGAAGCCGGTTCCTTTGCCAGCCTTGCGGAGTATCGGCACGTGCGGCAGATTGGCGCAATCTATAACAATTCGGCAAAAACCGCGCAGAAGTCATTTCCGAGTTTGCCGTCCAAAGCGGATACAAGGATGAAAGCGTATCTGCGGATGAACTGCTGACCATTGCCCAGCGCAACCACAGCATTGCCGAAGGCGAGATTGCTGAAATCCGTGGTTGTGCCGTTTGAGATGGAAAGGCTGGATCTGATTTGATCATGATGGAAAGCAAAACGACGCCGTTGACAACATCTTCGGTTCGTGCTACAATTTGACTGAAATGAACAATGTGGTCATAAATCCAAGGAGCGTGCGCAGTGGCTTTTACAGACGAACAGAATGAACAGATCCGCAATGACCTGATCCGGGAGGCCCGGCGCTGCGGCATTACCATTGGGATGCGAAAAACCTCTGTGGAGCAGCTGACGGAGGCCGTTGGGATCTCCAAGGGGTCATTTTACAAATTCTTTGATTCCAAAGAGCTGCTGTTTTTCGCTGTACTGGAGGACATCCATACCGAGTGCTTCGCGGCAGCGCAGAAGTCCTTGCAGGAGAACGCAACCCTGCTTCCTGCCGACCGCACGACAGCGGCGATCCTGGCGGCCTGCCGTTGGCTTTCCGAGACGAAAGCCTTTGTGTTCATCGAAAATGACGCAGATTTTCTTCTGCACCGCCTGCCGGAGGAAGTGAAGACCGCCCACTACCACGATGACGAGACGCACATTCGTCTGCTACTAGAAAAATATGGCCTTGTTCCTAGACGGGGGATTTCACTTGCCGCCGCGACAGTACGCGGACTGATTCTGACCGTCTCACACAAGGAGCAAATAGGAGAACTGTACCCGCAGGTGCTGGAAACGCTGGTGTACGGCGCTTGCAGGGAGCTATTTGAATAAGCCGAAAGGCCGCAGAAATGCGGCTTTTCCGAGACACAGCGGTTAGCATCCTCTAACTGTATGACTGTGCGTATCGGTTAGGCAAATCTAACATTGAAAGGAATGATAGCGATGCAGGAACACAAGAATTTCTGGGACAAAAATGCCGGACGTTACGACCGCTTTATGTGAAAGGATCGGGCGGCGTATGACGAGATGTATGAGCTGATCCGGGCAGTCGTGCGGCACAAGACGGTGCTGGAGCTTGCTACCGGCACGGGATTGATTGCAAAACACATCGTAAATGCGGCGGCGCACATTGAGGCGACGGACGCCTCCGCAGAGATGATCGCTGAGGCAAAGCGGGATAATCGCTCGGAAAAGCTAAACTTTTCCGTGCAGGATATGTTCTGCCTGCCCTATGCGAACCAGTCCTTTGATGTTGTGATCGTGTCCAACGCGCTGCATATCGTGCCGCAGCCGGAGAAAGCCCTGCAAGAAATCAAGCGGGTTCTGAAGGATGACGGTGTGTTGATTGCGCCGACCTTCACCCATGCGGAAAACTCGTTTTCCGGCAAGGTCAGGGCATTTTTTATGAAGCGTGTGGGCTTTCCCCTCCACAGCAAGTGGACGAGCGCGGAATACCTGCGCTTTCTAAGTCAGAATAGCTGGGCGGTGCGGAAAAGCGCTGTTCTAAAGGCGTCCTTCCCGCTGACCTATGCGGAATGTGTGAAATCGGAGGTGTAATAAGATGTCATTTTTTGAGAACACCAGAAAGCCTGTGGGGCTTGGCGGGAAAATCATGGTCGCCATGATGAACCTGGGGCATAGTCCTGTGGCACGGTGGGGACTTCGCTTTTTGGAACTTACTCCGGACGCCAAGGTGCTGGACTGCGGCTGCGGCGGAGGGGCGAACATCAAGAGACTTCTGAAAAAATGCCCGGAGGGTATTGTCAAGGGCATTGACTATTCCCCCGTCAGCGTGGAGAGGGCTCGAAGCCTCAACCGAGCTGCAATTCAGGAGGGGCGCTGCGTGGTGTGGCAGGGCAGCGTGGAGCGTATCATCTTCGCAAAGGACTGGTTCGATGCGGTAACGGCCTTTGAAACCGTCTATTTCTGGCCCGATCTGCCGCAGTGCTTCCGGGAGGTTTACCGGGTGCTGAAGCCCGGCGGGACATTACTCATCTGCAACGAAAGCAACGGCGATACGGACAAGGACAAGAAGTGGACGGAGATCATCGGCGGCATGACCATCTACAAGGACGCCGAGCTGAAGACGTATCTGGAGCAGGCGG
>ERZ791645.1248-NODE-1248-length-16972-cov-2.762251_pt1 | contig 16972 bp, 10 predicted proteins | sample MGYA00509939_ERZ791645 | MGnify/ENA primary metagenome ERZ791645 (study PRJEB30046, sample SAMN00715249) | human gut metagenome | study: EMG produced TPA metagenomics assembly of the A metagenome-wide association study of gut microbiota in type 2... | reverse complement strand
TGAAGAAAGAAGATAATACCAGAACCGACTTCGACTGGGTGGACCGCAGAGACCTGACAAAACTTGACTCAAAGACCAACCTGTACGACGGCTTCGAAGTAAAGGATACCCAAATGACTACTTTTGATGAAACCTGGCAACCGGTTTGGGGAGAAGAAAAAGAAATCCGCAATCACTATAACGAACTGGCAGTCACCCTGTATCAACCCATGAATGACCGTTCTATCGTTATCCGTTTCCGTCTGTTCAATGACGGTCTGGGATTCCGTTATGAATTTCCTCAGCAGAAGTCACTCAATTACTTCGTGATCAAGGAAGAGCATTCTCAGTTTGGCATGAACGGCGATCATATCGCTTTCTGGATACCGGGTGACTATGATACGCAGGAATATGACTACACCATTTCCCGCTTATCAGAGATCAGAGGACTGATGAAAGAAGCGATCACTCCAAACTCTTCTCAGACTCCTTTCTCACAGACAGGCGTACAAACTGCACTGATGATGAAAACGGATGATGGCTTATACATCAATCTTCATGAAGCCGCTTTGGTTGATTACTCATGTATGCACCTCAATCTGGACGACAAGAATATGGTATTCGAATCCTGGTTGACACCGGATGCCAAAGGAGACAAAGGGTATATGCAGACTCCCTGCAACACACCTTGGCGTACGATTATCGTGAGCGATGACGCCCGCAATATCCTCGCTTCACGTATCACTCTCAACCTGAACGAACCATGCAAGATAGCGGATGCCGCTTCTTGGGTAAAACCCGTGAAATATATCGGCGTATGGTGGGACATGATCACCGGAAAAGGCTCATGGGCTTACACCGACGAACTGACCAGCGTAAAACTCGGTGAAACGGATTACTCCAAAACAAAACCGAACGGCAAACATTCTGCCAACACAGCCAACGTGAAACGTTACATTGACTTTGCAGCCGCTCACGGATTCGATGCAGTACTGGTTGAAGGCTGGAACGAAGGCTGGGAAGACTGGTTCGGCAACAGCAAAGACTATGTGTTTGATTTCGTGACTCCTTATCCCGACTTCGATGTGAAGGAAATCCACCGCTATGCAGCCAGGAAAGGAATCAAAATGATGATGCATCACGAAACTTCCGCTTCTGTACGCAACTACGAACGCCACATGGACAAAGCCTACCAGTTTATGGCAGACAATGGATACAACTCCGTAAAGAGCGGTTATGTAGGCAACATCATCCCCCGCGGCGAACATCACTACGGACAATGGATGAACAATCACTACCTGTATGCAGTGAAGAAAGCCGCCGATTACAAAATCATGGTGAATGCACACGAAGCAACCCGCCCTACCGGTATCTGCCGTACATATCCGAATCTGATCGGTAATGAATCCGCCCGCGGTACAGAATATGAATCATTCGGAGGCAACAAAGTATATCATACAACGATTCTGCCTTTCACACGCCTGGTTGGCGGTCCGATGGATTACACTCCCGGCATCTTCGAAACGCATTGCAACAAGATGAATCCGGCAAATAATTCTCAGGTACGTTCTACCATTGCACGCCAGTTGGCACTATACGTTACCATGTACAGTCCTTTGCAGATGGCTGCCGACATTCCGGAAAACTACGAACGTTTTATGGACGCTTTCCAGTTCATCAAAGACGTAGCTCTCGACTGGGACGAAACGAACTATCTGGAAGCAGAACCGGGAGAATACATCACAATTGCCCGTAAGGCAAAAGATACGGACGACTGGTACGTAGGCTGCACAGCCGGTGAAAACGGTCATACCTCCAAACTCGTATTCGACTTCCTGACTCCGGGCAAACAATACATCGCTACCGTCTACGCGGATGCCAAAGATGCCGACTGGAAAGAGAACCCGCAGGCTTATACCATCAAGAAAGGTATTCTGACGAATAAGAGCAAGCTGAACCTGCACGCAGCTAACGGAGGCGGATATGCTATCAGCATCAAAGAGGTAAAAGACAAATCAGAAGCTAAAGGTTTGAAAAGATTATAATAAGGAAAAGAAATAACAAAGATAGAGAATATACATTTTGGTAAAAAAGAGAGTGTTTTCGAGCACTAAGAACAATGACGAAGAGAAGGTTTTCAATAGGTATTTTTAAGAGAGAATGATAAGAGAAATTACAATTAACTTTAAAGACAAAAACATGAAAAAAGGAAACTTTATGTTCAAGGTCCTGCTTATGCTTATAGCTGGAATATTCTTGTCCATTGACGCATTTGCTCAGCAAATTACTGTCAAAGGAATAGTGAAAGACACAACGGGTGAACCGGTTATCGGTGCCAATGTTGTGGTGAAAGGCACTACCACCGGAACGATTACCGATTTCGACGGCAACTTCCAGTTGTCTGCCAAGCAAGGTGACATAATTGTTGTTTCATTCATCGGATACCAGCCAAACTTCCCGTCGCCGCACAAATGAATGTAATACTGAAAGACGATACGGAAATACTGGACGAAGTAGTAGTCATCGGTTACGGTCAGGTGAAAAAGAACGATATGACCGGTTCGGTAATGGCTATCAAGCCCGATGAACTAAGTAAAGGTATTACGACGAATGCTCAGGATATGTTATCCGGTAAAATAGCCGGTGTCAGCGTGATCTCCAATGACGGTACACCGGGCGGTGGTGCACAAATCCGTATTCGTGGCGGTTCTTCATTGAATGCAAGCAATGACCCGCTGATCGTTATTGACGGTCTGGCTATTGACAATGAAGGTATCAAAGGGATGGCAAACGGTTTGTCAATGGTCAACCCTGCGGATATCGAAACCCTTACTGTACTGAAAGATGCCTCTGCAACTGCCATTTACGGTTCGCGTGCATCCAACGGTGTTATTATTATCACCACCAAGAAAGGAAAGAACGGACAAGCTCCCAGCGTAAGCTATAACGGTTCTGTATCCTTCTCCAAAACTCAAAAGCGCTATGATGTACTGAGCGGAGACGAATACCGCGCTTATGCCAACCAGTTATGGGGTGACAAATTACCGGCAGATTTAGGAACCGCCAATACAGACTGGCAGGATCAGATATTCCGTACTGCTGTCAGCACCGACCATCATGTTTCTATCAACGGAGGATTCAAGAACCTGCCTTACCGTGTATCTTTAGGTTATACAGACGACAATGGTATTGTGAAAACATCCAACTTCCGACGCTTCACTGCTTCCGTGAACCTGGCTCCTTCCTTCTTTGAAGATCATCTGAAGTTCAACATTAATGCCAAATTCATGAACGGTAAAAACCGCTATGCCGACACAGGTGCCGCTATTGGCGGGGCATTGGCTATCGACCCTACCCGTCCGGTTTATTCTAACGAAGACCCTTACCAGTTTACAGGCGGCTACTGGCAGAATATAAATTCTACCACAGGTTTCAGCAATCCGGACTGGAAATACACGTCCAATCCGAACTCTCCCCAAAATCCGCTGGCTGCACTGGAACTCAAAAATGACAAGGCGAACAGCAACGACTTTGTTGGAAATGTAGACGTTGACTATAAATTCCATTTCCTGCCTGACCTCCGTCTGCACGCAAGCATAGGTGGAGAATATGCGGAAGGTACGCAGACCACGATTGTTTCTCCATACTCATTCGGCAATAATTACTATGGTTGGAATGGCGACGTTACCCAATATAAATACAACCTTTCGTACAACATATACGTACAGTATATCAAGTCTTTGGGTGCAAACGACTTTGACATCATGGTCGGTGGTGAAGAACAACACTTCCATCGCAACGGATTTGAAGAAGGCCAGGGCTGGGATTCCTATACGCAAGAACCCCATGACGCCAAATTGCGCGAACAGACAGCTTATGCAACCAGAAATACACTGGTCTCTTACTTCGGCCGTCTGAATTACTCCCTGCTGAACCGTTACTTGTTTACCTTTACCATGCGTTGGGATGGCTCGTCACGTTTCTCCAAAGACAACCGCTGGGGTACATTCCCGTCATTGGCACTGGGATGGAAGATTAAAGAAGAAAACTTCCTGAAAGATGTAAATGTCCTGTCTGATCTGAAATTACGTTTAGGCTGGGGTATTACCGGTCAGCAAAACATAGGTGATGATTTTGCTTATCTTCCTCTGTATGTAGTCAATAACGAGTATGCCCAGTATCCTTTTGGCGATACCTATTACTCTACTTCCCGCCCGAAGGCTTTCAATGAGAACCTGAAATGGGAAAAGACGACCACATGGAACGCCGGACTGGACTTCGGATTCCTGAATGGAAGAATCACAGGCGGTATCGACGGATACTTCCGTAAAACGGATGACCTGCTGAACAGCGTTAAGATTCCCGTAGGAACTAACTTCAATGCCCAGATGACACAGAATATCGGTTCACTGGAAAACTACGGTATGGAATTTTCCATCAACGCCAAACCAATTGTGACTAAGGACTTCACCTGGGACCTCAGCTATAACATTACATGGAACCACAATGAAATCACCAAGTTGACAGGTGGCGACGACAGCGATTATTACGTAGAAGCAGGCGATAAGATTTCCAGAGGTAACAATACCAAGGTACAGGCGCATAAAGTAGGTTACGCAGCCAACTCTTTCTACGTTTACCAGCAGGTATACGACGAAAATGGCAAACCTATTGAAAATATGTTTGTTGACCGTAACGGAAACGGAACAATAGACAGCGGAGACAAATATATCTACAAAAAACCGGCAGGCGATGTTTTGATGGGACTGACCTCCAAAATGCAGTATAAGAACTTTGACTTCAGCTTCTCCTTACGTGCCAGTCTGAACAACTATGTGTACTATGACTTCCTGAGCAACAAAGCCAACGTCAGCACTTCGGGACTGTTCTCCAATAATGCATATAGCAACACCAGTGCCGAAGCCGTCGCACTCGGTTTCAGCGGACAAGGTGATTACTACATGAGCGACTATTTTATACATAACGCATCATTCTTACGTTGTGATAACATCACGTTAGGTTATTCTTTCCAGAATCTGTGGAAGACTCAAACCTACAAAGGTGTTGGCGGGCGTGTATATGCTACAGTACAGAATCCGTTCATTATCAGTAAATACAAAGGCCTTGATCCGGAAGTAAAAAGCGGTATCGACGCCAATCCATATCCCAGAGCTATGACTTTCTTATTAGGTTTAAGTCTGCAATTCTAACATTCATTAAATCAATTTATCATGAAAACAAAATATATCAAACAGCTATTTTCAGCCGCACTGATCGCAGTTCTCTCTTCGGGAGTAACTTCATGTATCAACGATCTGGATATTAGTCCCATCGACCCTCAGACAGGAGGTAGTTTCGACCAGCAGGGAGTATTTGTGAAAGGATATGCCATGTTGGGTGTAACCGGACAAAAGGGTATCGACGGCTCTCCTGACCTCGACGGACAGGACGAAGGCGAATCCGGTTTCTATCGTACCACTTTCAACTGCAACGAACTGCCTACCGACGAATGTCTTTGGGCATGGCAGGAGAATCAGGACATCCCCCAGCTTACAAGCATTAGCTGGAGTCCTTCCAGCCAGCGCACAGAGTGGGTTTACGTCCGTTTGGGATATGACATCACACAATATAACTTCTTCCTCGACCAGACCGAAGGCATGACAGATGCAGAAACACTGCGCCAACGTGCGGAAATACGTTTCCTGCGTGCCCTCCATTATTGGTACTTCCTCGACTTGTTCGGTAAAGCTCCGTTTAAGGAACACTTTAGCAATGACTTGCCTGTCGAGAAGAAGGGGACGGAACTCTATACCTACATTCAGAATGAACTGAACGAAATTGAAGGTGATATGTATGAACCTCGTCAGGCTCCCTTCGGACGTGCAGACAAAGCCGCCAACTGGTTGCTCCGCGCACGTTTGTACCTGAACGCAGGCGTATATACTGGACAAACCGATTATGCAAAAGCGGAAGAATATGCCAGCAAAGTGATTGGCTCAGCATATAAGCTATGTACAAATTACAGCGAACTGTTTATGGCCGATAACGACGAGAATGAAAATGCCATGCAGGAAATCATTCTGCCTATCCGTCAGGATGGAGTGAAGACACGTAACTATGGCGGTTCAACTTATCTGGTTTGTGGTACTCGTGTAGCCGGTATGCCCCGTATGGGAACAACGAACGGTTGGTCCTGTATCTTTGCCCGTGCAGCAATGGTACAAAAGTTCTTCTCCAATCTCGAAGATGTGCCGATGCTGCCCGCCGATGTTGAGATTCCGACCAAAGGCTTAGATACAGATGAGCAGATCGATGCTTTCGATGCAGAACACGGCATCAGAACAGAAGACATGATCAAAGCTGCCGGTGACGACCGTGCCTTGCTATACTCTGGTGTAGGAGGCGGCAGACGCAAGATTCAGACAGATGCGATCAGCGGATTCACCGATGGCTTGTCGATTGTAAAATGGCAGAATTACCGCTCTGACGGAAAACCCGTCAGCCATGCTACTTATCCTGACACAGATATTCCTTTGTTCCGTTTGGCAGAAGCATACCTGACACGTGCGGAAGCCATTTTCCGTCAGGGAGGAGACGCCACAGGAGACATCAATGAACTTCGCAAACGCGCCAACTGTACAAGAAAGGTACAGACCGTAACCGAACAGGAACTTATCGACGAATGGGCACGTGAATTCTATCTGGAAGGTCGCCGTCGTTCAGACTTGGTTCGTTTCGGTATGTTCACAACCAATAAATATCTTTGGGACTGGAAAGGTGGAGCAATGAACGGAACATCTGTCGCTTCATACTACAACAAATATCCTATCCCTGTATCGGATATAAACAATAACAGGAATATGTCACAAAATGAAGGCTATAAATAACCAAGAGTTCATCCTTATATAAAAGAATGCCATTATGAAAAAAATATCCAACATATTACTCGCTGTCACCTTCGCACTGCCTCTATTTACGGCCTGCGAAACAGACAATGACAGCAATCCGATCCTGAACGAACCCGATACATTCACGCTCAATACGCCCGCGTATGCAGCCAACAATGTATATGACCTGAAGAATGCCCAAACTGTAGAACTCACTTGTTCGCAACCGGACTACGGTTTTCCGGCAGCTACCACCTACACGGTACAAGCCTCATTTGAACAGGATTTCATAGAAGCGACAGATGAGAGCAAAGCCAACTATACAGTGTTGGAAAGCACCTCCCCGACAGCAAAGATCAATGTGGATGCTTCCGAACTCAACAATGCGCTTCTCGACTTGTGGACGGCCGTGAACGGAGAGCAGGCAGAACTCCCTACCGAACCGGTAGCTGTATATATCCGCCTGAAGGCCAACATCACAAGCAGTGGAAAAGGAGTATGTTTTTCCAATGTGATTGAGTTACCCAACGTTCTGATTTCCAAGAGCACCAGCTCATTGACACCTCCCAAGACGATGTTCATTGTAGGTTCCATGCTGGATGCCGACTGGAAAGTATGGAAACCGATGGCAGGTGTCTACGGTATGGACGGTCAGTTCTATTCAATGATTTACTTCGATGCCAACTCCGAGTTCAAGTTCGGAACAAAGGAAAACGAGTATATCGGTATTAACGACAACCGCGTGACGGTTACCGACAAAGCCGGAGCAGGAGTCAGCGGCAGTGACAACTTCGTCGTAGAAAACGCCGGATGGTATCTCTTCTACGTCAAAGCGGCTGTCAAAGGGGATGATTATCAGTTTACCATTACTTTCTACCCGGCTGAAGTATATTTGTTCGGTAACACAACCGGCGGTTCGTGGGCATTCAACGACGAATGGAAGTTTGCGGTTCCCGCCACCAAAGACGGTAACTTCGTATCTCCTGCCATGACTGCAAGCGGAGAAGTCCGTATGTGCTTCAAGACAGACCTCGACTGGTGGAGAACTGAGTTTACACTCCATGACGGTGAAATCTTCTATCGTGATTTCAACCTTATTGACAGTTGGACAGAAAAGGGAGACGGTTATTCCATACAGGGTTCAGCCGGCAATGTGATCCATCTGAACTTCACGGCAGGGACAGGAGAAAAGAAGTAATTAACTTTAAAAAGAACGATTCATCATGAAAAAACATTTAATATACACAGGGATGTTTCTGGCAGCAATCGGGTTTTCTGCCTGTAACGAAGATTTCAAGGACTGGGCTGATCCCCAGTCCAATCCCCAGGAAGAGTCGGCGGGACAGTTGACTGCAACTTTCACAGCAGGCAAAGACGCCAGCATCGTCATGGACGCGGCCACAGCCGATTCCGTAGAAATTGCAAAGTTAAGCTCGACCACAGCCGAAGAAGGCAGTAAGATTGCTGTCAACTCTTTGACACTGAATGAGAATCACACCATTCCATTTTCCATGACGGAAGATCATGTCTTTAAAGTAGCCTTGGCACAACTGGACAGTGTGACGCAGGAAGCCTACAAAAGCCGTGCAAGCGTGGTACGTGAATTGAAAATCTCTATCAATGCTTCTGCCGTAACTCCTTCCGGTGAAGGTATTCAACTGGTGGGAAATGAAGTAAGCATCACCTTGCAGCCTGCCACAACTCCGGCTGTTGATCCCGACGGCTATTATATAGTCGGTGATTTCACAGGCTGGGACGGCAACAGTGCCCAACAGATGAAGAAGGACGCTCTCGATGAAAACCTGTATATACTGGAAGCAGAAATAGAAAGTACTTCGAACTTCAAGATTTTCCCGGCTTCAGCTATTAACGGAAACGACATAGACTGGACCAAAGCCTTGGGAAGTAGTGTAGACGGTGATGACTCCGGTGATAATTTTGTTACCTGGACGAATGCGGAAGCCATTAATACAGCACTGGACGGTAAGATCAAAATCTCGTTCGATGCCTTCAACTACCGTTTTACAGTGAAAGACAACAGTGCGCCCACCGAACTTTATATGACCGGCAGCGCATACAACTGGGGAACTCCTGCCGGTGATCCGAATGCTTGGAAAGCACTTGTTCCGGTCAACGGAACGAAAGGATCTTTCTGGGGAATCTTCTATTTCGCAGCTAACGATCAGGTGAAGTTTGCACCGCAAGCCAACTGGGGCAATGACTTCGGCTTTGTAGATGCTATCTCACAGGAATCCAAAGACCTTGCCGGATTGTCGGACGAGGGCGGCAACATAAAAGTCGGTATAGCCGGCTGGTACTTAGTATATGTCTCCGTTATCGGCGATGACAAAGCGATAGAATTTGAAAAGCCGAATGTATATCTGATGGGCGATACCTCATACAACGGCTGGGATGCGCAACTGGTAGAACAGGACTTATTTACCGTGCCCGGAACGGCTGATGGTGAATTTGTTTCTCCGGCATTCCTGAAAGATGGCGCAGTACGAATCTGCGTAAATCCGAAAGCTGTCTCTGCCGGCGACTGGTGGAAAACAGAATTTATCATCTTCGACGGACAAATAACTTACCGGGGCAACGGTGGTGACCAAGCTGCGGTACAAGGTAAAACCGGACAAAAGGTTTATCTGAACTTTGGTAACGGAACAGGCCGCATCGAATAATACTACAAGAAATCAGGGAAACAGGGAATGGCCGTCGCGAATACAATGAAATCGGGGCGGCTACTGTTTTTTAAGAAACTACACTTATTGTCTTTAATACATCATCATTATGAATAAACATCTCCACTTATTATCTCTTTTGTGGTTGTCAATGCTCATGGCATTCATGACCGCTTGCAGCGATGACAAAAATATCACCGAGCCTGCTCCAGAACCCGAACCGCCCATCGAAGGGCAATGGACCGCACTTACCGCCTCTCCCGACACATGGGACGAGACCAAACGGGCAGATATCTCCTACCAGTTACTGGTCTATTCCTTCGCCGACAGCGACGGAGACGGATATGGAGACCTGAATGGCGTCACCCAAAAGCTGGACTATCTCAACCAACTAGGCGTGAAAGCCCTCTGGCTCTCTCCCATCCACCCCTGTATGTCTTATCACGGATATGACGTCACAGACTACACCAAAGTCAATCCGCAGCTCGGCACAGAAAGCGACTTCGACCGTCTGGTTACAGAAGCCCACAACCGAGGCATCAAGATTTATCTGGACTACGTAATGAACCACACCGGCACTGCCCACCCGTGGTTCACCGAAGCTAGTTCATCATCCGAAAGCCCGTATCGCAATTATTATTCTTTCTCTGAAGACCCGAAAACAGATATCGCAGCAGGCAAAATCGCCATGATCACCCAAGAAGGAGCAGCCGGATACAATGCCGCAGAATGGTTTCAGGTTTCTGACGAGACCGCTGCCGTGAAAGGACTGCTGAAATTTACACTGGACTGGAGCAACGCACCTTCCCCCATCCTTGTCGTTTCCACAGGCACCAAAGCAGACGAGGATAATCCAGACACAGGTACCGACAACGCCAAATACTTATACTACGGAGAAGACATCTGTAAAAAGTTTTATGACAAAGGAAACAACATCTATGAACTCACCGTCGACTTTGAGTCCACTTGGGGGCTTCTGATCCGTACCAGCAATGCTTCTTCCTGGCCATCTGGAACAAAATACGGCGCCTCTTCCTCGTCGGAGAAACTCGCGCTGAACAAGGATTTCAAACTGACCAACGCCGGCAACCCTGCCAACATCATGTTCGACAGCCAGCAGATCACCTATTTCCATTCTCATTTCTGCACCGACTGGTTTGCCGACCTTAACTACGGCCCTGTAGACCAGGCAGGCGAATCACCGGCATATCAGGCAATAGCAGACGCCGCCAAAGGATGGATCGCCCGTGGTGTGGACGGCCTCCGCCTCGACGCCGTGAAGCACATCTACCACAGTGAGACCAGCGAAGAAAATCCTCGTTTCCTGAAAATGTTCTATGAAGATATGAACGCCTATTACAAACAAAAAGGACATACGGACGACTTCTATATGGTAGGCGAAGTGTTATCGGAATACGATAAAGTAGCTCCTTATTATAAAGGTCTGCCCGCCCTTTTTGAATTTTCCTTCTGGTATCGTCTGGAATGGGGAATCAATAATAGTACCGGATGTTATTTTGCCAAAGACATCCTTTCTTACCAACAGAAATACGCCAACTATCGAAGCGATTACATCGAAGCAACGAAACTGAGTAACCATGACGAAGACCGTACATCGTCCAAGTTGGGTAAATCCGCCGACAAATGCAAACTGGCCGCCGCCGTCTTACTCACTTCCGCCGGACATCCTTACATCTATTACGGTGAAGAACTGGGACTTTACGGAACAAAGGATAACGGAGACGAATATGTGCGCAGCCCGATGCTATGGGGAGATAGCTACACTACCAACTACACAGACAAGACGGATGCCACCGTTTCGAAAAATGTGAAAACGGTAGCGGACCAACAAGCCGATACCCATTCACTTCTGAACATATATTTCTCCCTCACCCGATTGCGCAACACCTATCCGGCACTGGCAGAAGGAAATATGACCAAACATTCCGTCTACAACGAATCACAGGAGAAAGACTATAAGCCGATTGCCGCCTGGTATATGACCAAGGACAACGAGAAACTGCTTGTCATCCATAATTTCGGCGGAACGGCCATGCAACTTCCGCTGACAGACAAGATTGAGAAAGTATTGTTTGTGAATGGCGAAACTCAACAAAATACAGACAGCGACAGTTACACCTTGAAACTGGGAGGATACGCCTCTGTAGTATTCAAGTTGGGCAACTAAATACATCAAGACCACGTCTTCAGATTTATTCTATTCTTATGAAATGAATCTGAAGACGTGGTCTTGACTTTTTCCGGTTTCTATCTATCTTCAAGAAACCTTATATCAATCGGAATTTCCACTTTTTAATGGAATAAGAATCAAACTTGTGTTTCTCCTTCTATATACTCTTCCAAAAATAGATTCTCCCCATCGAATACCGCATAGGAGAAATAGTTAATCCAGTCTCCAAGAATCAGCACACGGGAAGTAGCACTCAACATTAAATCCAGTTCAATGTGACGATGGCCATAAATGAAGAAGTTGATATTAGGATGACTCTTCAGATATTCTTTTGTATAAAGTACCAGATGTTCCTTATTCTCCCCCATGTAATCCGGTTCTTTGCCGTCCACCCGCTTTTCGCGGCTATGTTTTGCCCACGTCAAGCCCAATTCCACACTCCAACGGGGATGGATGGCAGAAAACAGTGTCTGAAGTGTTGTACTGTGAAACATCCAGCGCAGCAACTTAAACTTCTTGTCCGGGTCACCCAGTCCGTCACCGTGAGCCAGATAAAACTCTTTTCCGTATATTTCGGTAGTCAATGCTTCACGATGAATAATCACTCCGCATTCTTTAGAAAGATAATCCCCACACCAGATATCATGGTTGCCGGTAAAGAAATGTACCTCCACTCCCATATCCGTGAGTTCGGAAAGCTTTCCTAAAAAGCGGGTGTATCCTTTGGGAACCACTAACCGGAATTCATACCAAAAATCGAACATATCTCCCAACAGGTAAACGGCAGAAGCTTTATGCTTGATACTGTCGAGGAAGTTCACCAAGCGCCGTTCCTGTGTACGTCCATGTTCTATGGCACGGGAACCAAGATGCGCATCGGAAAGGAAATAAACGTTCTTCATGAGTTTTGAGTTTAGAGTTATCAGTTTTATATTTTGAGCTATGAATTTACAGGAATCCGAGTTCCAGTTTTGCTTCCTCACTCATCATATCTTTATCCCATTCCGGTTCGAACACAAGGTTGATAGTGGCGGTTGTCACTCCTTCCACCGATTCTACTTTCTGGCGGATATCTTCCATGATGAAATCGGCTGCCGGACAGTTGGGAGCAGTCAGAGTCATATCAAGCACTGCTTCCCCATTGTCGGAGACGTCTATTTTATAAATCAGTCCAAGATCGTATACATTCACCGGAATCTCAGGATCGTACACCGTCTTTAGCATGGCTACGATCTTTTCTTCTATTTTAAATTTTTCCATAGGGCTTTCCTTATTAATATGTATTGCAAAGATAAGAATAAATTTATTCAGAGCAGCCCTTCGTCGGCAAAACTGTAAAACTTATCCTCACAAACAATAACGTGGTCTATCAGGCGAATGTTCATTGTGTCGGCTGCCCGGCGGATGTGTTCCGTCAGCGTCCGGTCCGGTTGGCTGGGTTGGATATTTCCCGAAGGATGGTTATGCACTACGGCTATTTGCGTGGCTCTCTGCAGCAATGCTTCCCGAAGAATGGTACGTACATCCGTATACGTTCCGTCTATTCCGCCGGTGCTGATACGTACCTTATCGATCAGTCTCGTCGCCTGATTCAATAATAATACCCAGAATTCTTCCTGTTCAAGGTCGCACATGACAGGCTGGAAGATGTCATAAATATCTCTTGAACAAGAGATGCGGGGGCGTTCTTGGATATTTTGCAGTTTCCGTCGCTTGCCGAGTTCCAGGGCAGCCATTACAGTGATGCTCTTTGCCGGTCCCATTCCTTTAAAACGGGAATAGTCGCAGACTTCCCACTTTGCCAAGGAGTTCAGATTGTTATCACAAGAGAGAAGCAAACGCCTCATCAGTTCGACAGCACTTTCTTCCGTATTTCCGGAGCCGATTAATATGGCGAGTAGTTCGGCATCACTCAATGCGGCTGCTCCTTTCTCCATCATCTTCTCCCGGGGACGGTCTTCCAGCGCCCACTGGTTGATGGATAGTTTGTGTTTGCTTTCCATGATCAAATCACTTACTTATAAAAATTCTTTTGAAACGCCTCGAATTCGTCCTTTCCTCTTATACAACGCTGCCACCATGCACGCCAGAATCCCGTTCCATAACCAATTAGTTGTATAAAGGAAGCAGTAATCGACAGCATTCCAATCCATAAACTGCGATTTCTGATTGTCGAATCCACGCAAACCACCAAGGAATAGAGCAGTAAGGGAAGAGGTGCTGCCAACATGGCGGCAAATCCTAAAAACAGAAGTGCCATCTCGCCTATCGCACACCCGGGAACCGTTTTGGAATATAGTAGATAAAAAGCTAACAAAACGAGCCCCAACCCCAAAAGAGTCAGTAATAAAAGCAAAGAGACTCCCAGCGTGAACACTGCCGGTAGCAAATGCACCAATTTCAACGAATCGGGATATTTCTTATAAAGGTTAATGCGGGCAATGCCGGAGTTATGGACTTGCTTAAAGAACTTCTTCAAGTCTGTCCGACGTTTGTGATATACCCACGCATCGGGGAAAAGACGACAAGTATAGCCACCTTTAAAAATACGGATACTGAAGTCGATATCTTCCCCGAAGCGCATTTTAGAGAATCCCCCCAAAGCTTCATACACTTCGCGACGAATCCCCATATTGAAGCTACGAGGATAAAACTTGTCCATCTTCTTTTTTCCGCCACGGATACCGCCTGTTGTAAAAAAGGAAGTCATCGAGTAGTTGATAGCTTTCTGAATATCCGTAAAAGAATCGTGCGCACGGTCGGGACCGCCGAACGCATCAGCGGGAGAAGCCTGAAGTTCTTTCTCTATCGCGTCAAAATATCCTTCGGGCAAAATGACATCAGAGTCCAGTATGATAAAATATTCTCCTTCGCTTCGCTCCGCTCCGTAGTTACGGGTCTGCCCCGGTCCGGAATTGGGTTTAGAGAAATACTTGATGTCCAACCGATCTGTATACCGATCTGCCACTTCCTTACAAGGGATGGACGAACCATCTTCAACAATAACTACTTCAAAATCTTTAAAACACTGTACAGTGAGACTTTGCAGCAATTCATCCACCTCATCGGGACGATTGTAAACGGGAATTATGACAGAATAGCGCATATCAATGAATTTATAAAATAACGATTTTGCGTAAATCCAATAAAACGAATATTGATTTGAAGCACAAAGTAAGGTAAAAAAAACGAGACTTATAAAAGAGTTAACAAAAAAAGGCGACTTCATGATAAGCCGCCTTTTTTTATTATCTCAGTTCTTCTTACTTTTTCAGAATATCCATTGTATCCGATGCAATCAACAACTCTTCATCTGTCGGAATCACTACTACTTTCACTTTAGAATCTGCAGTAGAAATAATAGCTTCCTCACCACGAACTTTTGCATTCACATTATTGTCCAGTTTAATACCCATGAATTCCATGTCTTTACAAACAGATTCACGGCATTCAAACTGATTTTCGCCTACACCACCTGTAAACAGGATGATATCTACACCGCCCAATGCCGCAGCATAAGCACCGATATATTTCTTAATACGGTAGTAGTACATCTTTTCAGCAAGGATGGCTCTTTCGTTTCCGTTAGCACAAGCGGCCAGCAGTTCGCGCATATCGCTTGATACGCCGGAAATACCCAGTACGCCGCTCTTCTTGTTCAGCAGGTTAGAAATGCCTGTCGTATTCAAGCCTTCTTTTTCCATGATGAATGTTACTGCACCGGCATCGATGTCACCGCTACGGGTACCCATCATCAAACCTTCCAACGGAGTCAGTCCCATAGTAGTATCTATACATTTGCCATCCTTGATAGCAGCGATAGAACCACCGTTACCAATATGGCAAGTGATGATTTTTTGTCCTACCGGATTAACGCCAAGGAACTCACATACACGTTTTGAAACATAACGGTGAGAAGTTCCGTGGAAGCCATAACGACGGATGCTGTATTTCTCATAGTACTCATGTGGGATTGCGTACAGATATGCTTTCTCTGGCATCTTCATACCAAATCCGGTGTCCCATACTGCTACGTTTGGCTTACCAGGCATAGCCTGTTCACAAGCCTCGATACCCATTAAGTTAGCTGGGTTGTGCAGAGGTCCTAAGTCGAAGCATTCTCTTACAACGCTCTTTACATCTTCATTTACAAGGCATGATTCCTTATACTTTTCGCCTGCGTGAAGTACGCGGTGACCTACTGCTGCGATTTCATCAGCGTTCTTGATTACACCATGTGTTTCGTCTACAAGTGCATCAAGCACGAGCTTAACTGCAATATTGTGATCCTTCATCGGCTGTTCTACAACGTACTTATCCTTGCCTGTCGGCTTGTGTGTAAGGATAGAACCTTCAATACCAATTCTTTCTACAAGACCTTTTGCTAATACGCTCTCATCGTCCATGTTGATTAACTGGTACTTTAATGAAGAACTACCACAGTTTAATACTAAAATATTCATTACTTTTAATCTCCTCTAACTTTAATTACTTGCCTGCGTTCTGAGCCTGTACAGCTGTCATGGCTACAACACCTACGATGTCTTCTGCGAAACATCCTCTTGATAAGTCATTAACAGGCATAGAAAGACCCTGAAGAACAGGACCGTAAGCACCTGCCTTTGCAAGTCTCTGAACCAGCTTATAACCGATGTTACCTGCTTCAAGAGATGGGAATACCAATGTGTTAGCCTGTCCTGCTACCTTGCTGTCCGGAGCCTTTAACTTTGCTACTTCAGGAACAAGTGCTGCATCTAACTGAAGTTCACCGTCAACTGTCAGTTCAGGATACTTTTCGTGTGCAATCTTTACAGCATCTGCTACCATTGTTACTCTGTCGTGCTTTGCACTGCCGTATGATGAGAATGAAAGCATAGCAACCTTAGACTTTGCGCCTGTAAATGCTTCAAAACTTTCTGCTGATAACATAGCGATTTCTGCAAGTTTTTCAGAATCAACATCTGGATTTACAGCACAGTCAGCAAATACGAATAATCCGTTTTCACCGAGTTCACAGTCCGGAACTTCCATTAAGAAGAAACCTGAAACGCTGCCAATGCCCGGCTTTGTCTTTAATAACTGTAATGCCGGTCTGATTGTATTGCCTGTAGAATGGCATGCACCTGAAACAGCACCGTCTGCATCACCGCACTTGCACATTAAACATGCATAGTACATGTAATCCTTTTCCATCTGTTCCTTAGCCATCTCCGGTGTAACACCCTTTTTGCTTC
>ERZ791645.1247-NODE-1247-length-16978-cov-5.026768_pt1 | contig 16978 bp, 21 predicted proteins | sample MGYA00509939_ERZ791645 | MGnify/ENA primary metagenome ERZ791645 (study PRJEB30046, sample SAMN00715249) | human gut metagenome | study: EMG produced TPA metagenomics assembly of the A metagenome-wide association study of gut microbiota in type 2... | reverse complement strand
CCACGGGAATCTCACCCCGGCCCATGCTGATGGGTGCGCCGCGCAATGCTTTGAGGGCGTTCAACGCGGGAGTATCGTTAGCTGAACGGAGGTCATGGCCATCTGTGATGCCACACACAGATGCAAACTGGCTGAATCGCTCGCCTAAATCCTCCTTTCCGTGCGGATCATGGCGCGCCATTTGCTGGGCTTTGCTCCGTTCAGGTTCGTTATCCGGTTGCCTATGAAATTTTCAAGGTACAGCAGATCCGCGCTTTCGGGCGCGTGTGATATTTGGCTGTGGATCAGCCGGGAAAGGCTCCTATCGGGTGATAAGAACCTTTCCTCGCGGATGCACGAATGGCCCGTTGCAGAAGCGTGGAAAGGGGGACACGCTCCTGCACGAGCTACTATGGGTTTTAGGCTGTTTTGTTTACCTTGAAGTCAAGAATCTTGGTAATCAGCTTGGTTCGCATCCTGCATACCTTTTCTTCATCGAGGCAAAGGTGCGGAACACCATTTTCGTCATACAGGGTTCTGGTTGCCAGAGCCGCAATATAACGCTCATAGTGCTTCAGCACAGCATTGATCGCGTCCACATTACCGGACGCTGCCGCTTCGATGGTCGAGTAAGGCAGCAGAGATGCAGCGGCATTACTCAGATTGCGTGCCATCTTCATTAACCTCCATTTCTTTTTTCAATTCCTTGAGGGACTGAGCGCGCTTGTATTGCACGGTACGGCGTACCATGTCCAGCTTGTCCGCAATTTCCTGATCGTTCATATCAAGGAAATACGCAAGCAGAACAATGTCACGCTTATCATCCGGCAGCACCGTCAGGGCATTGGCGAGAACTTCGTTTTCGATTGCCACATCATAGCCCTGCACATGAAAATGCGTCTGCTCGGACGGATACTCGTCCAGCACATACATTTGGCGCTCCTGCTCCTCTGACAGCTCCGAAAGGGATACCTCATGGTTGGAACGCCACGCGATATGACGCTCATAATCGCGGGCTTCTTCGCGCAGAACCTTCCTGCAAAAGCTGTCGAACTGATGTCTAACGGTTTTCTTTTGGGATGGTGTCAGCTCCAAGAGTCGTTCACCTCCTCTCATGCACCGAGAGGTCGGCTTTCTTCCCCTTTCGCTTCTATCCCGAATGGAAGGTGCGGTTTTGGCAAAGTTTCGGCAAAAATTTTCAAAAAAATTTTCCAACGGCAAAATTAGCCGTCGGAAAGAGTGCCTATAGGATTTTTCGCAAGGTAAAACGACACAGGCCTCATACCTAAAAGATTCCAATTAGCAAAAAGGCCTTGGTTACCCCAAGGCCTTTTTACTAATTAAATTGAGCGCAGCATTTTGTAATTTAGAATCGCTCTAAATCCACTTACTTATAGGGACTTATTATTAATAGTAGACTTCGCCAGAATACGAAGTCTTACTTTCCACAAGGCTTCCGCTCGAATTATAAACTTTTGCGGTAACAGCTACACGATAGTAATACTTGCTTGAGACCCGGTACGATTCATTCATAGATACGTATCCTCCGCTCTTAGACCATCTTTTGATGGGTTTCCATGTACCATTCTTTTGCTGTAATTCCATTACAACAGTTGCGTTATAGCCGTTCGCGACATAAGCTGATCCGCTGCAATTCGCATAGCCATTACTGCTAATAGCAAGATCAGCGGTGACATCTTCCAATCCAATGTATAGCGGAGCAACCACATCCGAATAATCAACCGCAGCCACAGGAAAGGCCACCAACGACACAGCCAAACTCAGCGTTAGCATAATAGTCACTAATCTTTTAAATTTCATTTTGACCTCCATATTTTATCTGTTTTGCAGCGCCCAGAACAACAGACGCCGCCATACAGCAAGTGCAACGTAAAAAATAAAAAGGAAGAGAAAAATCTCTTCCTTTTTATCGAATCTCGACACTCTCCGAAATGCGAAGCATATCTTCTTTTGAAATGTTATATCCCGTAACTTTAACGATCCAACCTTTTTCTATATCTGTCCAAAGCACGGTTATCTTATCACCTTTCTCGGTTTTCATTTGATAAACGCCAGCCTCATTACTCTGAACCATTGCTGATTCTTCAATTGCCCCCTCGGTATCAAAGCTGTATGAACGATTCTTAGATATGGCCGTAGCCGTAACATCAAGGTTTTCGCCGTTTTCTCCCTCTGCCCTAATAATCATTCTGCTCTCATCAAACTCTTCAAACTCAGTTTGGTACCCATCTGGCATCCACAAAATACTCATCTCGCGGGTTTCTGCACCATTAGTAATGCCATTAAAGCGAATCTCACCATGGTCATCAAACATTTCCACAAGAACAGTTAGCGTCTGAGCGCGGAATGACGGAGATGCTGCAAACGCCGTGGTAAATAGCAGCATCATAATCAAAGTAGCTGCCGAGATCACTCTAAAAACTCGCACCGCTCCACGCCTCGCAGATCTAAAGTTTTTCTTTCCGAATTCAGTCCTAATTGTGCGAATACAGCGTTCATCCAGCTCTTTGGGTATTTCTGCCGACGGATCGCGTTTAAGCTGTTCATTAAGCTCCTGCAGCTTTTCGCCTTCCGTCTCAGCTACATCTTCCATCATCAATGCGAACAAAGCATCTTCGTATCGTTCTACCAGCTTTTCATGATGGGTCATTCTAAACAGCCCCTTTCTCTTGCATCGAATATAATACCTTTCTTCTGACTCGAGTTAATTTCATTCGAATACTCCCCGGCGCACAAGATAGCAACTCCGACAACTGCCTGTCATCATATCCAAGAAAATACTTCCCCTCTAGCAGTAACCTTTCATTCGGTTCCAACTCATCAATCGCCTCGCGCAAACTTCTCTTGGCTTCTCGATCCATAATAATATCAATTATAGAATCAGGCTCTATGATACTCTCTTCGACCGATTCTGTAAATGATGTTATATTCTGGGCATCTCTCTTCTGCCGCCGCAGTATATTGATGGCCGTATTGCGTACAGTAGTTACAACATAGCTGGTCAATACTGGTTCTTCTAACGTGCGAAGCAGTTCGATCCGACTCATAAGTTTCAATAAGCTCTCTTGAACAGCATCCTCACATTCCTGTAGATCCATCAGGTACTTCTTTGCTGTGAAAAGCATCAGTCGATCATACTTCTTGTATATCTGTGTGATAAACTCCTGACTCGTTGGTGCTGCCCTATCACTCAAGCTGTGATTCATCGTGCGACTCACCCCTATTTGCTCCTTTGAGCCTCAACCGTTCTCTCTATTATTGATAAGACAATATCTATCAATAGTCGCAACAGGCACTCAGCCCCGCGCTGCTCCCCCATTTAACTTTTCGTTTCAAAAACTATGGTAAATCTAATTTATAACACGTAAATATTACAATTTCAATTCTTTTCCTAAAATATAAGCCGATAAGAAATCAGAAAATATATAATTCAAACATCAAGTGCAATTTCTTAGAGGAGTGGCTTATATGGCTCATTTGGGAGAACTCATTGCCGAATTGCGGCAAGATAAGGGGCTAACTCAAAAGGAACTTGGTGATATTCTCTGTGTTTCCTCTGGAACAATTTCAAACTATGAAAACGGTGTGCACCTCCCGGATGTTGATAAGGTCATTGCTCTTGCAAACTACTTTCATGTCACAACCGACTACCTGCTCGGTCGCACCTCGTCTAATCTCCCTGTTGAGTTATTGCAGCAAGCCATCACCAATGAAAAGACTCTCGGTGATGTGATGGCATCATTTGCTAAATTACCAGCTAATCGTCAAGCTGCGCTCAGCTTAATCATCTCTGACATGGAAGTCCGGCAAATGATCGACACATATAGCAAAACAGGTGACAGCAAATGATTCCAATCCCAGCAAGTATCCTAGCAATCGAAAACGAAAGTGATCGAGATTTTATGGAGAACATTTTTTTCTCCTATCAACGGCTCATATATCACGAAATCGGTTCAATACTAAACGATCCCTGGTCTAAGGATGACATTTTTCAGACCGTCATCGTTCAGCTTATTAATAACATTGATACACTGCGTCCTATGCCAGCCAAAGTGCTTACCTCCTACATTGCAACATCCGCAAGAAATGCAGCTCTGACTTATATTCGAAATATCAGCCGACGAAAAGAGATTCTTGCCGACGAATTTGATAATAGCAATGTTGATGACGATCATGACTCCGACCCCGAAGTCATCCTGTTAAAATCCGAGGAAATCAACTCTTTCGCAAAAATTTGGGATGAGCTCGACGATAAGACTAAGTTTTTGCTTAGTAGCCGATATATTTTAGAAAAGAGCTATGCTGAAATTGCCAGCGATCTCAATGTAAAGCCGGAAAGCGCGCGTATGGCGCTGACCCGCGCAAGGCGGGCCGCTCTGGCACTTTCTAAAAAAAGCCATACATAATTTTTTGTTGATATTTCAACATGCCTTTTTTGATTGGAATTGGCAAAATTCTAGCTTGGAAAGTGCTCCTCTCAAAACTTTTATGGAATGCTAATAACGCCGCAGTAATGACAATCGCCCTGCCAGTATTTACGCTGACAGGGCGATTTTATATGCCATCAAGTTCGGTGTATCATTGCTCTATCACATCAGTGACTCCTACAAACATTTAACATTACTCAGGTGTATTGCCTTCAGGATCATGGAATTGAATATAGAGCAATTTGAGGCACCAAACCAACTGAATGCCAAAACACCCTGAAGTAACTCCATCGATCTGATAACTGCTAATTTGGGGTGCAAGGTAAGTAACAACCGGAAAGCACACAAAGAAAGCGACAAAATCGAATTTCTTTTCAATTGTCGTTGTTTCCTTGCCGGCGATATAAAAGTTGCGAATCCTCTTTAGCACCCACAAGGAGAATACCCAAATAGCAACTGAGACTGCCGTTCCGTAGTATTCTGGTAATGGATCATAGATTGATATCAGGAGTCCTACAATTGATGTTATAAGGATAACCGAAGTTACCACTTTGGAATGTAGTTGAAGAATTGTGTTCATAATGCCACCTGAGTTATTTTTCATGAAGGATGAATTCGGAACTATCCTTTAAAGTTGTCGAGTTCTCAGATTCGTACAGCTCATACTTTAAGCAAGACCATCGGTCAACAACGACGCGTTTGGAAGGGTCAAGGCTATCCACCTGATATTTAATTTTATCTCGAGCATAAACTTTGTAATAACCTGCTCGATAAGTCGGCGATTGAGGAAGTAATCTATCAAGCATGTCCGCTGTAAATTTTGTAACGGTCATATTGCCCCCAGCGTAATATCCTGCAAGTGCACCTATGCCTGTGGTAACTACTGCGCGAAACGCTGCTTCCTCAGCGGCATCGGAAGCGCTAACGGTGAAGCACTTTGGCCCTTTGTAGTTAGTGTATTCATACACATAATAATAGCGATTATTATTGGGCGTGACGACGCTATCATCGTTATAGACAGCCAACACCGGAGACGAGATTGTCAGACACATGACTACAAACAAGCACATACTCAAAAAACGCTTTTTCATTATATTCTCCCTTTCAGATATTCATGATTGATATATCGGTTTTTGTTAGGGACAAATGGTCTTTAACCATAATAGCCGGTCTTATAGCAATTCAATGTTTCTATGCAGCGGAGATTTAATTGTAACCCATCGGTCTCACCTTCACTTCATAAAATCACAACTTCTCTACTTTCATAATATAAAGACAATTTCCTTGACATTTTGCAACAAAGTATTCTTCTTTCAAGAATATCTAATCCGAAAACAATATAGCTTTATAAACGTGGCTTAGCCTGTTAAAGAACCCGATTGCGGCCTGATGCGCAACTGAGTTCCTTAACAGGATAAAAAGCTCCAGTTGCAGTGTCTGCTCAGGTTTCGTCTCATCACTCGTACAATTACCATACATCTGCATGTACAATTAGCGTTATATAACAGCACCCCCCAAGGAGATTTCGCTATTATTCTTATATAACGCCGTTTTGCGCCCCCCATTTTTGTTCGTTATGCCAAATTTTGTTGCAATTACAAATTGGCGTTGTTTTATATTTATGAAAGGCATAAATCATGAATCTTAAAAGATGGGGGGATATTTGTTTATGGCGAAACATCGGTATTGAGTGGAAAGTCCTATAAACTTGTACTCACATATTCGCTCTTGACATTTCCACAATGGAATTGAGCGAAAGCCCGTAACAGTAACAAAAACGAGTCCGTAGACCAAATCAAGCAACCAACAACAAATAAATAATGCTTATGTTGAGCATAATACAAGGAGAAAAACTATGAAAAGACTATTTTCTGCTTTGTTAGCAACTGTATTCGCATTTTCCAGCTTTACTCTTTCCGCGAGCGCACTCGAATCAAAACACATCAAAAATGCTGATACTTCAGCCGTTGTTGAATATCAATATGTTCCCTCTCACTTTAATAAAGACGCTGTTGGATCTATTGATGATGTGATATTTGAAAATGTTGCAGATGCCTCTACTATTGCAGCTCCCTACTCTGCAGAAGAACCGATGCCTGTATTATCAAGGACTTACTCATCAACAAGCAAATCTTATCTATCGAGAGAAGTCTGGATTGAAGATACTACGGAATATTTGGAAACATTTTACGGTCAATCTGTATCAAATGTAAGTGAAGATGAAAACTATATCACATTCTACTTTAGTTCAAATAATTCTAGTGATAGGGCCGAAAGATATTTAAATAAGCCAGCTCTCGAACTATCAAAAGAATCAGTTCCCAATATCAATGGAGAAATTCTAAAAGTAGAGTATTTGAAACCCGAATCTTCGCTTGCATCATCGACACTGAGCACAAAAATTGTATATATGTGGGGGTGGAGCGACGGACTCATAAGGGTTGATTCTAGTCCTGATGCAGGAGTTGCATTTAATTCGGCTAGCTCTATTGCTTTAGCATATTTTGGAAAACAGTTAGGTACTCTGAGAAGCATTGTTCTCACTTGCTTCCAATTATCCGCATCTGATTTCATTTCATTGTACGGGGAGACTCGACTTGTTCGGGGAGAAACCTATGAGAATTGTTATTATCAAAACAAAATTGCCTGCGCATATGTAAACGGAAATTGGCTTCCTGGTTGTGAAATTGGCTCTCGCCGTTTATTTCACGGCTCTCTCGCTGGTTATAAAACCAATGCTGGTCAGTGGATAATGGATAAATGGACACAACCGCAAGTGGGCCGTCCCGAAAACAATCCAACAAATTACAATGATATTCAAAAAAAGAATCATTTTGATGATAATCAATGGATGATGAACCGCGCGATTGAATACTACACTACATTTGACGCGGAGAAGTATATAGACATTTTTGCAAATGTCTATAATACTCTATAATGGGTGTATAGACAAAAAGTTAGATACTCTAGCTTCCAAAGAGGCATGTGTCACAAAGACATATGAGAATGCAAATACCTGCCACGCCACTGAGGGATTGGCCCTCTAGTTTTTATAAGGAGGATGGGCACACGTGTATCTGAAAATGCTCGTAGGCTCAGTTCATCACGCAATATGAATTGTCCGTATTGTCACACCATTATGCAAGAAGGCTTTATTGATAATGTCAAAGTTCCTGTTTATTGGAAAGAAAAGGGATTTAAAAATTCACTGCTTCCGTATCGCAAGAAAAAGCAAGGTGTTAGAATTATGCTTGGAACCGGAGATGACTGGTACGGTGGCAGTGTAAGCGCCTTTCTCTGTTATAAGTGTTCTATTGTTTTAATAACAGACATCGCAAAAAAAACATAGCACTTGTGTTGCCGGTCTTCAAGCTTGGAATGTCTTTTTTGTGCGTGAGGGCGGTGAAAAGCACAAAATGATTCCGATGGGAGCAAGGAACGAGAGCGGAAAGACTTGGCTTTTCAACTACAGCTTCGACTATGATAGCCGAAGGAATGGGAGGTGGCTGATGGAAAACTGTTTTGAGAAACCGGCTGCAATTTCTCTGCAGCCTCTGATTGTGACTATATATCAGATGATTTCTCGGTATCAAATGACCATTATGTCTATGCGGTTGGTGAAAAATCTTCTGTCACATTTTATATAGGAGATGACCTCGATGATTTAAGCACCACCAAAGTATCCTTGCCTCAGAATGAAAAAATTCACGGTTTTTCTTTAACAGACGATACATTATTTGCTTCTGTTGCTGCCAAAACAAGCGAAGAAAATCAACAAAATCCTTATATCGAATCATTTGATTTGGAAACAGGAAAGTCTATAAAGAAACTCTCACTTAGTGCTCCGTTATATGCACTTGATAAAAACGACCGATACCCGTTTACCAGCGGTGGAGCATTTGATGCAAGCGAAAGATCATTCAGTGTATCTTTAGATGGCAGCCGATAAAGAGCCTCTCTATGGCTTAAACAAACCGCCGGTTTAGTTAGTGGTCATGACTTCTACGTTTTACTTAAATTTAACCTCATTTTTTCCAAGTCATGGTAGCAGAAAGATTACCTGCAGAATTATAATATATTCATCCATTATACAAGGAGTGAATTCTTATGAAAAACCCCAAAAACCTTATGGCATTGGTCTTAGCAGTTCTGACCATGTTGTCATCAACAATTACTGCTTTTGCAGCCGAAATTGAGAATGAACACGATTTTGAAAAATCGGTCGTTATTGTTGAAGATGATATGCTTCAGCAAGGGCAGATTCCAATGCAAATGGATAGTGAAACACAGATTGTCACTGTTAGCAACATTGATGCAATCATTGATGAGCGCCAGGATGCTGTTTTGCGGAATGATCAGAAACGATATGCTGAGTTGACAGAAATGCTCCGTTCTTATGGGGTGGAGGAGGTAACTCCTTCTGAGATTGCTGTGTTAACTGGAGACGATGCTCCCATGTTAGCGGCATCTGAAACAAGAGGTGGAATAACTTACGAAACCTATAATACTACGTATACTTATAGCGGTACTACATATTCCATTCGTAGAATTCTGGCGACGCCTGTTCCGGGGTATTCCTCTGATACTGTGCTGTATAAGACTGGCGATATTGATATTAAAAATTCCAGAACGGCAAAAGCTGATGCAATGGCTGTGCTTGGTATTGCTGTAGAAGCAGGCATCGGCTTAGCAAGTGATAAAATTGGCATTGCTCAGACTGTGTATAGTTTTTTTAAGGATGTAAGTGACCAGTTGAAAAAAACCAGCGAAATCACAAATATCAAAGCCAGCTATACATGGAATACGGCGATGGCGTGTTCCTTTGTCTATGTGTTGAACGAAACAAATCAGTTGTACGAATTGAGAGGACGTTATCACAAAGCATCAGCTTCCATTGGAGTCACTGTTCCTCAATTGTCTGTTACAGGCATTCAGGACATTGAGACAAGTATGCTACAGAATAGCCATAGCGGAACTGCTACTCCGGTAAACTATAATAGTACTTTGAAAGCAGTACAGGGATTCATTAACCAAAAAACGTATCAAGCATCGGTTGAGGGTGTCAAAATGACGGGTATTGAGAAAAAAACGATCAAAAACATTACGTTTAATTTGCCGATGACACCTCTTGAAGTGGGATACTAAATGAAATCATTGTTTGTTAAGAGAATTATTGCTCAAGGAATAATTCTCTTGGGCATTATTGTTGCAGGCGTACTAATCATTGCAGGAAAAAGCGTTGATGTTGCGTGCAGCATTGGTGGAGCAATATCGTTATGTGGACTGGTTTATGGCTGGATAAAGCTTAGATGCCCGTTTTGCCACAGCAAAATACCTATCCGTGGTTTTTTAATCGATCATTGTCCGGAATGTGGCGAGAAACTTTGAAAGCCATATTAAAAATTCTTTGAGTGAATTCAATATGATTGCAGTATTTGCGGTGGTTGCAAAAAATCTTTCAAGCCTACAGATAGCAAACTAATACAACTACCTTTTTCGGTAATCTTCCCGCGGGCAATCCCTGAACAAACTGGATCGCCGTCTTTGCAAAAACATTGGACTTTACTGTGTCCCAATCTGCCAGCTTCACGATCTCCGCTGTGCCGTTCTCAAAATCAAAGTAACCGTCAAAGCTGAGGGCGGCTGGACAATAAGCTATTCTGTGAATGGAGTAGCCAAGCCCTCCGTCTCCGTCACAAACACCTGCCCGTAACGGGCGCGACAGGATAGAAACAAAAGTGTGGCCCATTCTTCACAATCCCATGAAACTACCCAGTGCTTTCCTTAAGCTATTTACCAAAAGAAAGGATTATAATGATGAGAAGGAAGTTTATGAGTTCGGTTTTGGCTCTGGTGATGTGTCTGATACTGTGTGTCCCAGCGTTCGCTGCTACTATTACAACTGGTAATGGACAAAATCAAGTTCCCGTAGTTGATGCAGGTGAAAAGGTCGAAGATGAGTCTCCCATGACCAATGGGGACAGCGCCCCCGAAACTGAGTCCCCTATGGCCGAAGTGGGCAATGCTATCGAAGGTGAATCACCTACGGAAGAGCAAATTGACACCGCAGCGGCGAATAGAATTACCTTTACTAACTGGGCATTAACCTCTATTCGGATTCCAGATTCAACCAGTATGTTGTCCAAAGGAGTTGTCCTCAATGGTATTATAACCTATGAGGTGAAAATCAAGGTTCAGGTAAAAAACAACGGAAGCAATTACGCAAATCGATCGGTTACATGGAATACCTCGGCATCAACGTCAAATGCAAAGATTATCACCAAGGATACCAGAACCAATGCGAGCGGTATCGCAAAGATAACGTTCCATGTGCGTGGCATTGAGAAACTTCCCGTTACCATTACCTGTGCAAGTATAAGCGGAAGTAAGACTATTGACCTGGGAACGAGAGCAACTTATATCACTAATTTTCAGCGTACCCATTATATCACTGCCCTCGAATCTGACTACAAGGGGCAAAAAATTTCTGTGGCCGGTCTAAGTGGCACTTATAGGAGTGATTTTCTTGCCGATGTTAAGGTACAGGGCTCTGGCAAGGGAGAAGATGGCAAATACATAAGTTACTATGGCGGTAAGTATAGTTATCGAAAGCCGACCACTGCAACAGGAACAGAACCGAAAGTTGGGCAAACGATTGCGGTTGACTCTTATTATATTCCCCGTGTCCTCCGTAATGGTTCTTACTACCGAGGATACGTTACAGTCCAGGGCGGGATCGGCCACAGAATTGCTGAGGATAGCGGCGGCGGCATTGTAGGGCGGCATATTGATGATTATGTAGGCGTTGGAAAAAGTTCTCGGGATTCTAAGGACGGGTATTACCAAATTCTATTTATGGGAGTAAATAGTGATGGGCGTTCTGCCAGCAACAATTTTCTGTTAAGCGATTCAACTGATGTGGAAGCGGATGGTCTGGAAGAAAGTGCGGTATTTACGCCTCGGGCCCCAGTTACATGCAAGTCTGAAGACGGCACCTATTTTGCCTATGAAGGAGACGCTGACGCTTCTAAGGTAAATTCAATTACAGTTTCTGTTGTTCGAAACGGAAATGACCGAAATACATCCGATGATGTTAAATTTGACCTTGCTCCTTCCGTCACAAGCGTGGATAATATGGAAATTGCAAATAATTCATTGGTGACTATCGGTCACGTGAACCCGTCTGTCAAGGTATATCAGGAATTCAATATTGATACGCAGGAACTTATCAAGCAGTATTATGGATTCGGGTTTACCAATACGAACAAAGGATTGTTCTACGTGGAAGCTCCTCAGCATTTTTCTGGGGTCATTGGGCTGAACAGGATTATGGATGGCAGTGGCAATGTTCTGTACGAATCAGATGAAAACGTCCGCATTCTTGGAGACCTCACGCTCAACGGCTCAACGCTCTCCTTTACAGAGTTTAATACAGAAAGTGGAGAATCCAGCGCCCAGACCGTGAGTATCACAGCGCGGCTTGATTCCGTCAGTAGCTATTATGCTTAATCTGAACAAATGTGTGCTCACATTGCTGGCAATCATTGTGGCCTGCTCTGGGTGTTCCAGTGTCTCTGGAAGCAACCCCACCAATTCTTCGGCCGAGAGAAATGCCCAAGCGGTTGTGTTTGTTAGTAGCTATTTTGAGGAACCAGAGACCAGAGACTTCATTGCTGAACCCGAGCTACTTTCGATAAATGACAGTCAACTCAGTGTCATCAAGGTATCTGGAAAGCTTAATGATGGCGAATACCCCATGGACACCTTTGCTGTGGATGCCGCTTCTGGGATAAAATACTTTTACTCTCAGGAAAAAAAACAGTATGTGGATTTCCTTTGGGACCCCTTTTTTGCCAGCGCGGATTCCCCAGATGGAAAGTACAGAGCTGAAAGTGCAGGGATGAGTGAGGAAACCGTCAGCGGCCTTGTCTTACTAAAGGAGATGCGAGTCATTGATTTGGAAAACGGCAAAACACTGTGGTCTGACAGCGGGTTTTTAAATAACCAATTTTTATGGTCGCCCGACGGAAACTATTTAGCAATCCGATGCACTGGCAGAAAGTGGACTGAGACGAAGATCGTTGAAGCTAGGACGTGGAACGAAACGTCAAATCCAAACATCAATGACTTCTTGCTCGCAGTAGACCAAGAGGTAGACTTAGCTGATGCAGGACTAACCGTGATAAAACCACTGAAATGGGAGACGGACAATTTGTTATTACTTAAAGTGGAATGGGATACAAATACAGGGGAGAAAGTTACAGGTGAGTTCCAATACAATATACAGACTCACGTCTATTCCAATGTAAAACTGGAAACTAAATTGGCCGGATAAAAGAAACATACAAATTCCAAACAATCGAGTAGGAGGCTCTCGTAAATAGAGAGCCGACCTCTCACACCACCGTGCGTACCGACCGGTACACGGCGGTTCAACCGCATAAGTGCAAGGACTCGTAGTAGCTGAGGATGCTAACGTATCCCGCTGCTGCGAGTCTTTCGTTTGTAATGGAACATTTCAATACATGACTGCCGGCGATACGCCAATAACCCAGTCTGGAATTTCCCCACTGGTAAGCCTTGTCAGCCGGGACGCCCAGCTTTCTCAAGTTGGCCACCTTGGTTTTGGGCGTCTTCCACTGCTTCCAGATGTACATTCGGAACCTACGCCGCAGCCATTCATCCCAAGACATCAGTCGGCACAAAGAAAATGGCCGTGAAGGACTTTTTCCTTGAAGCCGAAACCAATGCTTTTGTTATCGCGGCAAGGCCCACAAAAACGGAGCAGTGCCGGTGCAGCCGGTGCCATCGCAAGGCAAAATACTACGACGGAGGACGCCGTGCAGTATGCTGTTTCAATTCCATGCGCCAATGCTCTGGCGTACTATGAAAAAATTCCAACTATACGGTCTGTGTCTGAAGCGCTACAATGAAGATGTATTTCAGGGCGAAGTAAGTTAGGGCGGAGTAAGTTAGGGAGGAACAGCGACGGAAAGGGGGTAGTGCGCCCTCCGCCAGCCTCAAACGACCTGGAATTGAATAAAGGACAAGAATGAAACCGTAATTGCTCAATGAAGCAGTTGCGGTCTTTTTTTGTCCCCAAATGAAAGGAGCAAGCAGATGAATGTCACAAAGCAGACTAATTGAGCTGAGCTACTATGACCCGGCAGCACAGGTGCGTCTATCCGTTTATGCGGATACAGTGGTGCTCGATCACAACAGCAAGGGCGGCGTGATCAGCGCAGTCCGATTTGGTGGATACCCGGAAATGGTCCGGGCAATGTCCGATGCCATCTATGGCGGAGCGACCTTGGAAGCCACCCAAAACAGTACGACCCGAATGCTTCAGAGCAATGTCAAAGGGTATCAGCGCCAGATCTCCCACGATGGCGTTTATGCCGTGGCGACCCTGATGGCAAGCGACGACGCCCGGACCGATGACCGTTCGCAAAAAGGCGACGGCGATGGAGAAATGGAGGGTCAAGAAGCCCTGCAGCCCCGCAAGTGCTATATCTTTTGTCCGCAGGGAGACCGTGACCGCCTGTTTGAAGAGCTGGACCACAAAACGGCGGCGCCACTGATCCCGGCGTTCCGGGACTATGTTCTAGACTCGCTGCAGCAGCGTGGAGATCTTCGTCAGCTGGAGGTCATTTCCCTGAAGGAGAAAATGGACGCATGGGTGCTGGACTTGAAGCCGGAGGATAAGAATATGGTCGAAGTCCTGGAGCAGGGCCTGAAAGACGGAAGTATTCAGATCCCCGGAGCAGTTGACGGCGCACCGGATGGTTTTGACGGCGTAGAAAATGTCACGGGGTACACCCCCTTGGGCTTCTATGTCCGTCAATAAGACTGTTAGCCATTCCCTTGTTGCAGCGTTCGATTTGAGCAGGTTGAGCCATAGAGTTCGTGTCACCCAATAGATTGAATCGGCAATGAGAAAAAGATGGATTCCGGTTACAAATTCGTGTTGGAGGAATGCAAATGAACTCTGTTGGCATCGACATTTCCAAAGGCAGGAGCACGGTTGCCGTCATGCGCCCCTTTGGAGAGGTCGTCATCTCGCCCTTTGAAGTCCGTCACACCGACAGCGAACTGAGCGAACTGGCAAGGCAGCTCAAAAGCCTGGACGGTGAGACTCGTGTGGTCATGGAGGCCACAGGAAACTACCATGCGCCGGTGGCAAAGCTGCTTCACGACGCAGGGCTGTATGTTTCCGTCGTCAATGCGAAGCTGGTGCACGGCTACGGGAACAACGATTTGAGGCGGGTCAAGACCGACAAGAAAGATTCTGTCAAGCTGGCAAATTACGGCCTTGACCGCTGGCTTACTTTGCCGAGGTATATCCCAGAGGAAGATACCCGACTGCTGCTGAAAAACTGCTACCGCCAGTACCGGCAGTATTCCAAGGTACAGACGGTTCTGAAGAACAACCTGATCTCATTGCTGGATACGGTGTTTCCAAACGCCAATCGCCTGTTTTCAAGCCCGATCCGTGGGGATGGGAGTGAAAAGTGGGTGGATTTTGTGGCTGAATTCTGGCATTGTCGCTGCGTCAGTGAGAAATCCGAAAAGGCATTCACAAACAAATATCAGCACTGGTGCAGAAAGCATGGCTACAACTTCAGCGAAGCAAAGGCGCACACAATTCACGCTGAAGCCAGCGGATGCATTGGCGTCATGCCGAAATCCGAAACGACAAAGCTGCTCGTGGAACAGGCGGTTGCGCAGCTCAGAGCGACTTCTGTCGCCCTCACCGCACTCAAACGCGAAATGCAATCATTGTCTTCCATGCTGCCGGAATATCCCGTTGTCATGGATATGTTCGGCGTAGGCCCGACTCTGGGGCCGCAGCTCATAGCTGAAATTGGCGATGTGCGACGCTTTTATTCCAAGAAAGCGCTCGTGGCCTACGCTGGGCTGGATGCTCCGCCAAATGATTCCGGCGATGTGACCGGCAGACACAAGAGCATGAGCAAAGTTGGCGCGTCGTCTCTGCGGCGAACGCTGTTTCTTGTCATGAGTGTCTATTTGCAGAACGCTCCTCTGGATGAACCGGTCTACCAGTTCATGGACAGGAAACGCGCCGAGGGCAAGCCCTACCGCGTCTACATGATGGCCTCCGCCAACAAGTTTCTGCGGATCTACTACGCCACTGTAAAAGCCTATCTGGAGTCACTGGAACACACCGCCTGATCTCGCCATAAAGCATTGGCTGGCCGCCGTTTCATTTCTGAGATGCGAAGCGGCTTGGTTTGGTGCGGCCTTTTTGCACACCGCATTACCTTGAAATTTCTACTTGACTTTTCTTAGCAGGTCTAATTGCCTTTTTGCGGAGTGGCTATCGTATTAAATAATAACACTATTCTGCGAAAAGTGTTGCAATTTTAGCGTTTCATTGTCCTATATTAGCGAAAGGCATATTAAACCCATCGCATCTTTTCGCCTCTGGACTTACTTTATAGCTATAGTTGAAAGATAGATTAAGGATAACTCACCATTCTATATGGAGAGAAAAAAGCGGACATCTTCAATGTAGCTCTTAATCTAGCATGAAAGGGGGTGTCCTTATGAAGTTAGTCAAAACTGGCAGCAAAGTAACCATCGCTGTTCACTCTTTCGCGTTTTGCGGTCCCTGTCCGCACCTTGGTGGTTGCCGTCGTCCCACGCCTTACTAATAACACATAATCTGTGCATAGGTTTTACCGCTTTCCTATGCACTTTTTTAATAGGAGAGCATTTAGCGCTCTTTCTAGTTCTTGTTGTAAGTTTCCGGGCTTACGCTCTCATCAAAATTTCAACACCCATCAATCAAAAAGCGGAGACAACCACTGCCAATTTGCAGCACATTGTCTCCGCTTATTTAACAATATATACTCCTACGCAATTATCGCAAGTACAAACAATGCAGCAGCAAAAAAAGCAGCTGTTCGTACTGCACACTACATTAAATACTACGTAGACTTCTATCGATACTCTAATTCCCTCTTTAATTAATACTGTTGTCTTTCCGATCGTAAGCTCAGCAAAACACCCATAAGCCATAATCTCAAAAACAGGCCTCAAGGCCCTACCCATAGCTGGGTAGGGCCTTTTCTGTTCAACTACTCGCCATAGTATTGTGGTCTACCGACAGAGGTAAAGCCCTCCTTGCCGGTAATGACCACATTATTATATCCGCTGGCGCAGTGAATGATCAGCAATTCTCCGTTTGCGTCCCTGCCGCCAACGATGCCCACATGGGAATTATCCGGGTAGAACACCAAGTCACCAGGCTGTGCGGATGACCACGAAATATCGGTGCAATAGCTGTGCTGCATGGTGGCTCCGCCACCATGACCGATAACATAACTGCCGCCAGACTGATTGTGGAAAACCCAATCGACGAATCCACTGCAATCCAGACCGTAGGGCCGATAGGTGCCGGTGGTTGAGCTGCCCGCCGCCGTGACCTGCCGCAGCTCGCCCCACCGGACGTCCCAGCCGATCACAAGGGATTTTCCTCCCCAAAAATAATTCACCTTGCCGACAAGAGAACAGGCGGTGCGTACCAC
>ERZ791645.1228-NODE-1228-length-17184-cov-6.642127_pt1 | contig 17184 bp, 13 predicted proteins | sample MGYA00509939_ERZ791645 | MGnify/ENA primary metagenome ERZ791645 (study PRJEB30046, sample SAMN00715249) | human gut metagenome | study: EMG produced TPA metagenomics assembly of the A metagenome-wide association study of gut microbiota in type 2... | reverse complement strand
TATTTCCCGATAGCGAATACCCATTGCACTGCTCAGTGATTATTGGAAACGTGTATGGCGTATGCTGCCCAGTGAACATCTCCACGGAACACATCGAATTTTCACGGCTTCGCAAAACGGAAAGTGTCACCTTATGAACAGTACCTTGCCGAGGGAAAAATAAATCGCTGAAAACGGGAACGCCCCCGGCACTGTGCGTCTGGTACAGTGCCGGGGGCGTTTTTCCGTGTCTTAGTTATGAGCCAGTTCATTTAGAAGCTGCTTTCGATAGTCCACATCCAAGACGCAGCGATGGAAGTCCATCAGACGGTGTTCGTCGAACAGCTTTTCACAGAGCTTGGTCAGCGGATGATTCATCAGCTTTGCAGAAATCCCGACCTCGTTGAAAAACCTTGCCCATGTGAAGACCTCTTCTAAATCCTCCTGCTCAAGCGTCACAGGAATGATGGCGTTGCAGAGACGGACAATGGGGCTGTCCGCAAATTGCTCTGCCACTTCCTCCGGTGTGCATTCATAGCGGTCACAGTCAAAGGAAAGCGCATCCTCAATTTTAAGATAATTTTCGGTTTCATCCCGCGTCAAGGTTATGGTGTAGTCTCCCATACCGGACGGCACATCAATATTCTCCATGACATCAAGCTCGTAACGGGATCCGCCGATGATTGCTTCAAAGGAGAAGGACTGACAGATTACTGCTGGGTTCTTGTCTATCTTGTCCTCATTCAGAAAGGACAGCGGATTGTACTCTGTTAGTTCCCAGTCGATTTTTCCTCTCTCTGTTTGTTCGGCGATCTGCTGGATTAGATGTTGTTCTTCTTCGCGCAGATTTTCATTGTACAACATGATACACCTCCGTTTTCTGATTTCCTTTTTTGGGGGGCTGTTCTATGTTTCCGAAGAGAATGCCGTTTGTACCATCATTCCTTGGCTGAGGGCAGACCTTCGTAAAACTTCCTTAGTTCGTCCAGACTGCTTGTACGTTTCTTGATAGACAGGGAGTCCCATGTGATGTCATGATAGCGTTCCGGCGGCTCATCCCGCAGTCTTCGGTCGATGATGCAGACAATGCCGGTGTCTGTGAAATTGCGGATCAATCGCCCGATGCCCTGCTTGAGCTTGATAATCATTTCGGGAACGCGAACATCCATCAGAGCATCCTTAGCAACGGAACACTTATACTCGATAATTGGATCGGGGACAGGGAACGGAAGCCGGAAAATAATGACATTGGAAAGGCTTTTTCCTTCAATGCTGATACCTTCCCAGTATGCACCCGTCCCCAGAAGCACAGAGTTCGTATCTTCCTTAAACTCGTTCAGCACCTTGTCCTGCGACGATCCCGGCTGCTGCATCAGGATTTTGTACGGAAGATTTTTCTTACCGAGAATAGAGTAGACCTCTTCCATGTCGGTCTTTGCCGTAAACAGCACGAGTGCCTTTCCATTGGAAACGCTCAGGATCTCAAGCAGTCGCTCCACACCCTTTTCAATGAAGGCTTCGTGTTCTCTGGTCGGGTGTGGGAGATCGTCGCAATAGTAGATCATGGCGTGTTCATCGTATGGATATGGGGAAGGCTTTGGTTCGGACAAGCAGCCGCGATCACCAGCGGGAAAGCCGGTATTGCAGATAAAATAAGAATACTGCTCTTCCAGAGACCCGCTCGTGGCGTTCGTCAGCGTGGCAGAGGTCAAGATGGTTCTTTCATCACCATTGAAGTATAGGCGGCTCACAATTTCTTTTGTGTTTTTAGGGCAATAGACGAGTTCCGTGTTGTTGCCGTGCTGCTCAATCCAGATCAGCATATCATCTATCTGGTCAAGAAGCTCCGAAAGGGACTCGCTGACGGCATCCAGATCATCAGAAGCAGCAAAGGAACGGTTGTTTCTGAAATCCATGCTGGAATAAATCTGAATGCTGGACGAAAGGTTGTGTATGGCGGCGTTCATTTCCGTAAGCAGCTCAACCGCACTGCCGCTTTGGTCAAAGAAAAAGCGGTCAGCGTAGCGCATATCCTGATCTGCATCGTCGATCTGCTTTTGAACTTGTGCTTTCAGGCAGTTATAGAAGGCGATGATTGCGCTCTCTGCCTCTCGCTTTTCACCGGACACACTGCTTTGGTCAGAGGGTCGCAGTTCATAGAATGCGCTTTTAATCATTCCAAAGAGCATACCTTGCCCGAAACGCTCCGTTGTGGCACTCCGCACCTTATCATCCAAGTTGTGCGCTTCATCCACGACAAGCAGATCAGCGGCGGCGTTAATCAGTCCGTCCTGCCCGCGTCGTAGTTTCATGAGATGCTGGGTAAGAAAGTCCTGATTGCACAGAACAACACCGTCCGTGTATTTTAACGATGCACGGACCTTGTAATACTTGCATTTCTTTTCGCAGGAGCCGCAATTCTTCATGCTGAACCGCTGCACGTTTACCTTGTCCCAGACGCCTTGCGGCAAAACCTCCGGGAAATCCTTGCGTTCCTCATACCCCTGCTGGATTCCTTCTTTGAGCGCGTCCGGTGGGTCTGCTTTCGGGTCACACATATACTCGTCTGCGCGTTTGTTGCAGAGATAATGGGTCTGTCCTTTTGCGAGGATGACATCTCTGTTCAGCCCAAGAAGGGGCATTACCGCGTGGACATCGCGCCAGAGCTGTTCTTGAAGCGCAATGGTCGAGGTTGCGATGATGACCGGCTTGTTCATGCGTTTGCTGTACAGCAGCACCGGCACAAGATAGCCAAAGGACTTGCCAATGCCCACGCCAGCTTCAATCGCAAAATGCTGATCGTTTATGAGGGCGTCCACAATCTCAAAAGACATATCCTGCTGCCCTTCACGCATTTCCAATCCATGCTGCGGGGCTTCATCCCAAAAGAAGGTGCTGACTTGCTCACTCATGGAGTACAGCTCTGCTTTTCTGCGCTTTTTCCGTTCCTCCGATGTATTGAATCCAAAATAGAATCTGTTGTCCATCCACATTCCTCCCGGAATAGAAACCAAGGCTATCCGCGTTTCAATTCAATGCTGACGTTTCCGTTCTCGTCGATGGTCAGCGTCATGTGCCTGATGTGCTTCTCATAGAACTGCCGCCGCTCTGCGGGAGACATTTCGATCCTCGTGTTTCGCAGAGCTGCATCAAACATATCGTTGACGTTCAGGTGAACGGAGTTGTCAATCCAGCGGTACATCTCCTTGAACAGTGCGTTTTTCTTGATGTCCTCGCTGTTGCCGGAGTAGAAGTCATCCAGATAGCAGTAGAATATCCCAGATTCTGCAAGTGCTGCCTTCATATCCGGTCCGCATTTTTCCCGCTCAATCATGACAAGGAATCTGGCGTCCGGCAAGGAAGAGATAAGCCCCCAGTAGTCGGAATCGCTTGAGACAATGACGAAGGAATCCACTTGCTTCTGGTAGTGTTCCTGACAGGCTCTTGCGGTGAGCTTGATGTCTACCAGTGATTTGTTCTGCTTGATCCGCTCAATCATGATATGTTCAACGGGGATGCGGGTGTAGTTTTCAAGAATCCGCCATGCCGTAGCGGTGTGTACGTCATCAAAGAGAATGATCGCCGTAATCTTCTGCATGACCTCATAATCAAGGTTTTTGAGCGTGGCGCACAGCTTGTACGGGTCAGAGTTTTCGCAGTCCACTACCAATACGGTCTTCTCACTGTCATCTATGAAGTCGTAGATATTGTTTTTTACAAAAGCCCCTGCATCGGAGACTTTACTGTATTCCGTGAAGGCGTCGCAATGCCATTGATAAAGCAGGGTAGCAAACTTCTTATCATTATAGAGGACATTGCCCTCGTCCATCGGTACCCAGTTGATGTACATTTGATAGGGGTAGTAGGAGAGACTTGCGTAATAGATGTCCGCAGCATCTTTCGTTCCGTCCTCTGTCAAGCCGTTTGGCATAATGAACAGCTCTTTTATGTACACCCAGTTAATCCAGATTGGAAAGAGGTTTTTGCAGTTGTTAATGCGGTCTGAAATCAGCCGGTTGATCTCGATAATGTGGTGGCAGAGCTTTGTACTCGACTTTTTGATAAAGCTAATTCCGTCATTTGAAAGCTGCTGCATACTGGACATTGGAAGGATCTCAGGCATCGAAAGAAGCCCACGGTATTCCATTCGCATGATGTCATTTATTTTCCGGTAATTGCGCTCAATGGCGGTGCGGATGATGCATAGATTTCGGATGATGCGGGCATTTTTATCCTGCTCAAGCCGGTTGTATATCTCTATCTTCGGCGGCTCGTGTTCATTTTGAAAAATACGGAGCGGGACGCCGATCAGGTAGGCAACCTTCGATACAAGTTCATAGGTGCTGTCTTTGTAGGCAATCTGCTCTCCGGCATATTCGACGCCATTCAACATGACTGAATTGCCCATGATCTACTCCTTTCTCGTAGGGGAGTTAAGCGGTCATTACATTGTCCGTCCACATCTCACACTGGCTCATGACAGTCTGGACAGCATCATCCATACCCTCTGGCGGATATTTGTGTTTTTTCAGCAACCTTTTGACCAGACGACGCATTCCAGCTCTTGCGCTCTCTTTCTTTTGCCAGTCTATTGTCTGGTTTTTGCGAAGCAAATCTGTCAGTTCCTTCGTGATAGCAATAAGCTCGTCATGCTCGTAAAAGTCCTTGATTGCTTGCGGCTTCGTGAGAGCATCATAGAAAGCAAGCTCGTCCGCTGTCAATCCGAGTTTTTCACCCTCGGCGGCAGCAGCGGCAATGTCTTTCGCCAGCTTGAGTAATTCTTGAATGACTTCCTCGTTGGTCAGCATTCCGTTCAAATAGCGGTTCATTGCGCTCTGAATGATTTCGGAGAACTTCTCAGACTTGACGATATTTGTTCGGCGGTAAACAGAGACCTGTTCGGAAATCAGTTTTTTCAGGAGTTCGACTGCAAGATTCTTCTCCTTCATGTTTGCCACTTCTTCAAGGAACTTCGGATCGAACAACGAAAACTCAGTCTGGACATCAGAGAAAAGGTTGATAACGCCTTCGCTTTTGATACTGTGCTTCAAAAGCTCGTTAATGCGCTCATTTACTTCCGGAAGCGTAAACTTCTTTCCGGTACCGCCTGAAACCAAGCGCACGGTCATTGTTCTTACGGACTCGAAGAAAGCTGCCTCCATGCGAGTTTGCTCGCCTACCAAGCTGCTGCACAGCGAAAGTGCCTGTTTGAGAAGCAGGGCTTCTTTGATAAACACATTCTGTGTCTTCTCATTGTCAGGAAGCTCGTACTCTGCAACACTCTTGCCGAGTATGAAGTTCACACCGCCGCTGATGAGCTTTGCACGGTCGAGGTCGCTTCCGGTCATGAATTTCTCATAACTGAATCCGTGGAATAAATCTCTGCAAATAGAGAGCTTTTCAAGGAACTTCGGATATGCAGCCTTGCTTACATCTGTATCACCATAGTTCTTCTTGTCTCTGGCAGTATAGTCGTTCATTGCCTGTTTCAGTGCAGCCGCAATACCGACGTAATCGACAACCAAACCGCCTTCTTTATCTTTGAAGACACGGTTGACGCGGGCGATAGCTTGCATCAGGTTGTGTCCAGCCATCGGCTTATAGACATACATCGTAGCAAGGGAGGGAACATCAAAGCCAGTCAGCCACATATCCACGACGATAGCGATTTTCAGCGGAGAGTTGTTGTCTTTGAATTTCCGCGCCATATCGTCCTTATGCGCTTTGTTGCCGATAATCTCACGCCATTCTTCGGGATCGTTATTGCCTTGCGTCATGACCACTGCAATCTTTTCCGTCCACGCTGGGCGTAGCTCAAGAATGCGCTTATAAATCTTCATTGCTATGGGACGCGAATAAGCAACGATCATCGCCTTGCCGGTCAGGATATTCTCGCGGTAATTCTCGTAATGGTCAAGAATGTCATTTACCAAGGAATTGATCGTCTGGTCGGCACCGAGGATTGCTTCCATCTGACCGAGTTCCTTTTTGCTCTTTTCGATGACATACGGATCGGCGTTATCAGCCATAATGTCATATTCATTGTCGATCAGATGAAGAGCGTTTTCGTCAAGTTTCAGGTGAATCACACGGCTCTCGTAGTAGACGGGTCTGGTCGCGCCGTCTTCAACTGCCTGTGTCATATCATAGATGTCGATGTAATCACCGAAGACCTCTCGTGTACTGCGGTCTTTTGTGGAGATCGGTGTTCCGGTGAATCCAATGTAGGTCGCATTAGGAAGCGTGTCTCTTATAATGCGGGCAGTGCCGATAACGGTTTTCGCCTCGACTTCGCCGTTGTCCTTCTGCTTGACCACAACCTTCTCATTGAGACCATATTGCCCACGATGTGCTTCGTCAGCCATCACGATAATGTTCCGGCGTTCCGAAAGAGCTTCGTTACTTTCCTCAAACTTCTGCATGGTCGTGAAGATTATGCCGTTTGCCTGTCTGTTTGCAAGCAGCTCTTTCAGATTTTTACGGCTTTCGGCGTGCTGCGGCGTTTGACGGAGAAAGTCTTTGCAGCGGGCGAATTGTCCGTAAAGCTGGTCATCCAGATCGTTACGGTCGGTAATGACGACGATAGTGGGGCTTTCTAACGCTTCTTGCAGATAATGAGCATAGAAGACCATAGACAGCGATTTTCCGCTGCCCTGTGTATGCCAGAAGACGCCGCCCTTGCCGTCTGTCACAGTCGCGTGCTTCGTAGACTCAATCGCCTTTTTGACTGCAAAATACTGATGATACCCAGCGAGTATCTTGAATGTATTCTGTCCATCCACATTAAAGCAGATGAAGTTCTTCACGATGTCAAGGAAGCGGTTCTTCTCAAATAGTCCTACAAAGAATGTGTCAAACGAAGCGTGTTGCGTATTCTCGTAGCTTCCATCGGTTGTTTTCCACTCCATAAAGCGGTCTTCACCGGAAGTAATTGTGCCAGCCTTTGAGGTTGTTAAGTCGCTCATGGCACATACCGCATTATAAATGAACATAGAGGGGATCTCATACATATAGTTCCGGAGCTGACGGTATGCTGCGGAAGCATCGGTTTCTTCGCGGGACGGAGACTTCAACTCCACAATGACGAGTGGGAGACCATTGACAAAGAGAATCACATCTGGTCTTTTTTCGGAGTTCTCAATGAAAGTCCACTGATTCGCAACCGTGAACTCGTTACTGGCAGGATTTTTGAAGTCTACAAGGTAGACAAGGGTAGAGCGTTCTTCTCCCTTGTCAAAATATTTTACCGGGACTCCGTTTTGGAGGTAGTCCATAAAGACCATGTTCTTTTGTAAAAGTGTTCCGGTTTCAAAGTTCTTCAGCTTATAGATTGCCTCCGTCAGAGCGTCCATAGGCAGGCTCTTGTTGATCCGCTGCAAGGAAGGTAGCAGAACATCCTCATAAAGCGGCGAGTGATAATCGCGCTCCACGTCCGGTCCATAGATATAGTTATAGCCCAGTTCTTCATTGAGAAGCTGCAAGACAGCGTTCTCGTAATTTGATTCTGTAAAATATCCTGCCATAGTTTGTCACTCCCTTTTACGCCAGACTCGCCCCGAACTGATCCAGCGTGTTTTCTGCATCTCTGTCAGTGACGGGCTTATTCATCGCTTTTTCAATTAGGTTTAGAAGGCTTTTTGCTCTGTCGATGAAATAGCCATTGAAGTCATCTGCCTTCAATTCTGCATAGTTGATAAAGTGCGATTCCACCCGTGCTTGCAACTCATTCTCGGTCAGTCCATCAACCTTTTTTAGAATTGCCCCCAGATACTCACTCGGCGCATTTCCGCCAATCGAGCGGTTGGTAGCTGGAAGAATCGGGGTCTTGTTAATGATGGAATTATACCGTTCGCGCTTGATGCCCAGTTTCTCGCAATATGCTTCCGGGAAGATATGGTGAATGTCCGGAGACTCAAGCATACTGTTCACAATGTCAATCGTCGTGTTATTCATAAAATCACGGCATTTCTCCTTATAGAGAAGAGCCATAATCCCCTTATAAGCAGCACTCAAGCGAGTTTGAAGGGTCAGCAGCCGCGTAGAAGAAAAGACTGCGCTGTTAATCGTGTGCATTGCATTCGGACGTCCATTGACCTCTTCAACCATGTCCTCAATGTCATAGGCATAGCGGGTTTCGTTCGCACCGCCATACATCTCACCCAAAATCCCGCACCAATACCACCGAGAAAGAGTTTTGATTGTGTTTGGCTCATTGCATTTGGATTTTCCGAGAACAGCGCAGATTGCCGCAAGTGGAATCAACTGCGTTGTATAGGGCAAATCTCTTTGACGGAAAACGCACTGATCCCGAAGAAGAAACTCCTTTGCGATTTTGAACCCAGACAGCACTGCATCCCGGTTCGCTATGTACGATTCATAAGGAAGTCCCAGAACATCTTTCTTTTTGCAGGAGATTGTGTTTGTCTTTCCAGACTGCTTGTTCAAATAGCTTGTATAGAGACAAACCGTTGTCAGGAAGGTAGTCTCATCAATCCCATCGAACAGGTCTGTTCTCAGCGTGTCACCGAAACCGCAAATTGTATTTCGACACTGCACCCAGTCTTTTCTCAGGTCAAAGTCTCTTGTGGCATAAGTTGCGGTAACAAGCTCAAACACCGTGAGAGGAACACCGCCAGTATTGACGTTCTCAAACACCTTGCATACCGCCTCTCGCGGCGTGGACTTGTCCAGCGTAATCACAGGCAGCTTATACCCGGAAATTGTATTCAGCACATCCGCCTGAAAACGCTTGAACTCGTCCATTGCTTCCGGCTTCATTCCATAGTGCGTCATGTAGCCCATGAACCAGTCCATTACGGCATTGCTATCGAACACAATATTGACCGGAAACAACTTGTTCTCGTATTCATACTCTCTGGTTGAGAGGTCGAGCTTCACATCACGGTCAAAGTTCTCTTTAATCTTGCGGTCTTCGGGGATGGACAGGACTGCATCAAAGCGATCCTCATCATCGTCAAGGCACTTCTCCATAGAGAGGTAGTAGTACCGCTTAATCGCCTTGCCTTTTTCCGTTTTGGTAGAGACCGGCTCTTTTGAGGATGTTGCCTGATAGATGGAAGTAAGCCGCTGCTGACCATCGAGAATCAAATGCTCCGGCTTTACTGAAACACCCTTCACACCCGTAATTGTACGGTATTTGAATTGGATGTCCGGATTGCCGTATTGCAGCCGCATGATGGCACCCATAGGATAACCCTGTGATAAGCTGGCGATGATGCCTCTAATCCGGTTATCATCCCATGTCCAGTCACGCTGAAACTCCGGCAACTGCATTGAGCCGGACTTAACCTCCGCTAAAAGCTGACTTAGGTTTGTATCAAGAGATTGTGGTGAAATAATCACGTCTGCGCCTCCTTCATTGAGTTTTACTGATCGGACGAGCCCAGTCTGCTTTCCAAATCTGAAATATCGCTGCGGATGGAAGAGATGTCCGACTCAATATCGTCAACCCGCTCAGATAAAGAAGCCTGCTGACTTTGAATGTACTCTATCTGTGAGTATAAGCCGCGCACTGCCAGAATCAATTCTACCTTCAGCCCCTTATCATCGAGGGAGAGAAGACGGTCTTTTTCAGCCTGTATCTTTTCCGCCTCCTGTTGAAGCCGCTCTTCCTCACGAGCTGCTTCTGCTGCGGCTTCCTCAAGACGAAGCCGTTCCTTTTCAAGCCGCTTTTTCTGGCGCTCATCTTTGCTTCTTTTCAAGCTCTCCTGAACTTTATCAAACATGGTACAACCTCCAAATCAGGTAAACGATAATTTAGCAGCTTAGAGCTGGACGGCAGAGACGTCGATCTCGCCGGACATGAGCTTAGGAAGCAGAGAGTCACGGATTGCTTCTAATCGGCAGTTTTCTTCGTAGTTGGCGCGGATTAACTCATCTATCGGATGAGCGACAACCTCAAACTGATCGATTTCAGTTACAGGAGGAATATCAATCGGTATGGCATTGAGTGCATCCCTATTGATGGAGCCGAAGACTGTACCCTCGCCATTAAAAACATCAAGCTGAGACCTGAGTGCAAACATAGTATAGAGAACAAACGAACTGTGATCAGTTTTACTATGAATAGCACCTAAGCCGCGCCCAATGCAGCATCTCTCATACGCTATATTGAGATCACCCACGGGAGCGCGGACGCTGAGAAGGACATCGCCAGCCTCAGCCATGCGTTTAGGCTCGGTGGTAAAAAGCCGCCGTTTGGGAAACCGAAATCCAAATTCGGCTCGTCCCTGATAGAAAACCTCGCCAACACCGTCTTCGTTATAGCTGCTGCCACTCGGAGACTGCCCCATTGTGATGACTGCAATGTCACTGAGAGTTCCAGAGGTAACATTACTGTCGGAGCTGTTGAGGAACATTTCAGCATACAATGACATCGCTTGCTGCTGTAAATTATCGTTTATCTCGGTGTTAATCTTGATTTTTTCATCGAACATAGACAATGTACTCGCGATTCTCCTTTGCGTTTCAACATCAGGTAGAGACGCAATTTCCTTGTGAACGGTATTCCGGTTTATTCCCGGCACAGCACTTGCCGAAGTAAATTTTGACCACTCAAGTGTTTTCAGAAAATAATAGATGAATTTCGCGTCATTACCATGAAAATCCTCGACGAACAAAGTTGTGTTTAGCGGCCAGAAATCTTTTGCCGCATAAAACACTTCACCGATTGTTCCATATCGTCCTGTGATAACACCGGGAGCCTTAACCATTGCTGTTGAATGAGTTCCTGTGATACCTGATGATGAGAAAATAGGCACCTGTCCATCTTCACGCTTCTGCTGCGGAAGGTCAAAGCCTCTCTTGAGTGTTACAAAATCGCCAAGTTCACCGTTTTTCCAATTTCCCAAGTGATTCACCATCCTATCCGATGTATTTTCTATGTGCCAGCTTCACGTTCTGTTGCTTCACCATCGCATAGTGCATGGTGGTGTCGATTTTCTGATGCCCTAAGAGCTGCTGGACTTGCTCTATGGGCATTCCTTTGTCTATGGCAGTTGTAGCCAGTGTACGCCTGAACTTGTGAGGGTGAACCTTCGGGATATTCAGGCGCTTTCCCAATTCCCGAAGTCGTGTCTCCACTCCACCGATCATCAGCCGGTCAAAGGGGGCTTTTAGCGAAACGAACAATGCGGAATTTTCATCTGTTCTGCCCTCAAGATAGTTTTGAAGGTGGATCTTCGTCCTTGCATCGAAGTAGATCAGTCGTTCTTTATTGCCTTTGCCGACAACAACGCATTCGCGTTCGTTGAAGTTAATGTCTTCGCGGTTTAGCGTGACCAGTTCTCCAACACGCATTCCGGACGATGCCAGAAGATCAACCATTGCCAAGTCTCGTGCCGTTTTGCAGTTGTCGCGCATCAGCTCTAATGCTTCATCGGTGTAGGTGTCCTTGACCACTTTTGCAGTCTTGACTTTATGAATCCGGCGTACCGGGCTTTTCACAATGAAATCCTCATCTTCAAGCCAAGAGAAGAAACTGGACAGGATCCGGCGGATGTTGTCTATGGTCACTTTGCTTGACCTACGCTGAACCTGATAGTTGGTCAGATAACGGCGCAAATCATCTGTGGTGATCTGTCGCACAGCCTTTCCGACTCCGGCAATCAAAGCCTCAATTGTCTTCCGGTAGTAGCTCAGTGTTTTCTCTGAACAGCCTTCGACCCGCTTTGCCGTGATAAATGCTTCGACTGCATCTGTTTCTTCTGCTGGAATTGAGCTGCTATCATAGGTGATCGTTGCCCCTTCTAAGGTCTTAGCCATTGCATCCCGAAGGTGCATAAGCTGTTCGTTGTTGAGATACGGCAGCATTTTTCGCTGTATCTCCGTGATGAGTTGTTCTGTCATTGTCGTGTCTCCTTTCGAGGTAAGAGAACGACATTCAGTGGCAGTCCCTTTTGTAAAACTCTCGCCACTGGTGAGAGTTATTCAGACGGTAAACGATAATTTACAGCAGCAGGCTCAGGCGATTTACTCTTCAATGTTCATTGATAACCCTGATCCTGCATGGTCGCATGGACATCTATCTGATCTCATAACCGTAAAATACGGTAAAGACCACAAGAAATTAGCTGATGGTATCTATCCCGTCTATGGCTCTGGTGGGATAATGCGCTATGTTGAGCGCCCTCTGTATAATAAGGAATCAGTTCTGATTCCAAGAAAAGGGACTCTGAACAACGTCATGTATGTCAATCAACCGTTTTGGTCTGTTGACACCATGTTCTACACCGAAATGAAACTTCCGAATGTAGCGAAGTTTGTATATCACTTTGTCAAGGCAAAAGACCTCGCATCAATGAATGCTGGATCCGCCGTCCCAAGCATGACAACGGATATATTGAATGCGATGGAAGTTGTCATCCCCTCCGCATCAGCCCTTGAAGAGTTTGAATCTCTGGTTGCGCCAATGTATGAGGCTATGGAAGCAAACGATGTTCAATCGAAAGCACTGTCCCAAATGCGTGATACCCTGCTGCCGAAGCTCATGTCCGGCGCGATCGACGTCTCCGACGTTCAGCTCTAAGCCGCTAAATTATCGTTTAGCCTTCTGTTGTTCTCAATCTTCTCTTCCAATGCACGAAGAACTGATGAGATTTTCGCTTGTTGCTCAAGCGGAAGGTACGGGATCTGTATCTGCTCAAGATGGGGAATGCGCAGATTGCTTACAGTCGTTCCCGTTCCTTCGCTCCAAGAAATCTGATGTTGTACATAGAGAGATTGCAGACTGTATAGTAAATAGAAGTTATCACAGACGGATTGATTCGCTCGAAGCAAAACCATTCTCTGCCCAAGGCAGCACTCTGTGTTTTCCGGGATCATGCCAACGTCACCAATAGGGGCTTCACGAGTGATGATTATGTCACCGGGTTGTGGTTTCGCTCGCTTTATCCGTTGTGCAAAATGTTCATCATCCGTGTACGATGGCGATGAAAAATCAATTCTTCCGTGCTTGATATTATTGTTCCTGATAACAATTTTCCCGTTTGCTGTCCACTTCGGAGTTGAGTGTGGGCAATCCACCACAACAGAACACAACTCTCGTATTGTTCTAAATTCGCTCATTCTCCGTCTCCTTTAGTTTAGCATACTGGCGTTTCCATGAGCGCGACGGTTGCCTGCAAATCAGATCGTCACACACAAAAGCACATACTCCCTCAAGCATATAATTCCGACAAATATCGGGATTGTTTGCCCGGCACCCATACGTCTGTATTTCGGAATCACCACTGTTTAGTTTTTCATTGAATCCGAAGTGCAGCTCAGATTTCAAAGCCAATCGCCCCCAGACGTTCTTTGATTTGAGCTTCAAGCTCATGAGACTTAGTGAAAAGTTCAGACAGCTCAGAAGTCAGACGCCCCATTTTCTCTTCAAACGGCTCACCGTCATCTTCCTGTTCCTCAATACCAACATAGCGTCCCGGAGTGAGAATGTAATCCTGCTTTGCAATGTCCTGTGTAGTGACAACAGCACAGAAGCCCTTTTCATCTTCGAGTGTTCCATCAACGAAGGCATTATAAGTGTCGGCGATTTTCTTGATGTCTTCATCCGTCAGTTCGCGCAACTTTCGTGTGACCATAGTGCCGAGCTTCCGAGCGTCGATGAACAGCGTTTTGCCTTTTTGCTTCTTGTTCTTTGCAAGGAACCAGAGTGATACCGGAATCTGCGTTGTGTAGAAGAGCTGTGTCGGCATTGCGACGATACAGTCCACAAGGTCAGCGTTGATAATGTTTTTGCGAATTTCGCCTTCACCGCCGGACTGCGAGGAAAGCGAACCATTTGCAAGAACCATACCGATACGCCCATTCGGGGCGAGATGCCAGATCATGTGCTGCAACCACGCGAAGTTTGCATTTCCAGCAGGAGGCGTACCATACTGCCAACGGACATCATCAACGAGTTTATCCGCACCCCAGCCAGAGAGATTGAAGGGAGGATTTGCCATAATGAAGTCTGCCTTGAGTTGAGGGTGGCAGTCGTTAAAGAACGTGTCCGCATTAAACTTGCCGAGGTCGGCTTCAATACCGCGAATGGCAAGATTCATCTGCGCCATCTTCCATGTGGTCGGGTTGGAGTCCTGACCAAAAACGGAAATCTTGTTGATGTTGCCGCCGTGATTCTCGATGAACTTTGCGGACTGAACGAACATACCTCCAGAGCCGCAGCATGGGTCATAAACACGTCCATTAAACGGCTGCAACACCTCAACAAGGGTACTCACAACACAAGAGGGAGTATAGAACTCACCAGCAAGTTTACCTTCTTGCTCAGCAAACTTGGAGAGACAGTATTCGTATGTACGACCGAGAATGTCCTTGCTGTTTCCATGCTCGATCATCTGAATGTTGGTGAAGAGATCAACCACTTCACCAAGACGCCGCTTGTCCAGCTCCGGACGGGCGAAGTTCTTAGGCAGAATATCTTTGAGGCGCTTGTTTTCTTTCTCAATACTGCGCATTGCATCATCAATTACCGTGCCAATTTCCGGCGTGTGAGCGGCAGCAGCAATCGCACTCCATCGTGCATTCTCAGGGACAAAGAATATGTTTTCGGCAGTGTATTCGTCCTGATCCTCTTCAAATCCATCGCCTTCTTCAACCAGTTCCTTGTACTTTGCCTCGAAGCGATCAGAAATGTATTTCAAGAAAATCAATCCGAGAACGACGGACTTGTATTCGGATGCGTCGATGTTTCCGCGCAGGACGCAAGCCGCGTCCCAGATTTGTTTTTCAAAGCCGATATTGCTTGTGTTATTCTCAGCCATTTCAGCAACCTCCAAAGTTATAGTTTCACACTTACTATTCTACAAAAAGGGCTGTACGAAAAACCGGACTCACTGGTTGTCCGTTCGCACAGCCTCACAAATATCTCCGATGTCACAATTTAAGTAACCACAAATGCGCAGCAAAATAGAGAGGGACACTTCTTCCCCCTTGTTCAGTTTTGTCCAAGTTCCGGATGAAAGGTTAAGCTCCTTCCGAAATGAGGACTTCTTGATGTCACGGTCAATTAGTAACACCCAAAGTTTTTTATAGCTTATTCCCATAGTCTATACCCCTTTACTCCTTCGCTAATTACGACCTCCACCATATTATACACGAAACCCTCTTCTTTTGCAATCAGCCTATTTGTAAATCAGAAGGAATGCTGCAAGTTCTTGATGTTTTTGCTACTCAAAAAGCGAGACGGTTATCAACGACAACCGCCTCGCTTCATTCAATTATTCCCGCTGCGAACTACGCTGATAATCGTGTTCCTGCTCTGTACTCGGCTTGAGGAAATCGTCCACGTTTGCCTTCATGGTGTCGATCATCCGCACCTCCTTTTTGAGCCTTGCGCGTTCATCGTAGAGCCGCTGCTGTTCTTCCAAAAGCTGTTGTTGCTCCGCTTGCAGTGTCTTCAAGCTCGGCAGCTTTTCATCGCCCTGCATAGCAAGAAGTGTACTCCGTGCCGCCTCGAAGATCACAAGCTCGGCTTCGTGCTTTGTCTTGAAGCTCGGCTTGTCTTTCGCCTTCTGGAAGGCGTCATATACAGGCTTGAGCCGCTGGTAGTTGGAGATGTTTTTGATAAGCGGCTGGACTTCCCGCAGTCGCGTTTCAACACCTTTCAGTTCCTTGCCGGTACGGTCATAGGAGCTGTGAACATCCTCGACCTTCTTCTCAAGATCAGCGTATTGAAGCAAGTTGTTTTCCGTGAGATAGTTGAGTGTCCGTGCCGCTTCCTTGAGGATCGTGAGCTTGGCTTTATGTTCGTAACCCTTGCTGTCGATAAGCCTGATCCGCTCCTGAATATCTCCGATGAGAGAGACGCCCTTCCGCGTGGTCTGTCTCTGACTTCTTCGGGGCGTCCGTCCGGCAATCCGCTCCTTGATGCGTTCCTCGGTGTAGTTCTCTCCGATAGTTTTAGATCGGGTAAATCGCTCCTGACCTTCAGCACGGAAGGAGATGTATTTGCCGGTCTTGATTTCATAACCGGCTTCCTGCATGAGCCGCAGAAAGTCATCGTAGTCCTTCGCTGTGATAACAAGCCGGTCGATGGTCTGCTTGAGCTTTTGCTTCCAACTCGTGCCGCGTTTGGCTTCTGTGTACTCTTTGTAGTCCATGCCTTTGTTCAGCGACGGAGGGATCACAGACAGCCCGTGTTCCTTGCATATCTCATCACTGAGCTGACGCAGTTCCCGATAGGTTCTCTTGTTGCTCCGGTAGGCGTGGAAATCCACATAGTTCACGGCATTGAAGATGATGTGATTATGACAATGCCCCTTGTCGATGTGGGTAGCAATCACATACTCGTACTTGCCCTTGAGCCATTCGTCCGCAAGCTGTTTCCCGACCTCGTGAGCTTCTTCCGGCGTCACTTCACCGATGTCAAACGACTGGATCAAATGACGGGCAAGTACCTTCGGCATCTGCATTCCTTGCTGCACTGCAAGGTTTCTCGTCCACTCAAATTCTTTCGCCGCTGCGTCGCTTGCAGCGCATCCATAGGACGAAACATAGAAAGCATCGTCGGTTTTCTGCGGGTCGAGAATGTAGGCAATAGCCTTGTTTACAGTTCCTCGGATTGGCTTGATTTTAGTAACTGCCATATCTCACCCTGCCTTTCTTTCAGCTCTGTAATATCGTCCGCATAGAAGTGTCCGGTGGAGTTGATGCGGCGGCAAATCTGATTGATGTTTGAGGCAACACGGCTGACTGCGGCGGCAAGTTTCTTCTGCTGCGTATAGTCCACCTTGATGATATAACCGTCAATCGCCATCTTCCGGAGGTATGCTCCCATGTTCCTTGTTCCGAGTTGCGCCATCTTTGCCTTGATGATTCTTTTCTCATCGTCGGAGACGAAGAAGAGTATCTGATTTGGTCGCGTTCTGTTTGCCATAGGTGTTCCGTCCTTTCGTAAAGGAAGAGGGTTTGGGAGGCATCCCAACAAGCATTTTTCAGATTAAGGGGAGGGTTTCCTTAATCGAAAATCGCCGTGTGTATATACACCGGCTGTGCTTGCTATTCTCTCAAATCGTATTCCCTCGCAGAGACTCCCCGTAGATAAGGTAAAATAACTTGCGCAAATTGAAAACCGCATAAAAAAAGACATAGCTTGCAGGCTCTGGTAGAATAAAGTTACCACACACCATTCGAAAGGAGCAAGCAAACTATGTCCGAGAAAATTGTACAGCTAAACGAGGA